>Ga0181389_1000494_pt1 | contig 16181 bp, 29 predicted proteins | sample 12SPOviralmetaG_FD_130121 | JGI IMG/M metagenome (GOLD analysis project Ga0181389, IMG submission 130121) | Marine viral communities from the oligotrophic San Pedro Time Series (SPOT) site, San Pedro Channel, CA, USA - 12 SPOT_SRF_2010-06-29 | ecosystem: Environmental > Aquatic > Marine > Strait...
AAACGAAGCATACCTTGAAAAATACTCTGATGCTTTGGATAAGGCAACGGCTTCCGCAGACAGAGTAACAATTAGACAGGGAGCAACATCTAATCCATTCCTTGGTACTCAACGAAGTATAAAAGAAAAAGATCAAAGCGGGTTTGTTCAATTCGCAAAGGACTTTAATATGTTTATGCAGAACTTCTTGAATTATGAATTTACTGCCGCAAGAGAAGCACTTTATTTTGCTATGGGAAGAGGAGACCTTAGTAGGTCTAAGGGTGTTGCTATTATGGCAAGTCTATCTGCACGTATGTTATTATACAGTATAATAGGAGATGTTATGTCGAGTGTTATATCTTCTTTAGGCTTTACGGATGAAGATGAAGATGATAGAAATTTAGCACAAATTGTAGGTCAAGGAGTCGGAGAAACTTTTGTATCACTTGTTTTAAATAGAAACTTTGGTAACATAACTAAGAGTATTAGTAACTATTTGATTGATAGTGTTAACGAAGAGTACTTTGATTTCTTGAGGGAAGGAGAGTTTGATGCATTTAAACATTCATTTGGATACTCAGTAATACCAAGAGATACATCATATGGTAAAAATCCTACTTGGGAAATGACAAAGAATTTGTTTGGTCCACTTAGTCCTGCAATTAAGACCCTTGATTTTGCAATAAAAAAACTATCTGAAGATGAAGCTAAAAAGCCTGAAACTCAAGATAGAAGATTCAGAGAAAAGTTTATAAGACTTCCACTAGAAGCAGCAGGAACGTTAGGGTTTATACCTTTCTACGGAGACATAAGAAAATATGTATTAGATGAGGTTGTTTATCCTGACTTGAGAGACGGTAAAAGTTCAAGTCCTAAGGCTAAAAAGAAGAAGAAGAAGAGTGTCACAAAGCCTAGGTCGCCTAGAAGTTCAACTAGAAAACCTAGATCACCTAGAAGATAAGCTATGCCGTTCAAGAAGATAGGGAGAAATAAAAACATCAGTCCAAGTGGTAAGGTCTTCACCGATAAACAGGTGAAGCTTTACTACGCCACTGATGGATTCAAGAAGTCAAAGCTTCATAAGTTAAACAGAAGGAAGAAGAGAAAGTAAATCAACGCCATCGTTTACGTTTAGGTATCCAACAATCTTTGGAACTCTATGCTTCCGGCTGAAGTCTGTCTGCTTAGGCAGGTCCCTTGTGGACCACTCGATGTCACACTCATTCAAATAAAAACCCCACACCCCCTCAGGTGTAGAGTTTATATATACCGCAGTAGTACCTAATTCTTTTGAACGCTTGATTAATGAATCGTACTTAGACTTCTCTATCAACAACTCATCGTAGTGCTTGCGTCTGCACTTTAATTCAATATCTATATTATACTTCTCCGATGTGCAATCGTATCTACTCGTGGATGATTCTGAATTAGCTAGGTCATCTATATAGAACTCCTTAACGAATTCATATAGCTGCTTTTCAGATGCAAATTGCGAGTAGTTATACTTCATCATCTATGGATTCAGATATTTCTTTTAGTATGGATTCAAGGATAGCTATTTCTTTTGCCAGGTCCTCGAACTCCCTATCAACAAGAGCCTCGTATATGTTATTAGAGCAGTCGTTTATCCTATCCATCAAGTAATTTATATGATTGATCCTGTCTATATCAAATACCGAGAAGTCCTGTGCCATTACATCATTTTTTAGGGTCTATAGTTTGTATCAATAAAGTTCCTAATGAATCATCAACCGTCTTTATAGCTGAGTATATCTTTCGAGACACAACTCTGACAGCAGTACGCTCTGACTTTGTGGAGTCCGATCCTAAGTTGCAATACATATTGCAGTCCATCCTCAACAACTCATCAGACTTTCGCTTGTTAGACCAAGTCTTGTATGATAACACCTTGTCAATATCAGTAGTCGTATATACCATTGTACAAATTATTTATTTTATTTAAAACTTTTTCTTCAGTTCCGTTCTTTGTTCGCTGCTTAATAACAGTGTATATTTTATTTAGACGCTCCTCTTGTTCTATCTTCTTTTGAGTCTGTTCTTGAATAACTTTAAGTGATTCTTTTACAGAATGTAGTTCAAGTTGGAGTCTGTCTGTTTCCGAATTTAGTTTTTTATTTTCAATTCTCAAAGTAAAAGCTTCTTTTTTTATTTCTTCATACGACATATCAAGAACATAATCATAATCATCTGTGTATCTTTTGCTTATCAGTGCGAAGGTTTCTCTGAATGTTTTGTCTGATTTTAAGAACCCATCAAAGTTTTTCCAGTAGTGTAGTACGGTTGCGTGGTTCTTGCATATTGACCTGCCAATGTCTGAGCATCCGAACCCATCCTTCCTGAGTACCTCAGAGTATATGTATCTTGCGTTTATGGTATTGCGTTTCCTGTTCTTATCATTCTTTACGTCAACGAATAGTGTTGATTTAATTATAGCCTGAAGCCTATCAATCTTGCCCTGCTTTAGGTTTAACATTTCTATTTGATTCATAATAATTTATTGTTTGATTTTTTTTAATGTAGTCTAAGTACTCATCCATTTCTATTTCGTACACATCGACCAATGATGGCATTTCATTCTCCTGCTTAACGTATTCAACCACAAAGAATATAGGCTTCTCATTCTTTATCACACCTGATATCTCCTGACTCCATCCCTCTGAGTATGGTAGATCATCCAGTATCGTAACGGTGCTACCTATAATAGTAGAGGCATCTTCAATGGAATACTCTGACATCCTATCAAAGAACCAGTCTTCGATATCACACTTTGTCTCAGCCTCTAAATACTTCAGTTCTAAATCCATATCCTTCTAATTCTTTTAGTCTATACTCCTGTAACTTTGACACCCTACCCTTTGGTGTCTTGACTTCGCTAAAGATAACCCCTGCGTTTGGTGGTATCGCTAGTATGTCCGGTATACCATTCTTGTTGGTCTTCACTAGCTTGAGTACGTAGTACCCCTCATCCTCCAGTTGCTTTATCCTCTTGGATTGTATCTGTTGCTCGGTCATTCTATTACAAATTTAATGTTTTAAAGTTAATAAATCCTTCTTGAAGTGACTAACAGTATAGTCCTTCTTTTTACTTACCGCTTTGTATATGTCCTTCTCTATACCACCCTTTGAGAATATCCAATACACATCAGACTCTAATCGTTCCTTGGTTGTCATCCTGTCCCTGCTCTGCCAATAGCTTGTGGCACTGAAGTCAATGTTGTAGTACACCAATGCCTTGGCTTGCTTAAGGGATATACCCTCCCTGCCCGATACAATCTGAAGGGCAATGGTCTTGTCTGTGTTCTCGAACTCCTCAAGTTCTGTGCATAGCTGATCGCCATATATCTCTTTAAGTGCGTTCAACTCCTCCTTGAACTTATAGAAGATACCAATCTTCTGTAGGCAAAAGTTGTCGTATATATACTCAGCCTTTGAGGTATCAATGATGGTTGAGTTTCCAGACTCAAACTTCACAGTGCCGGAGTAGAGTTGGTGCAGCTTCATCATAAGCTTTACAGGTGTGTCGGCAAGTATCACCTCGTCCTTACCCTCTATCACCAAGTCCTTCTTAAGCTTTGACGTTAGCTTGTAGGTCATTGGGTCCATATCAACCTCAAGGATATGCTCCTTGGTATCTACCTTGAACCCTGCCTCCTTCTGTGAGAATGATATTATGTATGGCTTCATATCGTCAACGATAGACTTAAGACCATCGTGGTAGTCATTGATGAACAGACCGTTTATCTTTCTCTGCTTCACGTTGACATACCTCTTGGCAAACTTGTAGAAGTTTATACACTCGTTGAACGGATTGTTCTGTATGCCATACACCTGATGGTACATCTGACTGTACGACTCAGGCGTTGGTGTACCCGACAGCAGTATCACGTATGGGTTGTACTTAGATACTATATCCCCTACCTGCTTCGCCCTCTTGCTTGGCTTTGGGAATGCACCCATACTGTGAGCCTCATCAAGAATCAACACATCAAAGCTGAAGTCTTCAACCTTGTGAAGTGACTCGTAGTTTATTACCTGTATATCAAACTCAGGATTCAACAGGTCGTAGTCCTTCTCTATGCTACTGATAGCCTTCTTCTTTGTTACAAACAATACCCTGCTGCTCTTCATAATACTCGCTATGCCCAGGCTAGTCAGCGTCTTTCCTGTCCTAACCTCCATAGTCAAGTATAGGAATCCGTGCTTCAATAGTATCTCTGATCCACTTGATATTATTTTGTTCTGATAATCTCTGAACTTTATTTTACTTGGATTCTCCATTCTGTTTTTATAATATTTAAGACTTTCGACTATTCTTTTTTCAGCCACAACATCTACAGGGAATACCCTCTTTTGCAACGTGACTGCCTTCTTACCCCTCCCAACTTTTATAGGATGGGTCTTGGTCATTACACCATATGATACCTTGCACCTCTCGTACATCTGCTCGTCAGAGTAACCACTGTGTCTCTCGATTATTGAGTCGGGTTTTCCTCTATGTATCTTTGTAATGCTGCACATTTATCTAAGTCTTTCTTTAATTTAAAGTATTCAATTAAGTTATTGATGTCCCTCATACTTGGGAACCTCTTCGTTGGTACGTGAGCAAAGTATGGCTCCTCGCTGATTAGAATATCACCCCAGTCTTCACCGAGTATTATAACCCTAAAGGAGTTCTCCATTGCTATGTCTGTGTTATCTTTCATATGGTAAGTTGTTTTGCTTTTTCACGTGACTTAATTATAATCCATCTACCTGTAGAGTCTCTTCCCTCAACAGGAATTTGACCAGAAATAAAATTACCGTATGTAATCAACCATCTGTAAAACCTCGTTCTACTAATAGTCATCTTAGCCTTTGGTGCGTAGTCTGGGTACTCGGATATAAACTCAAAGTATAAATCTTGCATAACCATTCTCGTGTCGAAGAATATCTTATCATTCTTTTGGTGTCCACTAACCAAACCACACCACTCAATAAACTCGTGAGATGTATCTGAAGCCAACTGTCTAACCTCAAGGTTAACGAACTTACTCTTAACAAGTCCTGTGTTTAGATAATCCTGCAAGCAGTATGTCATATAGTTATCAAACAAGCACCACTCATCGTCATCCCACTCAGCAAAGAAGTGTTTCTTGAACTCATCCAATGGAGTAAAGTTCTTACTGTAGTATTGGTGTAACTCAATCTCCCACTTTCTACGAGCGAATGAATTACCTGTACCCTTTATTGCGTAGTTGGTAGTAATAGCAATCTTAGGTGACTTACTGAATGGTATCTTAATAGCATCCTTGTTTTTCTTTTCAAGTGTAAGTCCCTCAGTAACCACACTAAACAACCGCTCGAAGTCAAAGTGTTTCTTAACGTCATCAAAGCAGAGTATCTGAGTATCTGCTGATACTGTCTGATAGGGAAAGGACTTCTCAAATGCGAATGCCTTACCATCAATCACCACTAACTTCTTCATCTTTGATAGTGCATTCATAAACAATCCCTTTCCTGTACCACCCTCTGGGTTGTCTGATATTACCTCATCGTTTAAAATGATTGCCGGGCAGTAGCTTAAGTTCTTGTATCCGTGCATCATATAACCGATGGTACTCTCCATTGTTTTGATTCTTTCCTTGTTGTTGTTACAGATGTTCCCAATGAATACCGAGTAGTCACAGTCCTTTTCATCACATATGTTGAACTTACGATTTATTATGTGGTCCTTCCATACGTATCCTCCAAGGTCAAGGTAATCAATTGGCTCAATCAACTCCTTAGTTATCTTTACAGCGCAGTTCTGGTAGTACAGGTACGCTGAGTCCCTTGTGTCTTCTATGAAGTATATATCGATAGTAGATAGCAATGTCAAGAACTCTTCTCTGAAGAAACGAACTTGATCAGCGAAGTAGTTGTATACGCTTAGGTCATCTATGTCCTGTAGGTACGTTAGTACAAAGTCCTTTATCTCCTTCTCAGATGTGTGGTCTATTAGGTTGTTGGTAACCTTAACGAACACGTAATTCTTGCCACCCTCTGGGCAGTACTTGTAGAAGCCATTGTCCTCAAGGAACTTCTTGAACGAGAAGTGGATTATCTTTATCACACCCTTGTCGCTCTTCTCCCAGAATGTTTTCTTGGACTCCTCGCTTTCAATCACAGATATAACGGAATCAACTGAATCTGAATCGAGTCCTGCCTCACTTAGCTGATTCCTAATCTCCTTTTTTGATACTCCTCTCCTTAGTTTATCTTTGATTTGCTGCAACTTCTCATCGTCCTTGTAGTATTTTGTCCCGAAGCTTGAAGTATTGGCGTATGCGCTATCTATTGTCCTTGAAATCTCACCCTCTGTAAAGTCAGGGGTTGCATATCTATTTAGTACATACCCTGCCAATGATTTATTTATACCATAGTCATTGAATGCCATAGCGAGTACGAAGCAGTTTTGGTTTCGTTGTCCCTCAACCATCGGATACTTCTTTGACCACCACTTAATTAGTATCTCAACTATCTTGTTCTCGTCAGTAATTGGAATGGTCTGTGGGTCGTTGTACTTATCTACCTCTTGGTACTCAGGCTCCGCAATTGTATCCCATACACTTGAGTGTAGGTTAATAAACAGAAGTGGGTCGTATGACTCGTAGCATACACGGCTTACGTTCTTACAGGTCTTATCGAAGTAAGGTGAATCAAAGTACTTATCCAATGAGTTGAAGTAGCTTATGTGATTCTCTGGGCTTGCAGGTATCTTAACCAATACCTTTAGTCCATTACCCGATGGGGATATAAACACCGAGTATACATACTGATCCTTGGTTAGCTTCTCTTTATGCTCAAGGAGTAGCTTCTTCTTCTCGTATCCATCGAAGTCAAGGCATACGAAACCCGAATGCTTTACGATACCATTGTCCTTACGTTTATTAAACGTCCCCGAAAAGCATATTGCAGGGAGTCTTTTCTTTAGTTCATTTCTCTGTGGCTTCTCTTTAGTTGAGCGAATCTGCTTAACTAAACTCTTTGTTGCACCATCTTTTATTCTCTCTAATACCACCTCTATATCCCTGTGGAATGGGGTTTCGGTCTCTTTAATGTTCTTGAATATTGTTACTTGTTCTGACATACTGTGTTGATTTTATGTTGATTATTAATTGCTAACTTATTGATTATCAGTGGTTGTGTTGATTATGTTGTTTTTTTTCTCTTTATAGAGGAGAATAAAAATAAATAATAATAAATATAAAAAGTAGTATAGGGCATTATTTTTTCTCATTTCAACATTTGATAAGGCAAAAAAGAGGGGAGCGAAAATGCCCCCCATCTCTTTATTAGATTGGTCTAACTTAGAATGGTAAGTCATCAGCGTTAGCTGCTTCAGCAGCAGGCTGTGTATTGCCTTCCTTCTTAGGCTCCCAAGTATCTAACTCACAGTAGTAGTTACCACCCTTAGACTGCTTGATAGATAGGGTTACCCATCCGTTCTTAGCGTTAGCCTTCAAGAAAGCTACTGCCTCCTCTACCTTAATTGATTGACTCCCTACTACAAAATGTGGAGCGTTGTCGTTTCTCTTAAATAAGAAACCGTCTGCAAAGATTTTCTCTTCTGCCATTTTAATTGATTTTAATTCGTTCCAATTGATTATACATATAGTCTACAAACATTACGAGCCATTGGAACACACACCCATACTGCCTGTATATTTTTATTATAGATTGTCCTCTATAAAGTATTCGTTGATATCGAACTCAGCGTTATCTCCAAAGAACTTCTTGTAAACGTTGACTGCTCTGATCACTTTCTCCTCACCCCTCTGAACAAATTCTTCTGTTGGTGTAAAGATTCCAAGTCTCATATCAGTCTTGTCTACTGTGTAGAATACCAATGGCTTACCAAATAACTCTTGGTATATGTAGCACTGGCTGTCGTAGTTGTACTTCCTTGCCGACCACTTGAAGTCATCTATGTTACTCGTTGTCTTCAAGTCAATCAACTTATCTGAACAAACGATATCAGCCTTGCCCTTCCATAGCATACCCTTTATCTCCTTGATAGCAGGTACTTCATATTCATTCCCCTCTTGGCGTATACCCTCGAAGAATGGTAGCTTACTCATCATTGCACTTACACAATCTCTAATCTGCTGACCTTCCTTATGAAGCATAATGATACCTCTTGTTGCCTGCTCTCTGTATGCCTTCGTGTTGCGTGAAGACACATCAATGAACTCTGTCTCTTCAGCCTTCTCAGGCTCCAGTATTAGCTGATGGAAGTACCTACCCTTGTGAAAGTTTATGTTGTCAGCCTGTGGTTGACGAAACTGTGTCGGGTCGTTGAGTAGTTTCCCTATGTCTGAGTTTGATAGAAACTGTCTACCAAAATCACCGTAGTACTGCTCATCATCCCTTAGCTTCTCTATATTTTCGGGAGTGATTTTCATAGCTACTTGATTATCTTTTTAATCTCTTCCTTAGCACCCTCTGATAGCTTGTACTTGGCTTCAATCTTATCACATAACTTCTTGTATCCCAACGCCTTGTTCTCCTTACAGAACTTAGCCATTGATTCCCACTTAGGATCACCTACCTTTAGTTCAGTACCACCTGTAGCTTTCTTTACAGGTGCAGCAGCAACCTCTTCAGTAGTTGTTGCAGGCATATCTTCTCCTGCGTAGATGTAGATACCCAAACCAAACATCGCAAGGTTCTTAACCAAGCATCTCATAAGTGTCTTGTTGATGTCGAATGACGTAGCTGATGCCACTTCCTTCTGTCCGTAGCGTGTAGTGTACGTGTAAGGTTCCTTCTTCATCGCTTGGTTCTTACCATCCATAACAGGCAGCCACATTTCTAATGTCTCGCCATCTATAGTTACACTTGTGTGACACATAAAACCTGTAGCCTCATCGTACTCTGTCTCACCCACTTGGTATGTAGCGTCTGGACAGTTCTTCTTTGTCTCACTCCAAGCCCACGCCCACGACAGGTATGTCAGTCCGTTCTTCTTCTCGATGAATTTGTTTACGTTGATCGCAGATAGTTTTTCAAATGTTGTCTGCTTTTTCTTTGCTGTTGCCATAATTTAATTGATTTAATTTAAGATTAATTTCTGAATACTTCTTTAGTATTCTTTCTCTACTTGATTTTTGTATTGATATTTGTTTTGATGATTTCTTTTCGGCTATACACTTTTGTATTCGCTGCTCTATCTTGTCAAGCTTTGTACGATAATTGTCCAAAGATAATACATATACTCCATATCTCCAACCATTTTCTAAGAATATTTCTACTTCTCTTTTTGTCAGTGGAACAAAGTAATCTCCACGTTTCATAGTGTCAAATAGCTTTATCTCTTTGTTGGATGTGTCCTTAATTATCTTTATGCCGTAGACCATATGAGACTCGAATGAGTATCCTGTCATAGACACAGCGTAGTCATCGCTACTTGCTTGATCAAACACCTCCTCTATGCTATATGCCATCCTGTAAATCTTTGATTGTTTTCTTGTAGTCCTTGTCACCACTTATCATACGACCTGCCCTATCTATTCCATTGTATATGGATGACCTGCTGATATTCAGACCTCTGTTTAGCATATGCTTTTGGATATAAACTATATTCATATCTCTCTTGTGGCATAGGTAGTAAAGCAATAGCCTTCCATCTACGGACTCTCTTTTCTTTGTTCTGGAGAATAGTGTATCCTCATCCATATCAAGTATATGGCATACCCTATCTACGTACTTGTTAAATATTTCTTTCTTCATTTTGATTTGATTTTATCATCTGTTCCTGTTCTTCGTATAGGATGTCGAACTCTCCGTTGTTGGATTGCTCCTCTCGTATACTCGTGAACGTATGTTTAGACTTTGACATTTAATTTAATTTACATTGTTAATAATACATACACCGCATAGATTAATAAACCTAATCCAATTACTCCCCGGATTAATCCAAGTCCCATTTCTACGTTGTCTTCCTTTTCTTCTTTTTCTTCTTTCATTTTACTTTATTTAATTGTTAATCACATACGTCAGACACCTTGTCTTCAGCTTCTTTAATTTCTAACTTTATTATTTTATACAATATGTCTTAGGTTATTGCATCAAATAAGTTTCCGTTAGGATAAGATTTATCAAAATTCCCCACGCTTTTATTTTTTCGCTTCAATTTTTTACTTATTTCGTATAGCCATATGGTTTTGGGTAGTCCAGTTTTTACTACTGCTTCACCTTTTTTTACTGCTTCTCTAAGATTGTAGCTGTAAGGTCTGTCTATACTAAGGCTCCTCGGATGATATGTCTTTTCACCCCATTCCACAAATTTAGTTGGTGTAGTTTCGCCTATGTTCTGAAAATTAGCCGCTTTATAAATAGTTCCACTATGCCCTACTGTTTTATCACTATAAGAAAGTACATAATTGTAATCAGTATTACTTGCGCACCATCTAATTATTTGAGATAAAAACCAAGACTCACTATTGCAAGGCGATAAATCCAAACAAGCCATTCGTCTAATATCAATACAGTTTTTATATTTCTTTTCGTGTCTTGGTTTACCCATTACACTACCACCAACTAAAGCACCTTCATAAAACATTGCAAAACAAACACTAATACCACCACCCATTGCTCCCTTTTTATAATGAAACTCTTCAAATATGTGTCTTATATCTTTGAATTTGCAAGTTTTTATTTCAGCTTTTGTTTTATCTAGTTTTACTTCGCTCATTTTAACAAATGTTTTTATGTCTGTTATTTTAATCACATACGTCAGACACCTTGTCTTCAGCTTCTTTAATTTCTAACTTTATTAGTTTACTTTTTAATACCTCAATGTATAGTGTTGCATCCATCAACTCCTCCTGTAGGTGTTGCATCCATTCTAATGGACTCAAGTCTTCTCTCTGTAGGGTTGTACCATATTTATTTATTCCCTGCTCTGAGCGTTCTCTAAATGAGTTTATAACTTTAGTTACTACCTTGTCTTCAATTGTCTTCATTTTTTATGTTTAAAATGTTTGCCATCTTTACGAACCAATGCCCGTCTATTAACTCCTTGTCCGTTCCATCCCAAACTTCCTTAGGTTGGTATTTCTTTGGTAGTTCACCTACCTCGATGCATATTCTTGATCCTCTCTGTATCGCATACTTAACAAGCGCAGGGTCTTCAATCAAACTCTCACTCTCATCGTCAAATACTTCATACAATACCTGTGCGTCAAATAATTCTTTGGTCTTTACCTGTGATACGCATTGCTTTGTTACGTCAAGCCATACGAAATTGTCTTTGGTTATCTTTATCATTGTTCTATATTTTTAAATATGTGTGCTATTACGTCTACTGTCCAGCCATCACCCAATAAACAAGCGGCATCATTTCTATTTAGAGAACTCGTATATCCTTCGGGAACTGTCTGTAGTCTTTCTAATTCTACCTGATTTAGTATTCTATTTCTAAATAGATTTAAGTCGGGAGTTTCAAAGACTATATTTACAAACCCTTTTTTTCTCCATCTTCTAAACCTTTTCCAATTTGTCGATTGAGGTCTACTCTCTGATTCAAGTAAGCAGTACGCCTTTTCTTTAGTAGTGTATCCACTCGTCAGTATGTCAGATAGCTTTACGTCTACTTTATCAGGAGCAGTTACGTTAGGGATGTTTGTCCAATAGAATCTATTCCTCATCTGTGCAGATACAACTTTTGAATTTATGTTTATTGGCTGTACACCGAGAATATTACTTATTATGTCCTGATGTTCTTTTTTCATTTTTACATTTTCAAGTAAGAAATACTTAGGTTTTGTATCTTCAAGAAGTCTTGCGAACTCCCAAAATAAACCACTCTTTTCACCATACAGACCTTTGCGTTCTTTATTGGCTTGGCTAAAATCTTGGCAGGGACTACCACCAATTAATAAATCAATCTTAGGTAAATCTTTACCTTTTATTTTTGTAATATCTCCAAGTTGAATTGTGCCTGGATAATTCTCTTGCGTTACCTTTATTGCGTAACTTTTTATCTCACTTGCAAAGTAATTGTCATACTTAATCCCTAATTTATTGAGCGCTATCTGTCCGCAACTCATTCCATCAAATAAACTTAATACATTCATTGGTTTATGTTTTAATTTAGTACAAATTTAATCTATAGGTTGTACATTTCCTAATTTATTCTTCACTTTATTCCAATAAACTAACGTTGATTTCTTTTTGTGTCCTCTGCCACCACCATTCCACTTCCTTGCTACAATCTCACAGAACTCCATAAACTCCAATCCCTCACAGCACTCAACCTGTTCAGCCATAATCTCAAACATCTCGATGGACTTCTCCCTGCTCCACCGGTCATCCATTGTGTACCTTAGGTTTATTTTAGCTTTCTTTAGAACCCTGTTCACCTCACGAACCATTATTGGTCTAATCTGTAGACATCCTACTGCCTTTTCTCTGTGGTTGTATGCGCTGTCGTTGTCAATGCTCTCAACAAATATAACCGCATCAACAAACTGCTCCCAGATAGTCTTTACCTGCACCGTATCCTGCACAATCGTATCAACTACCTGCTCAATATCCACAGTTTCAATTGGCTTACCAACAACATCTCTCGTTGTTTCCTCTATGCATCCTGCTCCTGCAAGTGCAATTATTATTATCATCTTTTTCATAGTATTGCTTCTATTAATTCTGAGTGATCATTAAATAATTCTTCTTCGTTGTACTTGCCCGACATAAAATCAAGCGTAAATTCTATAAGTGCATTGTCCTTGTTCTCAAGAACCTCATCAAATGTGTAGAATGAAATGTACCCATCGTAACTCTTTGTTCTCTCCTGTATGTACTCCAATAACTCATCGTCCTTTTGTATCGCATTCATAAGTTCAAGTGAATCTTCATCCGACATCTCACCTATAATAACATCTGTTGCGAAGTTATAATAACTTGGACTGTCAAGTCCTTTGTAATTTATGTAAACGCTTTCCATTCCCAACTCGGATGCAGTGAACTCACATAGCTTGTCTAAGTACGCCTCGCTATACGTGTTTTTGACTGCATCCCAATCTATATTCTCATCACTATCAGTAAGGCTTTCACCTCCATCGTCATCAGCCCACATCGCATCTTCGATGAATGCTTCGTGTAGTGAACCATAAAATCCTCCGAAATCTATTATTACTTGTTGCATAGTTTATTGTTTTTTTTAGTTATATTTGTACCTGCTAACGAGAGCAAATTAAATTATTATTTATTTATGTTCCCTTAGTTTCTTTTTATAAAAGGTTTATTGTTATTAGGTTTAATGGAGGGCGTGGTTTCCCTCCATTTTTTTTTGCTTGTAAAACTTCGTTGTGAAAGTCTTTCGTTAGGTTAATGGAATCGATATCTACTCCATCAATCTTTCCATCCGTATCAATGCAGTAAAGTTCTTCACCGAATCCATTGCCTATCCATACGTCATCATCAGATTTGTATGTCCCCAGGTCCCTGGAATCGCAGTGGTATACCTCCATATAAGTTCCTCTTGTTGCCTTCCAAATTGTTGCATCGTCAAGAGAACTTGTTGATCTTACTATGGTTCCTGTTGGGTTAAATAAAATGTAAATTGTCATAGCTTTATTTTTTTGTTTAATTTAATTTATTCAAATGTACGACTCAACATCGTAAACTATTTACGTTCTAACAAAATGTATAATCTATTTGTTTGTATGCCTCTAAGATTGATTTGAATGCGTTAACTTGCTTCGTTAGTACTTCAGTATAGTGTTTGTATTCTTCCTCATCAATGTAGTCAACACTATCATAATAGCCTTCGATATCGTACAACATCGCATCGTGAAATTCATCTGTGTAATCCAATAACATATCCTTTAATTCAAAATACTCTTCTAATAACTTCTCCATAATCTATCTCCTTCTTTTTTTATACTTACCATTACCTACTAAAATTGTACTGTTGTAGCACTTTCTTTTTCTTCTGTGCTTCTTCTTTTTTTTCTTTGGTTTAACGTATTCAAACGCTGTTGTTTTTGTTTCATTTACCTCACTACCATAACCTGTGTACGATAGGATCAATACTGCTGTGATTAAAATTGTTTTCATAATACTTGATTTGTTACTTTGTTTATACCTATTACCTTTCCTCCTTTACTCTGAATGAAGTTCTCCCAATTTTGGTAGTGAGATTCACTCAAGAATTCTCTAACATACGTCTTGTCGTTTTGGATTCCTCTGTACCATTTCACGTATGCAATGTACTGGATTCCTTTCCTGAACTCTGCCATATTACTTACTCTTCGTATCTCATACGATTCAAAGTTCAATTGCAAATCTAAGATTGTGACCGCTTCGTCTAAGTAATCGCATCTGACTACCACTTCATCTGTCATTTTGTCGTTTATTGTATACATATCTATTTGGTTTTGTGGGGAGCATTCGCTCCCCTTGTTTATATTAATTAGTTCTTGAATCAGCAACTCTTAAATAAGTACCTTTTAAATTAGCATCTGTTAAATTAGCGCCATCTAAATAAACACCTTCTAAATTAGCATCTTTTAAATCAGCACCTGTTAAGTCAGCACCTGTTAAATCAGTAAATGTTAAATTAGCACCTCTTAAAACAGCATTTTTTAACCAAGCACCCTTTAACTTAGCATCTGTTAAATCAGCAACTGTTAAATTAGTATCTATTAAAATAACATCTTCTAAATTAGCATCTCTTAAATCAGCATCTTCTAAATTAGCATCTCTTAAATCAGCATCTTCTAAATCAGCACCTATTAAATTAGCACCTTCTAAATTAGCACCTATTAAATTAGTATCTTCTAAATAAGCATCCCTTAAATCAGCACCTCTTAAATTAGTATGCTCACTTACTGCCTTTTCTAAAGTGATCCGAGTAGTGTTATTGTCACAACTGTGAGTGAATAATAACTTGCCTTCTGTGTTTTTAATTTCAATTGTTCTCATATCTATTTTGTTTTGTGGGGAGCATTCGCTCCCCTTGTTTATACTATTTCTGTTTTAAGTAAATTGTCATTACTCGATTTGTTTCTCCAGTCTTTGAAACATTAACTTCGAAGATGTAATTCAAGGTGCTTGTAACTTCTCTCGTTTCAGATGATTTTGCGAATCTCTTTAGCATTCTCTCGATTTTCTCAGGCTCTCCGATTATGTATTTACCTGAAGACTCTGCGTAAGTGTATTCACCACCGCACCCGCAACGACATTGGTCTCCTTTCCCTAAATATATTTTTTCGACATTTTTTAGTTCTATTGTTGCTTTTGATTTAGTAACGATTGGTGTGTGTGTAAATTCAATTGTTCTCATATCTATTTGGTTTTAATGGGGGGCTTTCGCCCCCCTTGTTTAATTAATCTAATTTAATACTTAATTCGTTACACAATTCTAATCCGTACCAATAGACCAAATTGTTTACTAACTTCTCAGAGTTATCGAAATCTGTATGAACTTCTCCGTAGTTGTCACGTTCAAAGTTTTTGCAAATGTTTACACCTTCAAACACATCAATATTGTGTTTACTTAACCATTCGTTGCAATTGTGGTAGCCGATTAAGTAGTAATCTTCGTTGAACATATTGAAATGTGTTACTTCATCAAAATCGTTCTTGCAATCTTCAATGTGCGATAGTAGTTCTTCTCTTATTGATTGTTTCATAGTGTTCGGTGTATAAATGTTTTCAACTTCAACCGTTTCTTTGTTGTTGAATGCTTGATGTATTTTTTCGTTTGTATTCATTGTGTTTGGTTTTGTGGGGAGCATTGCGCTCCCCTTGTTAATTTAATTTTTACTTCTCCACCTCTGCGTATGTAGGTATCATAAAAACATACTTTTTCCCTTTTTTTACAACATACCCTTCATCTTTATCCATTGTTCTTTCTCCATCGACATTGATAGGATAAATCCCATCGACTTCTTCACTCTCTAAAAATATATCTAAACCGTTAATACCATCTCCATAAAAAACTTTAACATAAGAATCCATTTCATAATAATCTTCGGTTTCTTTAATTGGAGAATAATTTGGTTTAATTTTATATATATCGCTATGATTCTCTCCACCCTCTGCGTAATCTTCTTCTTCAATATCATAACCCAATTTTTCTTGGACTAAAACTTGAATGTGCTTTGGTAAATCATCATACTTATACGCTTTCATTGAAAAGCGACTTTCTC
>Ga0181389_1000508_pt1 | contig 15921 bp, 23 predicted proteins | sample 12SPOviralmetaG_FD_130121 | JGI IMG/M metagenome (GOLD analysis project Ga0181389, IMG submission 130121) | Marine viral communities from the oligotrophic San Pedro Time Series (SPOT) site, San Pedro Channel, CA, USA - 12 SPOT_SRF_2010-06-29 | ecosystem: Environmental > Aquatic > Marine > Strait...
ATGTTATCGTAAAAAAAATAGTGAGTATTTAAAAAATAAATATAACAATTTACGTGAACATTATGGTGGAGATTGGGATAGTGTAATATAAATATATATATATATATAATGAGTAATCCTTGTACAGATGTTTTAAGTGATCTAGAATATTTAGAACATATGATTCCACATCATCAAGTCGCAATAGATATGAGTAAATTATTAATGCCAATTTCAAAAAATCCAGATGTATTACATTTATGTAGAAATATTATAAGAAATCAAGAGTTTGAAATATGGGAAATGGATAATTATCTCAAGGGAATGAGTGATAATTTATCTATAAATAGAAAGGGTTCCTACAATCATAGAGTAACTAAATTAGATATGTATGAACCTATTATGTCTAAACCGGAAGATGGAGAATGTGATCCTTTGTTTTTTAAACCGAATGACCATATGAAGCATATGGAACATATGAAAATAAATGATACTAGTTATTTAGAACATATGATTCCTCATCATCAAGTCGCAATTGATATGAGTAAACGATTATTATTACATACAAAGCATAGTTATTTAATTGAATTCTGTAAAAATTTAATTGTAGAACAACAAGGTGAAATATATTTAATGAATAATATGCTAAAGAATCGTTATAATAACTATAGCGAATTATTAAATTAAATTTGATAAATAATAAGATATATTATTAAACTTAAAAAGTATGTCTCACAATCTTCCAGTTCAACTCGGTCTATGTTGTATGAATACAACCTTGAAAAAAAACAAACCACCCGTGTATTGTTCACGACGAATGATTATAAGAACAATTAAAGAAAAAGGAATTGATGTACTAAAAGAAAAGATAATAAAAAATCTAGAAGATTTATTAATTATGATACAGTGGAATGAAGATAATGGAATTAAAGTATTTCGTTTATCTAGTGAATTATTTGTTCACAAAACAAATCCACGAGTTGAAGATTATACATTTGATTTTGCAATACCTTTATTAAAAAAGATCGGAGCATTAGCAAGAAGTTATAATCAACGATTAACATTTCATCCCGGGCAATTTAATGTATTGGCAAGTATTAATCCAAAAGCATTAGAGCATACTATTAATGATTTAGAATACCATGCAGATGTTCTAGATTTATTAGGTATGGATAAACATTCAGTTATGGTTATACATGGAGGAGGAACTTATGGAGATATTGAAGCAACTAAACAAAGATGGTGTGAAAATTACAAAAAATTACCCGATAAAATAAAACGACGTTTAGTATTAGAAAATTGTGAAAGGAACTTTTCAATTGTAGATTGCTTAGATGTATCAAAAAAGTGTGGAGTTCCGATTGTATTTGATACACATCATTTCGATTGCTATACTAGATTACATCCAGATGAATCTTTCGAAACTGCAGAATATTACATTCCATTAATACTTGAAACATGGAAAGATATAAAACCAAAGTTTCATGTATCAGAACAAGGAGATGGACGAGTGGGTAAACATAGTGATTATATAGAAATATTACCAGAATATCTATTAGAAATACCAGAAAGATATGGTGTAAATATAGATATTATGATAGAGGCAAAAATGAAAGAATTGAGTATAGAAAAATTATATGAAAAATATCCACAATGTAATTGTCTTAATGTTGAACAAGCATTAGATGAGCGTGATACAGACCAGCAAGAGATCCCGATACAATCAAATAAAGACTAATAATATTTGAGATTGTAATATACTTTAATCCTAATAATATAAATAAAATAGCATTGAATAGATGTGTTGAAAAGATAACATAATTAGGAATACCAAATGCATAATTCCAAGACTTACCTAAATTTTTATATGTAATGGACAAGAAATATAAAAATAAAACAACACCTAATATTAATAATATTTTATAATGTACTTCTTCTAACTTTTTATCAGTTATTTTTATATATCCAATATATACTAACCATAATCCAACTAGTATATGAGATATGTGAATTACTATTCCAGGAATATTATAATGATATGTATCACCCATTTATAATACTAAATATAATATTTAATATAATATATGTCAAGAAGGTCTGTATTTAGAGAAAGTCAAATGGAGGGTGATAATGAAAGAGCAAAAGATTGGATGGAAAAACATCCTGGTGATTCATTAAAACATATAGTTGATGCAATTAAAAAGCAAGGTGAAAGAATAGATAAAATTGATGAGGCATTAGAAATAGATGTAAATTTATATGAGAGAATGGAACAGAATGTAATAAGAATGGGGCGAGAATTACGAGGACAAAATGCAGATATTAGTAAATTAATAAATTTAAATAATTCTTATTCAAAACGAATACAAAGACTAGAAAATGAATTAAACATAAGAAATAAATCATCTCATACTGGAGGCAAACGGCGTAAAAAAACAAAAAAGAAATAATTATTTTAATAACATATTTCTATATTTCATCCATAAAAAGATACTAATGGTGAATCCAAATAAGAAACCAAAGACACATTGGTCCGGATGATTTTTTAAAAAGGGTCGTGTTAATACAGGGCCTAAAAAGAATGTAAGAAATGAATAAAATACCATTGCTAAAATAGGTTTTGTTCCACTTAAATGTACCATTATATAAACATAAAATATATTATTATTTTATAAAATGGAAAATGAAGAAATATTACAAAAAATAAAAAATCATTATTTATTTTTTAAACGATTTGAAGGACGAGTAAGTCAAAAAATACTAGATGATTGTATAAAACATATGGAATTATTATTTTTAGAATGTATAAAACAAAATATTAAATCTAAATTATAAACAAATATTTTTTGTATTGCCTAATCCATATTTTTTATCAATATATTTCATATCACTAGTAATTTTACGACAATCTTTTGGATTTTTATTTTTGCGATAAATACGCAAAACATTAAATCGTGCTTTTTTAGATGTTGCTGCTTTTTTTAAAGTATTACCTTTTTTTTTCTTTTCACTTTTAATTCCTTCATCAATGGCAAGTCGTCGTTTATGTTGAGAATCTTTTAATTTATATTTATGTCTTTTATTTTTAGTATCAATTGGTCGTAAACGTGGTAATTTTGCAGAACCACCTTTACAAAAACGATATGGAGCACATGATGCTTTCATTGTAAATCCGCGTGGATTACGACATTTTTTACGACTAAATTTACGTGGCATTTTGAATGTCTTTCCATCTTTTCGTTTACAAGTTCCTTTTGATGTTGAACAGCAACTACTAGGCATTTATTAATTAAAAATAAAATATTTGTATTAATAAATGATTTCTGAAGCAATGTTATATTTAATCTCAAGTATTATATCACTCGTTCCATTTATATTATCACTTGTATTTTATTTTAATGATTGTGAATGTAAAGAGTTAGTATTAGTTGTGGGTATTATGTCATTAGCAAAAAGTGTAGAATATTTTGAAAAATACACATTTAAAATGAAACCGAAAGATGGATTTAGAATTTAACATTATATTTTTTAGTAATTTCTCGGTCAATTTTTCTAGTAGGTCCCCCTAAAATATAACTATACATCCGCGCCATTCCCCAGCTATGTGCTGTTTGGTTCGGTCTACTACCTGAACTATAATATGCTCCCATTCCTTTGCGTTTAACGGCATTAAGTGCTTTTGCTGGAATACCTGTTGCTCGTGCTATTTGGGGAATAGTTTTTGCTTCCGGATATCTTTTATGAAACTTTGCAGTCCATCCACTTTCTTTTTTCTTATAACTTTTTAATTTAGGTCTATCGACATATTTACCTTTTTTATAACTTTTACGAGCAGTTTTAATATTTCTTTTTTGGCGATTTATATCTCGTTTAGATAATCCCTTTGTATATGTTTTTTTAATCTTTCTCATTTATATAATATGAATATAAAATTATTTTTAGTATTGAATTCCATTATAGGTTTTTTTTCAGATATGGTATTAAATAAATTATCAAATTATAAAATGATGAATTTAAATACTTTGCGACCTTATTTTGATCACCATTCGGTAGTTGGTGCTGCAAGTTTAGCAAGCATTACAACTGTAAGTATTGTATATATTATTTGTGTTATATATAATTTATTATATGATAAATATTTACCAGAAACAAATCGTGAACGAATCGTATTTTTAATATTAACATTCATAATAGGATATATTGCAGATATACTAATTTATCACTTAAATATATTTCCTAAATTAAAACTATATTATAAAGTAGTTGGAAAAGGATTGTGGGGTGGATTAGCAATTACATTTTCAGTTGTTTTAAGTTATTTAATATTATATAGTATAGATGATGGGAAGTAATTTTATAATTAAAATGGGAATAATGGATAAAAAACTAGATAAAATAGAACACAAATTAGATGAATTAATATTATTAACACGAGAGAATGAAAAAAAATGTGATAAGATGACATCACATATAGATTTTATAAATAATATATATGAAAAATTAAAAGCACCTATCGAATTTATATCTGATAAATTTAAATTAATTTCTAACGAATAATATATGATATTGTACTTTATCGCGTTTTTGTTAACAATTATGTTTTTCTTATCATCAATTGATAAACTAATAAATTTTAACGATACTGCTACTAAATTTAATAAAAGAGTTAAAAAAATGATGTTCAAAGTTCCGAGTATATTAACAAAATTGGGAATTGTATGTGCTATAATTATTCAGTTTTTCTGCCCATTGATAATTATGTATTCACTTTACAATAAAAAATATCACATATATGGAATGTATGCATCATTGATGTTAGTATTTTTTACAATATTGGCAACCTATTTTTATCATTTTCCACCTAAAGGCAATAAAGGTAAACAATACTATGCATTTATGGGAAATGTGACTACTGTAGGTGGTTTATCCTTGATGGCATATCATTTACGATAAGTTTTTTTTATTGTAGATGAATTTTATTTTTAATTTATCTTTTTTAATTAAACGATTTAACCAATTATATTCAATATCATATCTTACATTAATAAAATTGATATGACAATCTGCATATTTAAATATATCAGATAAATTTTTATTACAAATACTTTTAGATGTATAAGTGGTGTGACAATGACGACACATTTTAGAATATTTAGAAATACTTTTATTACATTGATAGCAACGGCGAAAGTTAGATTTTCCCATTATTCTTTTTACAAAAAAATATTATATTTATCAAATTTATATGAAAGTAGTTATTAAAAAAAGTACCAATCCTAAAAAGAAATATATGGCAGTATTCAAAGACAAAGGTAAAGTAGTTAAAACCACACATTTTGGTGCAGCAGGAATGAGTGATTATACAAAACACAAGGATAAAACAAGAAAAAAGAGATATATGTCACGGCATAAGAAAAGAGAGAACTGGAGTGATTATAAAAGTGCAGGAGCATTAAGTAGATATATATTGTGGGGTGAAACTTCTTTGCGTGAAAGTATTAAAAAATATAAAAAAAGATTTAATCTAAATTGAGTTTAGATTTTAATTTTTTATTTTTTGCTTTTAATGTTCTATTTTCTTCCATTGCATCATTTAATTTTTTTTGTAATTCACGATTTTTTTTCATAACTCGTTGAATAGATGAGTCTAATAATACACTAGAATCTTCTGGTTCTATTTTTGGTTCTTTTTTTGGTTCTAATAATGGTTTTCCACCTGGTTGATATAATGATGTTTCATTATCACTTGTAAATCTCCCTCCGTAATAATCCATATATTATGATAAATATAATTATTTTTATATATAAAACTAAATCGTAATATTTAAATAAAGATGGATATTACTCTATCTATTAAAAATCCAGAAGACATCACTTATATAAATTCAATTGATTCAAATAATGATATATTATCAACTGCATTGACAATTGGTATAAAAGCAATACAAATGTCACAAACAACTATGACAGGTAATAGTTATTATGAACCAATCAAAGAAATAATTGAAACAAATACAAGAGAAAATCGAGATACCTTAGATAATATAAATGAATTATTAACAGATTTATTACAGATAAAGGGGACATCGTGTCGTAAAGGAAAACTGGGTGAATCACTTGCAGAGAATACTTTACTAAAAAAGTATCCGGATTGGAGAATTGAAAATACATCATCAAATCCACATGAATCAGATTTATTTGCTTATTCTGAAAGATATGGAAAAATATTATATGAATTAAAATTTTATAAATCAAATGTTCCGACAAAAGAAGTTGAAAAATTTAAACGAGATATAGAAAATACAAATTGTAAATATGGAATCTTTGTATCACATACATCCGGAATATGTAATAAACGAATGATAGAATATGAACGATATGACGGACACATATTAGTATATGTATCTTGTGCTGGATTAAATGGTCATGGTATTGAACTAGCAACTGAATTTTTATTAAGTATGATTGATTCTGGATGTTTAGATAAACCTAAATTAGTAAAAACTGATAAATTAGTTCAAACTATAAATGAGTATATGTTTGATTTACATGAATGTATGAATAATTTCAGTCGATTAAAAACACAAATAATTGATGCAAAAACAATAATGGATGGACAAATGGATTCATTATATAAGTTTGCAATGACTTATGAAATAAAAGGGAATGATATCTATGATAAGATATTAAGTGAAGTTAAAAAAAATAATAAAATATAACTAATATATATATGAGTCATTTACTAAATTTTCTACATACCGCATATGAAAATGAAATTAATATTAAAGAACAAGCAAAACGAATGAAAAAAGAAAAAGAGAAACCACGTAATGAGAGAAAATCACTAAACGAAATAAGACAGGAATTAAGAGATGAGCAACAAGCAACTCCATTAAATGCTGATGTAAGACATGTTCCTAGAAAACCACATCCGACATATACCGATCTACATGATTTAAGATATCCGGAACAAAGTTTACAGTCGGAACAAAATTTTCCAGAACAAATATCAGAACAAAGTTTACAGCAGCAGTCGCCCCCGCCGCAGGAGCAGCAGCAGGAAGAGCAACAGCAACAGCAGCAGGAGCAAGAGCAAGAGCAACAGCAACAGCAGCAGCAACAGGAGCAAGAGCAAGAGCAGCAGGAGCAGGAGCAAGAGCAGGAGCAGGAGCAGCAGCAGGAGCAGGAGCAACAGCAGCAGGAGCAACAGCAGCAGGAGCAGGGACAGGAGCAGCAAGAGCAAGAGCTTGCTCCAGTTCAACCAGAAAAAACAAGCATACAAAATTTAGTAGACATACTAACTGAAACAAATAGTTTTGATCGTATTATAAGGCAATCAAATATTAAACTGACTGAAGATAATAAAAATGAAGAATTAATACAATTGTTAAATTTAGAAAAAGATGATGTAAAACGTCCTATTGTTGAAAAAATATTACAAAATTTTGATAAAACTTTATTTGAACAATTGGCCACTAAAGAAAATATAACGACTTTTAATAAAACATATGCAAATATCAAAAAACAAATATATAAAATATATCTAAATCCATTGATATTTAGTCAGTATTATAAGTTAAAATACTTTGATGATGAATGTAATCGTGATCCTGATTGTGGAGATATAAATAAAAAATGTTCTTATAAAAGTACTGGAAATAAATGTGTATATAAACAAGGTTTGGAACCTACATCAAATAATGAAAGTAAAGGTTTATTTGGTCGTATATTTAATACTAGTAATGAATGTGATAAAAAAAATCCTTGTGCAAAAAATGAAAGATGTGAGCAAAATAGTTTCACAGGTAATAAATGTGTAGAAATACCAAGTTATCAGCAACAACAAATTGATTTTGAAAAAGAAAATAGAAAAATGAGAGAAAAAAGAGATAATGAAGATCGTAAATTACAATATCAAAAATTAGAAAATGAACGAAAATTACAAAATAGAAAATTAGATTATGAAAATAAACGTAGTGAGCAAAAAGATAATTCAAAAGAAATAGAAAAATACGGAAAAAATTTAAATAATGTAGAACAACAACAAAGTGATTTAGAAAAAAAAATACGCGAGAATAGAGATTATTATAAAGATATGGATAGACCACAAGAACGTGATAGACTACGAGACGAACGTGATATACCACTAGACGATTATGATATACCACGAGGAGAACGTGATATACCACGAGATGAACGTGATATACCACGAGATGAACGTGATATACCACGAGGAGAACGTGATATACGACGTGGAGAACGTGATAGACCACGTGGAGAACGTGATATACGACGAAATAATATAGATGAACCATTAGACTATATGTTAGATGCTCCTGATAGTAAAGATTATGAATTTGTAAGACCAGATGGCGTTGTAAGTGTTCCCGATAATAATATTAAAAATTATTATATTCACGATTTAGAATATATATTAAAAGATGTAGAAATATCAGATCGTGATAAATTTTACGATATTGTAAATAATAGTTATTTATATAATGATTCTGAATTGAATGATTATTTTGCAAATATAGATGATTACATATTACAAAAAATGAAATTCTTTATGGATGTATTAAAACAAAATTGTAGTAATAAACAAGAAATGATTAAAACGGTGAATGTATTAAAAAAACGGCGTAAACGAACAAAAAAGAAACCTTGTCCAAAGGGAACAAAGCGAAAAGTAAAATATTGTATGAAACCAGTAGATAAAAATACAAAAAAAAAGAGATGCCCGAATGGATCTAAACGCAAAGAAAAAAATTGTGTGAAAAATTTGAAAAAAAAATAATAAAATAATAAACAAGAATGGATATTTATATTGTATCAAAAATAAAGAAAATACGAGTGAAAAATGTGGATGTTCCACATTATTTAGTATCTTGGAAGAATTATACAAAAGATACATGGGAACCAATCTATAATTTTCCCGATGAAATAGATACATATCCAGGATATAATAAATCTCTATCTAATTTACTAAAAGTCAAAAAAAAAATAGAAAAAGAAACAATAGAGAATCTAATATTATTTAAAAAATTTGAAAAAAAATACTATTATACATAAACACAATAATGGTATATCCTACATACGTATATACCTTTCCTATAACATATATAATCGATGATATATTTAATACAAAAATATTAGGATTACAAAATAAAGTATGTAAATACATACTAACACCTTCTATTGAATATTATAATATAAAATATCAGAACGATTATAATATCTTTAAATTGCTACAAATGTATACTTGTGATAGGTATGGATATTCTATTGAGATAATATCAACGGAATACTTGGAGATAGAAATTTATAAAAAAAATATGGAAATAACTATACATACTCAATTATTTGATAGAGAATTAATCTCAGATTTAATTTATTTATATACACACAAATATTTCAAATATTCTAAATATAAAAATTTTGAATATTCACTGGATTTACTACCATTATCTAAATGTATACCTAATACTAACAATTATATACATATAGAAAATTGGATGAGATATATGGATATACCTATCTAAACATATCATCTACTGGAGACGGAGGGCGATGGCGATGAGTTCTTGCTAGACGGCGTCGTGATTGTCTTCTTTGAAATTGTGCCTGCGTTTCACCCGAACGACGAGTTCTATTTCTTTGTCTCATTAAATGTAAATCACTTTGTCTGTGAGGACGTGATGGAAATTTTCCCGGTGCACTCTTTGCCTTTGATTTACTCTTGGATTTAGGTAATTGTCGTTTTAATTTTATTTCTTTCTGATTTAATTGGTTCATTCTAGATTGTACTTGTTTTCCATAACGAGCACGAGCACGAGGACTAAGCATAGATTTTTTATATTGTGAACGAGTATTAGATAACTTTTTTAATTGTTTGCGAATACTTTTTACACGACCTGATGATACTTTACTTTTTTGTAATCTTCTAGGAGAAGCAGAACGAACGCCTTTTACCCGTGAACCTGCACATTTTTTTCTACCCATATTATATAAAGTATGAAGAAAATAATTTCAATTATATTATTAATTGCGTCAATTATGTTAGGATTATCTATTTATCAATCATGATTCAATTGTTCTTGTAATTTATCACTAATAATTATTTTTGTTTTTTTAAATCCTTCTAACAAATAAGAAAAATAAGTTTGAACTTTATAATAATAGTAATAATAAAAATAATTATCATAAATAATATATAAAACATCTTCAATATGATCTAAGATAGATACAATGCGTTTATTACTATCATCATTTAAACTTGTTTCATAAATATCATAAATAGTATGTAATGCTAAAATCATTTGATTAATAATTTTTTTTCTATTATAGATGTTATTATCTAATAATGTAAATGTGTGATGAAATGTAAAATGTATTGCATATTCTAAGTCTGATAATTCAGTAACATTTTCATAATCTTTATCACATTCTTTACTTTCTAATACAATTTTATCTTTTACATTTAAAAAATGTGTCGTATTATCATGGTCAAGTAATACTTGTAGATTTTGTAAAGAGATTTCGTGTAACTTCATTTTATAGTATAGAATATATTATTATCTTAAGTATTTTTTAAATCCAAATAAAAGTAATCCTATAACAAGACCAATAAATATCCAAATTAAAATACTAGTTTGAGAATCTTTTTTTTTATAATCTTTAGAAAAATTACCATTATACAAAAATTTATAATGATTCATAACTTCATCATATGTATAATCTCGTTTTCCATTACTATTATTTACTTTATTGTGAATATCAATAAACCATTTAACAAGTGATTGTTTTGTATCTAAATGATTTTCAACAGGATCTTCATTAATATGATTTAAATAATTCATACTACATTTATGACAAGGTAGAACAGGTTGTAATGATTTAAAAAATATTTTGTAATTTTCTTTATCTATTTCACTAGGATTATCTGGATATGCGAGTGTAACACTATGTAAAAATGTCCACGCCGGTGGTCCCCATATTTCTGGATTCATATATAATATATATTATATATAAAAATAATAGAATTTATACAAGTAGATGATATGTAATAATTGTGGAATACGAGGACATATAAGTAGAGATTGTCATAAACCTATTAGAAGTTATGGAGTAATTTTAATTGTAAATATAGATACCGAACCCAAAGTAGTTTATGTAAATAGAAAAGATTCAGTATGTTATACAGATTTAGTAAGAGGTAGATATGATATAAAAAATGTAATATTAGTTGAAAAATTATTAGAAAGAATAACCATTGAAGAATTTAATAAATTAAAATGTAATGATTTTGAAAAAATATGGAAAGATTTATGGTTAGTCGATGAAATTGAGTATAATTATGAATATAAGAATTGCTTACAAAAATATAAAAAATTACTTGAAATTATAGATATATATAATGATTGTTCACGAGTGAATGATACAGAATGGGAAATACCAAAAGGCAAACAAAATCGTAATGAATCGTATTTTGTAGCAGCTACACGAGAATTAGAAGAAGAAACAAATATACATAAAAATGATTATTATATAATTGAAAATATATCACCTATTACAGAAACATTTGTTGGCGAAGATAATGTAAAGTATCAAAATATATATTATCTAGGAATATGTAATACTATAGAAAATTTAAAAATAAATATAAAAAATAAAAATCAAATAACCGAAATAAAAGAAATTGGAATATTTACAGAATCTGAAGCATTACAAAAAATAAGAGATTATAATATATCAAAAAAAGAATGTATCAATCAGATTTATAATTTTATAAATTCATATTCAAAAGATTTAATATTAAAATAACTATTATTATTAATGGAACGCGATGAATATTTACAAAATATAAAACAAAAATATAAATCTATAAATTATTCAGAGTGTATCAAAACAATATCAAATAAAAAAAAAGAATTTCAAACTGCAACTCTTGAAGGAGATGATAAATATAGAGAGAATCATAAAAATGGACTAAAAGTAGAAATAATGTATTTACAAAATATTTATAAAGTATTACTGCGTAGTTATAATTCTATTATATATAAAATCGAATCACAATTATTTAAAAAATACAAATCAATGTATAAAAATATAGATGTATTTGATCCTAATAATGAATTATATGTATTATATCAATCTATGAAAATATTACATAGTAATTCACAATATGATAGTCATGATAGTATAATATCAACTCGTACTATTTCACAAACTAGTAAAACATATTATGAAATTGTTCTAAGATGTTTAAAAAAACTAGTAGAAACAAGAGATATAGATGATAAAGATGTAAATACATATCCAGATTATAATAATCCACACTTTAGTTCTTATGTATCAAACCGAGAAGAGTTTTCAATAACTATTCCAAAAGGCAAGTCTTCTTGTCAATCAAATGATTATGAACTTGCCCCCTATCAAATATTTTTAAAGAATTTTATATCAGATAGTACACCTTATAATAGTATATTTATATATCACGGAACAGGTACAGGTAAAACATGTTCTGCAGTATCAATTGCAGAAAATTACCGAGATATTTATAAAAATAAACAAAAAAGAATTATTGTACTATCATCTAGAAATATTAAAGGTGGGTGGTATAAAAATATTTATAATCCATCCAAAGGAACAAATCAATGTACGGGAGATGAATATGTTAAGTTGGCAGAAAAACGACCCATTAAAGATGATAAACAAAGAGATTTACTAGTTAATAAATATTATGAATTTAGTGGATATCAAAAGTTCGCGAATGATATAAAAAGATTAGTTCCCTATGGAAAAGATAAAATACGAGAAACTTATTCAAATCGTTTATTGATTATTGATGAAGTTCATAATATACGAAGTGAAACTGAATCAAAAACAGAAAATATATTAAAATATATTGAATATGCAATACGATATAGTGATAATTTAAAATTAATCATAATGTCTGCAACTCCAATGTATAATAAATCAACGGAAATCATATGGTTATTAAATATGATGTTAATAAATGATAAAAAAGAACCTATTGATGAATCAGATGTATTTGATTCATCTCAAAGATTACGTAATAGTGGAAAAAGAGTATTAGAAAAAGCAATGAGAGGACGCGTATCATATATAAGAGGAGAAACCCCAGATAAATTTCCAATACGATTGTATCCGAAAGATACAATGACATATTCCACTAAAAAATTAGATGGAACACCATTTACAAGTACAGATTATAAATTAACATTTTTAAAATTATACGGAACCGAATTACAAGGAACACAATTAAAAACATATGAAAATGAATTAAAACATATTATTCATACAAAAATTGGAGATAATCCAGAAATGACAGATGATATTAAAATATCACAAATTTCTAATATATCATATCCAGATGATTCAAATGATATAGAAAATAAATATGGAAAAAAAGGACTTGAAAATATATTTTCAATAAGAAATGGAGAATATAGTTATAAGAATCCCGACTTGCCAATATTAGATAGTAAACATATTAAAAATTATTCATCTAAATTCCATGATATTATACAAAATGTTAAAAATAGTGATGGAATTGTTTATATTTATTCTTATTGGGTAGAAGGAACTATTATTCCTTTAATGTTAGCATTAGAACATGAAGGATATATTCATAGAAGTAAAAAATCATTTTTAAATTACGATAAAAAAAAGAAATTAACAAGTCATAATACATTTATAGTATTGACATCTGATACAAATTTATCTAAAAATAATAGTGATGATGTAAAAGCATTGACAAATGAAAGTAATAAATATGGTGAAGATGTTAAAATAGTTATAGGGTCTCTAATATCAAGTGAAGGAATTGATATGAAATATATTCGTGAAATACATGTAGTTGATCCATGGCATCATTTAAATCGTCTAGAACAAATTGTTGGACGAGGTATAAGATATTGCTCGCACGAAGGATTAGAAGAAATTGATGGATATTCACGTAAAAATGTCACTATTTATTTACATGTTGCTACATTACCAGATAAACGTGAAAGTATTGATGAATTAATGTATCGTAGAGCAGAAGAAAAAAATGTAGATATAGGTGAAATAGAAACATTATTAAAAATAAATTCAATTGATTGTCAATTATTTAAATATTTAAATGTGATTGGAAAGAATGATGTGAAATCATTACGATTAATATCATCACAAGGTATTAAAATAATAGAAAAACCTTATGATAAACCTTATTCAAAGGTTTGTTCTTATCGTAGTAAATGTGATTATATATGTAATGGAAAAACTTCAAAAACTCTTAAAAAAACAATGAGTACATTTAATAATCGTGTTGGAAAAAATATATATCCAATTATTCAAAAATATCTAAAAAATTTATTTACATACAAAAATATGTATACAATTGAAGAAATTACAAGTAATATCAATCAATATATAACTATGAGTAATGATGTTATTTACTTGGCACTAGATGATATGATAAAAAGGAATGTAAAAATACTAAACAACAATAATATTAGTGGATATGTCATTTATAATAACAAATATTATTTATTTCAACCTCTTCATAATAATGACCAATCAATATCTATATATGATAGAAATTCTATCCAACCACCTACTCAAAAACATATTAATTTAACAATTAAAAAAAATAAAAAGAAAACAGTATATAAAACACCACCTAAAAAAATAATATCAATTGATAAAATAAAAGAAAGTATACACAAATTAATCAATGATACATTTGATGAAGGTTCAAAATCATTCAAAGCAAATATTAAGCACAACATAGATAATTATAAGTTTATCATGAATGATAATGAGTTTAAAATAAAATATGTGATAGATAGATTAGATTTAGAAGAACGTTCCGAGTTAGTTAAACATACACTAGTTCATTCATTAGATGATGAAATTGATAAAATTGTTAGAACTATGTATCAACCAAATATGATATATAAAGAAGGAAATAAATATATTATAAATAAAGACACGGGTAATGATCCATATGGATACATATTATTTGATAAAATTGACATAGTTGCATATACACCAGATGGAAAAAATGAAGTATTACGAGATAATGTTAAAAAGCAAATCGATATAAATGACTATAAAGATACAAAGTACGGAGATATATTATGTTATAATTCAATGGGCAAATTAAAAATAGTAACGCCTCTTGAAAATACATACAGAAAACCTATTATTATGTCATCGGGTTATATTAAATATGGAATTGTATGTCAAACTACACAACAAAATAATACTAGTTACAAAGATTTTATAAAATTGATAAATATATTAAATGATTCAGATATTAATTTAATACGGGGTGATATTGATACAAAAAAAATAAAACAGAAATCTATGTGTATATTATTTGAATATTTATGTAGAAAACATACAAATGATACAATTACATATCATATTGGACAAGACTTTCTATATACATATAGTAAAGTATTATCCTTATTAACTTAAACATAAAATTTGATATTTAAAATAGATATAATATATAATATATTATGGAGTCAACAACAAAACAAATACTTACTGATACGATTCATATAAATCCAAGCGATATTAATGTTAAAAATATCAATGGATTAATTCTAGTAAAAATAAAACAATTGCGAGAAAATAAATGTAATTCTGTTGGATATATTTTACAAAATAGTGTACAATTTATAAATAAAACAATTGGGAAAATATCATCAATTGATAGATATTCAAAAATTGTATATAATGTTCGCTATGAATGTGAAGTATTAAATCCGTCTGTGGGAGATAATATAGAATGTTATATTAATGATATTAGTAAAATGGGAATTATTGCATATATTACTATAAAAAATACAGATAAATTATTTCAAAATAGTCCATTAATTATTGTTGTTCCATTAGAACATATTAAAAATGTAGAATCATATAGTA
>Ga0181389_1000509_pt1 | contig 15920 bp, 34 predicted proteins | sample 12SPOviralmetaG_FD_130121 | JGI IMG/M metagenome (GOLD analysis project Ga0181389, IMG submission 130121) | Marine viral communities from the oligotrophic San Pedro Time Series (SPOT) site, San Pedro Channel, CA, USA - 12 SPOT_SRF_2010-06-29 | ecosystem: Environmental > Aquatic > Marine > Strait...
AACAAAACACAAGAATAATATTCTTGAATTGTTAGAGGGATATGAACGACAAGGTTGGGACATCTTTGAACAATTTGAGATACATATCTTAGGGAGGAATTCGTAATGCCGAATTTTTGGATAACTGAAAAATCTTATACCTTTTATTTAATCGAGGGCGATTCAAGAGAACATGCCCTTGATTTGTTTGATGACAATAATGAGGGGTATGAGCCTTACGACACAGAAGTAATAGATGTATCAGTTGAACAAGCTGATAGTGGTTTTAAAACCAAAGAACAAGAGAGAAACATAAGAGAGGAGGGAAAATGAGTCATTTTCCTGTATTAGTAATAGTAAAAAAAGATAGTATCGTTAGTAATCCTTTATTCGATAGTAAGGAAACGGATACTCCTATCCAATATCAAGAACAGTATTTTGTTGAGGGACTTGAGTCCCTCCTTGAGCCGTATTGGGAGGAGTCTCAAGAATATGCCGAGCAAGTGGTAGAACTAAATAATAGTGCTACTGAATTTCTTAAAAGTTATATGGAGATATATAGAGCTAAGGTAACTAGAAAAGATTATCAATTCTTATTAGATGAGTTAATTGTGAATCTAAATAGTCATTATGATGATATCAATAAATTCTGGAGTGGAGATTCTTTGAAAACAAAAGCGATCGCTTTAGATAAACTTATTGATAAAGTATCGACTGTGAAGTTTTCTCCAACAAATACATTTCATATGAATTGGGTATGGAAAATATTTGGAGATAGTTTTTCTTTTGATGAATTTAGTTGGGATAGTCTCGGTAATTGCTATGACCATTATTACCATAATTTAGATAGTAAGTGGGATTGGTTTGTTGTCGGAGGGCGTTGGGCTAACTTAGGTAACAACGGAATCATAGAATTAGATGAAGTATTTGAAAAACAAATGGTGCAGTTCGTACAGACATTACCATTCTACAAATTACCTAATTCGTTTACAGACTCTATAGAGGAGTTCATGAACGATAATGTTAAAGAGGAAACAATCGTTAAAAGTTTCTTTAAAGATGAAAACGGAAATACTTTAAAAGATGAAAATGGTAAAGGTATAGCAGATAAATATTATACAGTTGATGAACTAACGAAATTAGTATCCGTTGATAAGAATCAAATACAACATTTTCTTTTTGAGGAGGAGGGTTGGATAGAGGCAGGAGAAATGGGTTGGTTTGGAATGTCCTCTTTAGATACCTTAGATGATGAGGAGAGAGAAAGAGTAGTTTCAGAAAATGAGTTACTTGTTTCAAATATACTCAAAAAGTATAAAGATGATTATGTTGGAGTCGTGGTGGATTGTCATATATAATCTAAGAACTAATTTAAAAAGGGGAGTTTCGACTCCTCTTTTTTTTTGGCCTGTAAGTCCTGGAGAATCGTAAGAGCTTTGTTTTTTTGTTGCATTAACGGAAATTTTCAATCCCCTTTTGATCTCAATCCAGATCTAGTAATGATTGAGTTGCATATCCCCTGTAAAGTATTAGAATGGTTATACACAAGACAAATAAGAGGAGAAATAATGAAAAAATATTACGCGACTGTTAGTGAGGATGTTTTAGTCCGTGCTAACAGTAAAGATGAGGCGATTGTTAAAATTAGAAATAAATACCAATCGACTTCTGTAAATCTAGATATTGAAATATTTGATGAGGTGGAAATATAATGAGTATATATTTTACTAAAGAAAAAATAGAATTAAGCAATTGGGATTTTTCAATAGATTCTAACAATCCGATAGATTGTGAATCGTGTCAAGATCTCGAAAACTTTATGTGTGAATGGTGCGTGGAAGTTGAATGGGAGGATCGACTTTATACCTTAGAGTTGATTGCAGCAGATCTCCAGGAGTTAGGTTGGACTAAAATGTATGTACCTGCTTGGTTAGGGGGTTGGAGTAATGATGTAAGAGGATTAAAGGATCCGTTACTAGAAGTAACAAGAGATAATCTTAAACAGATCGTTTTTCCATATGATACCGATATTACAAGTACAGTTGATCTATCTACTTTACCTATATCTTTTAGTGTTAAAGTTAGCCACCATGATCGACCAATGGGAGAAGTCATTACTATAAAAAAAGGTAACGATATGAAAGAGATGTAATCCTCATGTCTATGTGGTAAGGGTGGGATCTTAGGATCCCATCTTTTTTTTTACAACATTAATGGAAATTTTCAATCGCGTTTTTGATCATGTATAGGATCTGGACATAAAAAAAGGGAGATTTCTCTCCCTTTTAATTTTAATGTTAGTTTATCTATTTAATGTGATGTGCCATACCTCTATTTTTGAGATGTCTATCTCCCTCTACTGTATTTCTGTATGACTCTCCCTTACTATTCATCTGATTTAGATAACCTCCAGGATTATTCTCCGGATCAGATTGAATAGATAAAATGTCAATTTCTTTACCCTTTACCTTTTTCAATTTGATCTCTATGGTGCTAATGTCAAGTTCCCATTTTCCATCACGATCAAAATATATATTTTGATAATATACATCCTCAATAACTCTACCCTTGAGTTGATCTAACGCTAATGAGCAGTAACCCATGTTGTGATGATTCACAAGTTCTGGATCCCTAGTAAGAGTAACTCTCATACCATCCTCATTATAAACTTCCTGTTCTTTTTCTTTTTTATTCATTTATTCTCCTAATTGTCTGTTAAGAATATTGTACTAGGTATTTGATTTATTGCAAATCTCCTGTAAACTACTATTACACAGATAAAAGGAGGAAATATGGACAGGAATAAAGTCCTAACCATACTAAGACTAAAAGCAAAAGAACTGAAATGTGATACAACTATTGCAGATAGTGTAATGGGAGTCGGTACAGAAATAAGAATACTTGATCAGCTTATTAAGGAAAAACTTAATACGGCAGCATATTCAGATTTCATACTTGCTATCAATACTAACTCTCCCAACTTGGAGAAATCACAATGAGTATAGAGGAATACAGTTGTGAGATTTGTGGAGATACTAATGATCTCTCCGGTTACTTCATGGGCGATGGAAAATGCAGAGCTTGTTGGAGCTTGTTTAAAAAAGTAGGATCCTGGAGAAATGTAAAAAGAAAAAGAAGTAACAATCTTAGGATCACTAATGGAGTATAAAGTAATTATGGATCGAGCAGAAAAGGATCGACTCGACTCCATGTGGTACAGAAGTTCTGATCATGATCCAATTAAAGTAGTTAAGTACAAAGATAGAATCTTTAGATTAGAGGCATTCGGAGAAGTTGATGTCGCTTATAAAGGCGAGAGATTCTATTGCGCTAGTGAAATTAGCGAATTGAAGACCGATCAAGATCTTCATCTTGCTATCCAGAATGGAGAGTTGGAACTTAGTTACAACAATTGGTTTGAAGTCAGACCGGATGCTAAATATAATGATTATGTTTATGCAGGGGTATATGATGATGTTTACTATGATGCGAATGATTTAGATCTCGAATTATGTAAAGATTTGATTTACTTGGAAAAGACTTATGATCAAGATTTTGGAGATATATGTTTAAAGTGATAAGAGAATTAATCCTGGAAACAAATATGTCAGCCTATGAATATTTAGAGAATCAGAAGGATCCTCAGGAAAAGGATCAGGATCAAAATAAAATTTATTGATCAAGAAGGAATTAATAGAAGGGGGTAATGGCCCCCTTTTATTTTTGTAATTCTTTTTATTTTTTAGTGCATTAAGGCGCATTTTCAATCCCATTTATTCACTTATATTAAGACTTATTTTCAATCGCAAATTTGTTCCAGATCTGGTTGCAAAGATGCTGTAAAGTGCTATTATTTTAATAACAGACAAAAAAGGATGGTTAACAATGACTAACAAAAAAAATCAAGATGCAAAAGACTTGGCGAAGGTCTGGTCGGATGGCAGCTTGCTTAATCAAAAAGCTATTGATGAAAATTATGAGTTAATAGCAGAAATATTAAAAGGTACGATCTATGAAATAAAGGATGGTGAATAATGGCCATAATAGATACTATAGATGAATCAAGCTTTGTTCACACTATGGCGCAAGAAAATCACGGCTTTAGCCGAGATGGTGCCTCGGCTCTCTTCGTTTACTTAGATGAAATAAGCGAAGGTCAAGATATTGAGATGGATCCTATCGCAATAAGATGTGAATATACAGAATATAACGATATTGAGGATCTAAAAGAAGATTATCAAGTTGAGAGTATAGAAGAGTTAGAGCAAAAGACCTCTGTTATAGGTTTTAATGGCTATGACTTTGATCTTAAAAAAGTAGTACATAAAGGATGGATAATAGCAGAATTTTAATATCCTCTATTGTCGGAAAAACCCTGGGGCGACCTGGGGTTTTTTTTTATTCTATCGCCACCGGTAATCTCCAGATCTGGTATTTTTTTTTGCACATTAAGTGAAATTCTCAATCCCATTTCTATTAAGATCCATTTTCAATCCCATATTAAGTGAAATTTTCAATCCCTCTTTTTTTTTATAACATTAAGTGACATTTTCAATCCCATGTTATGATGTATATGAATGTTCTCTCTCGAACAGCAGCAACTGAATTAAAAAGCCCCCAATTAAGGGGGCTTTTACTTTCCGTATACAATGGAGATTACATAGGGAGAGACTTGTACATCTTAGGTGTTCCATCTAACTCATATTCGCCTTCATAGACCTCGAAAGGTGTTTCGTGCCACATTGTAGCCACCTCATCAAAAGGTACCCATTTAAGTTTGTTTTGTGTATTTGGATTTTTGTAATAAACTATTCCTACTTCTGTTTTAACTGCAGTATGTTTATTTACCTTTTGAGACCTATCGTGCATATCAAAGAGTTTATCAAAATCAACCTTTTTAATTTTGTTTGTGCCTTTAACTTCACAAAAATATATAGCTTCTTCTTTATAAACTATATAATCCGGTAAAAGTATGATCGGACTAATCAACCAAAACTTCTCAACATAGTTTTCCTTAGGATCTGGACCTAGTTTTAAGTATTTAGTTCCTTGTAAATCTAACCTTGTCTTAAATAAGACATCTGCTGCATCTACTTTGTTCTTGAAGTTGCGTTCTCCAAAAGTGTTATTTGATTTATCCATTTAGTATATTCCCCCTATTCTTTCTTTAGCTTGATCGTAATATTCTTTAACAATCTCTATACCTACAAAATCTCTTTCGTGATCTTGGCAAACCATTCCTACTGTTCCAGATCCCATCATTGGATCTAAAACAACATCTCCCTCTTTAGACCAACTCAAAACATGATCTTTAGCTAATTCATAAGGAAAAGCAGCAGGATGAAATTTTGCAGTCTTGTCAATCTTTTTAGCCCCTACTGTGTAGTACCAAATATTACCTTTAATCTTTTCTTTTTTTACTGTTGTAGTATGTGAATTTCTTTTCTGTTCTTTCTTGGAGTAATTCTTGTTATAGGGTGTAGCTCCAGGAAATTTAGTGGGGATCATAATTGGATTATGAGTTACAGGTGTGCCTTTAGTAAGTACAAACATGTATTCAAACTCATTTGTATATCTACTTCTGTAGATCTGTGGCATAGGATTGTTTTTAGCAAAAATCATTGTGTCGTGTAAATTTAAACCTTTAGATTTAAAATATAGAGCTTGTTTGAAACTCGTACCGGTTTCAGTGCCATTTACAGTTGAATCTCCCACTATCCATACTATGACTCCACCAGGTTTTAGTATTCTTACTAATTCATCTGCAATAAAGCTAAATTCGAATTCATCTATATCTTTATAATTTCTGAGCTTGTCATATGGTGGTGATGTGATAACCATATCAATTGATTCTTTAGCAAAATCTTTTAGTATAGCTAAAGCATTTCCGTGTATTAAATCCATCTTATTCCTCCTAATTTTAAAGTGGAAAGGGGCTTTACGCCCCTAAGCAACCTCTTAAATTACAATTAAGTAATTGTGGCTGTCTCCCACCATCATTGCTAAGTTTTGTACAAAAAAATATTCATCATTACTCAAATAATTTTTTAGGTTTTACCCTAGCCAAGACTTTCTTGGTCTTACTTAGCAAAACTAAGGGTAGATAATTTGTACTAGTACACCATATATTAGTTTTATTTATTCTACCCTAGTGGAGGTGGAGAGAATCGAACTCTCGTTCATTGAGTGAAATTAGGAAAAAAACCCTCAATGCTACTCCATGCACCCCCTATAGCCCCAATTGTTGTTTGATATAATCAGTCAACGCTTGGGGACTGTTAGTGCCTAATTCTTTTATTTTTTTGGCCTCCCATTCATAAAAGTATTCGGCATCAACACCAAATTTATATCGACCAAATTTAAACCTAACTGTAGTTTCATCTTCAGCCTCATCTATTTCTTCTTCGACAAAAATCTTACTCTCCAGATCAGATAACATATTTTCTATGTCATCTAATTGATAACCTGTACCTGCTAAGTCTTCTGTACTTACAGCAACATCTTGTAAGAGATCTATCAATTCTTCGCTTTTCCATCCACCTATCTCAGTCAAACGATTAGATGCAATAAGATAAGCCTTTGCCTCATCATCTGACTTGAAGTGTATACCGGCTATAACAGGTACCAACCAATTACCATCCTCATCAAGTTTGATGTTTATTGGTGGCTTGGTTATATCTTCGCCCTCTAAAACCTTTAATGTTTCAATGCGACCATGCCCTGCTACTAGTTTTCCTGTTGTTTCATTCCTCACAGGTGGCTCAGTAAACCCAAATCTTTTCATTGACATATAGATTTCTCCAATGTCATGATCTTTTGGATTTACATCTGCCTCTTCAATTTCGTGAAGTTTTACATATTCTAATTTCATTTAGAAAGGTATCTCACCTGGCGCAACTTCTCCCATTGGCTTGGCTACAGGTTGTTGTACGCTATTAGATCCTGAAAGAATAGATACCGGACCAAATACAACTGATACCGCTGCCTCATCTACAATGATCTTGTAAGATTTAACATTCTTTCCTTCTTGATTTTCATATGTGCTTTGTTCTAATTTACCTTTAATGATCACGGGTAAACTTCTTGTTTCTCCACCAAAACAATCTGCTAAGTGATCTGCCAAATTGTTTCGATCATTGTTAAATGCGATGATGTCATACCATGCAGGATCTTTATCTTTACCTTGGTAAACCTTTAGTCCACCTGTTAGATAAAAGTTACCAGACTTGGCTTGTTTCATCTCAACATTTGCAAGTGTGCCACTTAAAGTGACTTCGTTAGGAAATGCCATTGTTATCCTCCTCTATGTTTTCTAATACTTGTGAGAATTTTGCAGCAGCTAAACCACTATGAGCTAACCACTCCTCTTTCCCACCATTTGACCACTCTTTTGTGTAATCAAAATCTTCATGTGTTTCGCTTTTACCTGCTAAGAATCTTTTTCTACTAACTTCAAACATGGCATGAGCAAAACTTTCATAATTCATACTCGACAAGTAATCGTTTAATTTAATACCTCGTTCCATTGGTAAGGCAGGAGACTCTTGAATATCGTACCTTGCTATCTCCATAGCATTGGCATAAATATTACTTGGACTTGGTGGAAAGTCTGCACCACTCTTAAAAGATTGTTCTATCGATCTTTCTATATAATAAATTTCTATATTCTTTAATGATTCGTAAGCAGAAATTATAGTATCATTCTGCCAACTAAAATTAGGCCACTTTAGTTTCATTACTTGAACGCAACTAGCCCATTGATCCTTTGTCATATTCTCTCCTAATCATCTGATTGTACCCACTGCGTTAATTCATAATTGTTTATAGCAGTGTTAACTTGTTTTTTAGCTTGTTTCCTATCTTTGTCAGTTCTTGCTTCAGTTAACTGAGGCCAGTTTCCTGATAAAGCTTGTGGTGTAGGTCTATCTCCATATGTAACAAAATAATTAAAGCCTCTCTTTTCAATTTCCTCCGGTGTTGCACCCTGTTGTGCTAAAACCTTTACAGCTCTGTTTATTCTACTTCTAGCATCAGATGTAATATCTTTTTTACAATCTGAATATGGTTTACCTAACCAAACTTCAACGATTGACTGAAAAATAGCAGCTTTTTCTGCTTTAGTCTGAGGATCTTTAACTTCATCCTCTTTAACAGCTCTCTCTTTCCTTTTTCTTTCGGATGATTTAGCTCTTGTCTCTAATAAAGCACCATGATATTCAGTCCAATCATGTATTGTTAATTTAGTCTTACTACGATCTAACCAACCACAACTTACCATAGAGTTAATAAATTCATCATTATCCCCATCGTATTGTGCAGCTTTACCGACCATAGTCTCGTACCTAGTCAAGTCACCATTATCTGCATAAGATAAAGCCCACCACCATAAATAGTGCAGGTGTCCTACAATTTGTGCAGGATGTAGACTTAGCTTATCAGCTAATAGATCGACCTTAGGGTGTTGTGATAATGATTCATCACTCTTGATCCATGCCATTTTGCTCTCTCTCCTTTTCCCAATTTTCTAAAAGACCGGCAACAATCTTTTCCAAATCTGTGAGTCGTGCCATAAAGATACCATCTCCGGTACCTACTGGCATACATATCATAGCAAATGGTTTATCGTTTGTCGCCCCTTGTGTCTTATTTATTTTATCAATTACCTCGTTCTCGATTCTAAAAAAATGATTGGAAATAGTATTGATCTGTTTTCCACTTTTCACTTCAAATTGTATAGATGAATTCCAAAGTTCTTCATCTAAATTAGATGCACCAAACTCACGATCTGGAACTCTTAAAAGTTTCCTAGCTCTTTCCTGTAGTTTAAAACCTGTTTGTTTTGGATCACTCATAGTATAAAAAACCCATCTGTATTTTTTTTAGGACCATCTTGTAAAACATCTAGCATCTTTTTTATGTCTAAGATCATTGTGTCATCAAAGTCTTTTTGATTCTTAAGCTCATCATCTTTGGTAACCAGATCTTCATCATCAACCCATGCTATGCTGCACTCAGTTGCATATGCCCAATCTTTATTCTTTTGAAGTAAAGCTCTGTCGTGAAAAACTACTATCGGTATTACTGCCATTACTCTTGGTATTCTTCCCAATTCATTACAAATCCTGTAACAACATTCTCTATATCTGAAATTCTAAACATAACTAATCCATCAGTAGTACCATCAGGTTTTAAAACACCTACAAAGGGTTTACTATCACTCCCAAATTCAGCTTGATTAGAATTTGACTGTTCTTCCATTTTGATAAATTTCTTCCAAACTGTTTCAACTTGTTTGCCTGCTTTTACTTCAAATCTTAATTCGCCTCTCCAGTTTTCCTCATTACCCATGTTTGATCTAAATCTTGCGTTAGGTACTCTTAGTTGTTTCCTAGCCTCATTCTGCTTTCTCATGCCCTTATTTCGAGATCTACGACCACGCTTTTGTGCTTCTGACCAATTAGAAGTATCTTTTTTATTTTTCTGCCCCATTCCAGGACTCCTACCTTCTTCTTCAGATTTACGCCTCTTCCAATCTGAATAGGTTTCATCCTCTCGTATATCAAATTCTCTATTGTGTGGTTTTCTTATTTGACCTGCCATCATTCCTCCTCGGTGTCAATTGCTTTGTAATTAGCCAATCTACTTAAAAAGTCTGCATAGGATTTACTACCCTCAACTTTGGGACTACCCATCTCGATCCAAATCAAATAAGCCCACTGTTTACTTGCAGGATGTTTTATGTATTGGATTACTTCCTTGGTTGATCTAAAGAAGTGTAATGTGTTTAACAGTTCAACAAATTCAATAAAGTTAGGCCAATCTCTCATAACACTCTCTACTCTTTCTAAGAGCATGCTGTCATACCAATCAGCTTGTTTTTTCTCATAGATCCACTCTGCTTGTTTAAGTAACTCTATAGTTATCATGCCTCTTAATGGCTCCGGTAAACCCTTGCCAAACTGTTCATAATTAGTTGGGCAATCTGGACTACAGTCCACAAACGAAGTAGCTTTACAGAATTCGCAATTCTCAGACTCAGCTCTTTGGAAATCTTTATCCATCAAGATCCTCAAACATATCATCAATTGTTTCTATAGCTTTAAGTTGCTTATTGAAAAAACCAAATACATCAAGTAGCTTATAAAGTTCTACCATTTCATCATCATCTTTTATAAAACCTAAAAATGTATTTAATTCTTCTTGTGTTACACAATCTCTAGCAAATTCATATAAGACCTCATCACTAAATTCTAGAAATTCAGGTTGAGCATCATCATCTTTATCTCTTAGCTTTGCAAAACTTTTATACCAATCTTGGCTATCTAAACTTTTATACATTTTAGATATAATATTTTTTACCAGATCTGGTGGTTGACTCTCAAACTTTCTTAAAAGATTTTCATCAAAAGCCATATCATCTCCAATAGCATCATAATTCTCATCATCTTCGTTAAACGATTCCCATGGATTGTACATTATTCCTCCTCTTGTGCTACCAACAACGGCAGCCCTTTCTGTGATTTTTCCCAATTATATAATTCATAATAGAATTCTATTCTATCTTTAACATTTAAATATAATCTTTTAAAATATTTACGCATTTCTTTTACTCCAACAATTATTACAAGCTACATTTTCACTTGTACCTAAAACTCTTCCACAAAATAAACATAATTTAGCATTTGGTTTCTGCTTTATGACACCTTGGTCGATCTTTGATTGCCACCAAGTATCTGATCCTATTTTGCTTTTTCCGTAAGACATAACATAGTCTACCAAATTATGTTAATGATTTTTTATTTAGCTAGATTCTTTTTCCCAAAGTGTTTGCCATTTATCAACATCACCCCAACAGAACTCACTTGATGACCAATCTCTCCATTGAGTCTTGCCATATATGTCCTCTGCTAAAATTGATGCCATCATTATGTTGTAATAAGGTGTGAATTGTACTTTTGTAAAACTAAAACCAACATCAGACTTAGATGTTCTTTGTTCTGTATATGGTTTGTCACGATACATCACTACCCATGTGTCCCATAATGGTAGATCGTACTTTTCTGCTACCCAATTCCATGTCCAAGACACGAATTGCATAACACCGGAGTCACCATTATCATCCCTGTAAGCACTTTGCTTACCTCGACTTTCACACCACCCTATTCGAACTGCTTGTGGTATATTTTCTTTGTCAAAATGTTCCACATAAAATTTAGAGTACTGCTGCATTGACTTAGGCACATGATCATCACACTTTATGTAATCACGAATCAGATTTGTTTCATCTACTCCCATTGGGAGCAAACTAGACAAAAAGATCATACACTCAGCTATCACTTAATATTCCGTACTTGCATTGTCCTGCCTCGATACTTAGGATAGTGCAATCTTCAGGTATAACAGAGTCATCATGTTCATCACATATAAAGCCATCACAAAAGTAAATCCAGTCATGATCATCTCTATGTTGACAGTTTCCAGGTATTGCAGTCGGACTTAAATCTTCACAATATATTTGATTATAGTTAGCCCAATAATGAAAATTACTATGAGTTGGGTGATTGCCCCAACCAAAGTTTATACCGAAAGCTAAGATTAAACCCCACATTATATTTCTACACTCATTGTCTTCTGCTACCCTCTTCTAAATTAACAGCCCATTTTGGTGCAGTACTATTGTTTGCATCAATAACCTGTAACTTAGGATCAGTGTCCCATTCTTTATGTGTGAATGTATCTCTAGCTAATTGCTTATCCATACCTCTTTTGCTAGCAACGGCATCTAATCCTCGCAACTTTGGTACAAAGCTTGTTCCGACAATAGCTAACAAATTTTCTAAAGATTCATCTGATAATTCTTTATTAGTAGCCCATAATAATAATTTACGAACATCATGAGTTGTAGTTTTGTAACCTTTACTAAAGTTAAAAACCTTACCACTAATTTTGATTGCTCCCTTTTCCTCAACATCATTTGCCATCTTGACATCAACAAACTTATTAATTTTTCCGGTAGTATCTTTTGCCTCTAAAGAAATACCTCTAGCAACAAATAGATCAGTAGGCTCTTGCAAAGCCTGTAACTCAGTATTGCTTAGATCTTCCTCACCACTTTTAGCTATCTCCCAGATCATGTCTCTCATATCTTTATATCTCCTTTAACAAAAGCATCCATCAATATCGTATCAATATGTTGATTCAAATCATCAGATAGATCTTGAAAGATTAGTGTATTTCTTAATTTATTTTTGACACTAACTTCCATTTTACTTAGTCGATCAACTTCTAGTTTTAGTTCTCTAACTTCCTCAACCCATCTTTTTCTTTTATATACTTCCATTTCATATTTATATTTAAGTTGCATGTATTTATTGATCAAGAATAGTTCTTTGAATTTATTAGAGGTGTTAGGTACATTATAAAATTTATAGTCACCATCAAGCCAACCTTTAATAGTTTGATCTCCTACAGGATTTGCAGCAGTCAAGCCTCTCACTCTCCAACCTTTTCCAAACCTTACATTTAAGTGTTCAGGCTCTTTTATGAATTTATAATCTTTTGGTCTCATTGTTCATCACCAAATAAAATATCTTCTACAACTACATCTTTAATTTTAAAATTAAATTTACTGTGAAGTGTATTTAACTGATTAGCTGCGAATTGTTTTGCTTGATCCTCATCCAAAGCTAATATACTAATCTCACCCTCTATGGTGAAAATAAATTTATTCATCTTCATCGATCTCCTTTATTTTTACATTGAGGGCTATATCAAAAGCCTCAACACCTTTTCTTTTTAGTTTTTTATCAATGTGCATTAGAGCCATTTTACGACCATCATGATTCTGATGTTCCCACTCATCTGCATATTCATCAATAACAATTGAGTCACTTATTGTAAAGTGAACAGTATGTCTTCTACTCATATTTACCTTTCCTAATTTACAGATCTGGTTGTCTGTGTTTATTGTAATTGGAAGTTGCCAATCTCCCATAACCAACTATACTTGAAATTACATATTACGCAACAATAAAGGAGAAATATGAAATCGAATCCGTGGACTTCAAAACAGAGTCCTCTAGGTGTACATGAAATTGCAGATCTACTTGGTTGTTCAAGACAATCAGTAAGTTCTTGGCAAGTAAGAAAGCAGTTTCCTGAGCCGGATGGAGTAGTAGGTGGTGGCAAAGTTAGATTATGGAAAAGAGAATCTGTAGTCAATTGGGCTAACGCTACTGGTCGAAATAAAAAAGGTGCAATAGCACAAGTAGAAGTAAATTAAATGTCACATCAAGATACTAATCTTGATTGGGCTAAGAATATGGATGAAGTCTTTGGCAAAACAGGTTGGAGACAAATTCAGAATTATAAAATAGGAGAGAGAAGAGAAATGAAATCAGAAGAGATCAGTCCAGAAATGGTAGAAGTGGTTGCAGTTGATGAGCCGAATATGGCAGAAATTCAAGTTGCACCATCAGTAGAGCTTGCGACAAATATCTTTGGAACTACAAATCCAAAAGACTTTGTTGCTAAGTCTCAAGAATATGCCTCTGCATTAGTTGAGGTAGTTGAGAATCAAAACCTTTTTGCTTTGATTCAAGGTAAAAAGTATGTGACATTTGAGGGATGGCAATTCCTAGGATCAATGTTACCTACTGCGATTACCCCACAGACAGAGTGGACAGTTGAGGTTAAAGATGAGAACACCGGAGAAGTTCTTGGTTTTAAAACTCGTGTAGTTGCCAAAGATGTAAATGGTAATGAAAGAGGAGCAGCCGAATCAGTATGTATGTATTCGGAAAGCAATTGGAGAGGTAAGGATGCAAATCACTTGATGTCTATGGCTCAGACTAGAGCTAGTTCAAAAGCATTAAGAATGGCCTTATCATCAATAGTTAAATTGGCAGGATTCGAGCCAACACCTAAAGAGGAAATGGATGGGATCAATGCAGGTAATAGCTTTAACTCTAACAAACAAGAGTTCAAGAAAACTATACCTAACCCAGATACTCCTGCTACTACAAGTGGTAAGGATCAATTTGGTAGAGTAGCTACAGAAAAGCAAATCAACTTTTTAAAGAAGTTAGTTATGCAGAATCCAGATCATGTGATCTCACAGGATCCTAAAGTCATTGAGGGTTTGTCAACCAACAATTTAGACTTTGAGATAGCTAAATCATCAATCGACAAATTACTTAATAATTAGTAGTAAAATACAGTAGATGACATATATACCTGAACTAAAGTTAGGAACTGAGGATACTCTTGAAAGAGAGAGAGATCTTCGTGTCCTTAGCCTAGGTGCAGGTGTACAGTCATCTACTGTTTTGTTTAAAATGCTCCACAAAGAAATTGAGCCACCTGATGTAATTATATTCTCAGACACAGGAAATGAGCCTGAGCAAGTATATGAATGGTTAGAATTTTTAAAAACAAATATTAATAAATCAGGTATTCCTTTTCATATAGTCAGAAATGAGCAAAACCTGGGCAACATAGTCAAAGACTTTCAAGCAGAGTCCGGTAGGCACTCTTTATTACCATTACACATTAAAAGAAATGATGATACTTTAGGTTTGGCTATGAGAACATGTACTTCAGAATATAAAATAAAACCTTTACAAAAGTGGTTAAGGGAGTATTTTGATGTAACTTACTTAAGATCTAAGCATATAGAAATGGTTATGGGCATATCTTTTGATGAATTACAGAGAGTTAAGCAAGCACCTATAAAGTGGCAAGTAAACTGTTATCCATTAGTAGAAAACGAGATTACAAGACAACAATGCAAAGATTGGATGAAAGATCAAGGATATCCACCTCCTCCTAGATCAGCTTGTATTATTTGTCCATTTCATGATGCAGAAGAGTGGCTACATATTAAAAAAACAAATCCTAAAGAGTTTGATGAAGCAGTTGAGTTTGATGAATGGCTTAGATCCCCAAACTCTACAAGTGTTGGTTTAGATAAATTTAAAAAAGTAAATACAGAGTCTAACGCATATCTTTATAGAGATAGAGTACCTCTTAAATCTGTAGATCTGGAGGCAGCAGTTGAAGAAAGGCATGAACATTCTTGGACATTATTTGATGATGAGTGTGAAGGAATGTGTGGGGTATAATAGTTGCCGTTGTAAAGGTAATGTTATTTGTAGTAACCATTGGACTAAAGAACATACAATAATATACGAATTACAACAATATAAAAGGAGGAAGTAGTTTGAAAATACTAAACTTATACGCAGGCATAGGTGGTAATCGTAAATTGTGGGGATCCGAACATGAGATCACTGCAGTAGAGTATGATCCAAATATTGCAAAAATATATGAAGATCTATACCCAGAAGATAATGTAATTTGTGGGGATGCTCATCAATATCTTATAGAAAATTTTAAGGATTATGACTTTATATGGAGTAGCCCTCCTTGTCCAACACACAGTAGAATGGTTTACTTGTTAGATCAAAAAGAGACTTATCAATTAAAATATCCTGACATGAGTCTTTACCAAGAAATAATCATATTGCAAAAACTTTTTAAAGGTGACTATGTAGTAGAGAATGTAATTAGTTATTATGATCCTCTTATTGAGCCACAAAAATCCGGTAGCCATTACTTTTGGTCTAACTTTATTATTCCTGAAAGTAATGATCGAAAGAAAGTAAGAAATGATAAAGGTTATACGCTTGCAAAGAAGATGGAAGATAAAGGTATCTTCATAGAAAACTTTTACGAGTATAAAGGTGATAAAAGAACTCTTCTGAATAATGCCATAGAGCCTGAGTTTGGTAAGTTAATTTTAGATTCTCTCCCTATGTAATCTCCATTGTATACGGAAAGTAAAAGCCCCCTTAATTGGGGGCTTTTTAATTCAGTTGCTGCTGTTCGAGAGAGAACATTCATATACATCATAACATGGGATTTAAAATGTCACTTAATGT
>Ga0181389_1000517_pt1 | contig 15802 bp, 16 predicted proteins | sample 12SPOviralmetaG_FD_130121 | JGI IMG/M metagenome (GOLD analysis project Ga0181389, IMG submission 130121) | Marine viral communities from the oligotrophic San Pedro Time Series (SPOT) site, San Pedro Channel, CA, USA - 12 SPOT_SRF_2010-06-29 | ecosystem: Environmental > Aquatic > Marine > Strait...
GAGGACGACAGGCATACCGAACGGCCCGTCCATAATCATTGATTACAACCCCTCGGACGAGTTCCACTGGATATACGACCACGTGCTCACAAGGGACGACCACGAGTTCTTCCAAACCACATACCGGGACAACCCCTATCTCACACCTACCACGGTGGCAGAGATTGAACGCCTACAAGATGCCGACCCCGACTACTGGAGGGTCTATGGATTGGGAGAGCGTGGGGTATCTCGTGCCACCATCCTCACACATTGGAAGCAAGTGCCACAGGTTCCCGACGGGTGGAAGCTCATGACCGTGGGCCTCGACTTCGGATATACCAACGACCCCACCGCCATCGTAAAGGTCTACACGGACGGCCATGGCTTCTGCCTCGACGAGATATGCTACGCCACGGGCCTCACCAACGCGGACATCTCCCGCACCCTCAAAGAGGCCGAGGTGGGAAAGACAATGGTGGTGGCCGACTCGGCAGAGCCCAAGAGTATCGACGACATCCACGGCCACGGCATCAACGTACACCCCGCCCGCAAGGGTAGGGACTCGGTGCGCTCTGGCATCGACTTCCTGCGCTCCCGTCCTCTCATGATCACAGAGAGAAGCCTCAACGGCATCAAAGAGCTCCGCAACTACAAGTGGAAGGAGGACAAGAACGGGAGGCAAATCAACGAACCCGTGGACGCCTTCAACCACTTCATAGATGCCACCCGCTACGCGATTACATGGAATCAAACCAACCCCAACTTTGGGCAGTACGCCCTCGGCTAACTTCAGGAAACCCACCCTTTCAATTTATATAGATATGAAGCTCCGACTTCCGGCCAACTATTCAGACCTCACACTCAAGCACCTCCAGGTGTTGGAGACATCGACCGACCCTGTGGCACGGGTGCAAGCCGTCACGGGTCTCACCTTTGCAGAGCTCCGCAAGATGCCCCACCAACTTATCACAAAGGCCAACGCTCACATCGAGCAACTCATGGCAGGGGAAATATCCTTGCACAACAGAATCATCACACTCGACGGGGTAGAGTATGGATTCGTACCCGACTGGGAAGACTTCTCGGTGGGTGAGTGGATAGACCTTGAAACCTACACCAACGACTTTTGGAAGACGGCACCCAAGGCCATGTCTATCCTGTACAGACCAATCACAAGGAAGTGGGGCGACAAGTACACCGTCGCCGACTACACGGCCAAGGAAGACCCAAAGCCTTTTGAGGCTATGCCCGCTCCTATGGTGGCGGGTGCGTTGCTTTTTTTTTGGACTACCGAGCACGAACTGCTGGGCAATTTGAAGTCCTCTTTACTTCAGACGGCGAAGGAGGCGATGAGTTTGCTAACAAGTGGGGATGGTATCCCGCGCTCTACGCCTTGGCTGGGGAGGATGTTCTCAAGATGGACGAAGTATCGCGCCTCACGGTTGGCCACGTCTTCACCCATCTCGCATATCTCAAGGACTTAAACTTCAAGAGAGAGCAACAACACAACAACCGCATCGCATGATTACCTTCAACAACATCGTCTCCAAGTTTGAGGCATTCTGTACGGACCACTTCTTCATCAAGACGTTCTCGTATGGCTCTCCTGCGGACGTGGACCTGGACAAGTTCGAGCAGTACCCCCTCCTCCATCTCGTGTACACCGGAGGCGACTACAACTCACCCAAGGCCAAGACCTACAACCTCGAGGTCTACATCCTCACCCTGCCCCCTTCCGAGGCAGACAAGAACGCCCAACAGAAAGAAGCCATCAGCGACGCGGAGCAGGTGGCCGAGGACATCCTCGCAGACATTCAGAACGGAGGCAATATCTTCCAATTCGGCTTCCACTACGACCTCGTGAATGCGTCGGTAACACCATTGGAAGAAGAGAAGAGCAACGCCCTTGCCGGGTGTCTCCTCGATATGGCCATCCAAGTGCCATACACCTACGACTCTTGCAACGCTCCCCTCACCGGAGTAGAGCCTGAGGGAAGCACTACCCCCAGCTTCAAAGCGCGGGGCCTTCTACGGGTACGCGAAGAGGACGGAAGCCCCGACGTCTTGAGCGTGGCCACCATCAACGTGCCCAACGGATCGCTCACCGACGACGGAAGCGGCGAGATATCCTTGACCTTTGGGGGCGATGCTGACACCGCCGAGAAGATTCACTTTCCTATCCGCAACGATGAGGGGGCAACCATTGCCGCAGGCACCCCCTTGTATTCCCGTGGGGAGATTGGAGGAAGCGAGCGCATCAAGGTAGGCATTGCAGACGCAAGCGACCCCGCCAAGATGCCCGCCATAGCCATCGCAGAGACGGAGCTCACCACCACAGGCAACGCAAAGGACGGCTTCGGCATTGTATCGGGGACGTACAACACCAACCTCTCGGGCTTCACAGGGTTGGAGGAGAACGACATCCTCTACGTGGCAGACGGAGGCGGCTTGCATCAAGACAAACCCACAGGCACGAACCTCATTCAGAACGTAGGTGTCGTCCTCAAGACCAACGGCACTATCTGCCAAGGGCTGAAGGTGTCGTGTATTGGACGCTCTAACGACGTGCCGAACCTACCCGATGGCAAGTTCTTCATCGGCTCGGCTACGAACACAGCGACGAGCGCGTATGGACTGCCGACAAGCGACCCCAGCGACAACGAGACCCTCGTGTACAACTCTGCCACCGATGCCTTCGAGGCAGGGTATCCTATCTCGACAGGGCAACAAACCATCTTCCAGAGGTTCAGTCCGTCAACACAAAGGACGTTGAGTATAGGCCTAAATGCTTGGGACTTTGGCAATTTGTTGGGGGGTGGTGTTACTTTTAATAACGCCATCCGTGCAGGGGCCGCATTTGGGTTTGCCCAAGTGGCAACGACTCTCCAAGCGTCGCCCATAACTGTGAACAGCGACATACAGGTGGAGGTCAAGTACGAGATAACCTTGGACACGGCTGGCGTTTGCGTCCCCTCAGTAACCACGAAAACGGGATTCTTTGGACAGGTGGCTATGACCTTCCCCACCCATACGGCGGCAGGGACAACGACCCATACCGTAACAAGCAACACAAGCCAAGCCCTCTTCTACCAAATCTCGAACACCTTAGCATTCCAGTTCTTCAGCAACGTAACAGGCTCGTATCGTATTCACTACATCAAAGTAACCATTGACCATGCATAACCCTTTCGAGTTCACAGACGAAGAGAAGGCCGCCACAACGGGCGAAGAGCAACTCGCCATGTTCAACCGCTTGGTCGAGTTCGTAAACGAACGCCTCGCAGAAATTGAGAGTTTGCAGACCGACGTGGAGCAAGCCAAAGACGACATCGAAACCATCAAAAACCCCACCAAATAATGGAGTTCTTCAACCTACATTGGGCCGAGATTTTGCTCGCCCTCATCACTGCCGCCGGAACGATTACGGCACTCACGGAGACGGAGAAAGACGATAACATCGTGGACCTCATCAAGCGAATCCTCAACGCCGTCGTCCTCGGACGTTCCAAGAAGTGAAGGAGACGGACTTCCAAAAGGTTCTCGCGGAGTTTGCCGAAGACGTAAACAACGCCGCCAAGCGTACCCTGGGCTCCCGCACGATCGGGAAGAATAGGAGCTACGGCGTGGCCTCGCGTTCCTTGCAGAAGTCCCTCACATATCAACTCAAAGGCGACCGCGTTTCCTTTGGGTCTCCCCTGCCTTATGCCACCTTCATCCATTGGGGTGTAAACGGCACGAGGAAGAACCGCAACGCGCCCTTCTCTTACACCAACAAGCAACCGCCAAGTACCGCCTTCTACGACCCAAAGAACCCCACAAAGGGGTGGCTCTACAAGAAGGGTCTCCGCCTACGCGACAAGGACGGGAAGTTCATCAAGCAAACGGAGAGCCGCCTCAAGAGTGCGGCCTTCCTCATCGCTCGCTCCATCAAGCGCAAGGGCATCGCAGGACTGCGGTACTACTCCGTGGCCTTGGAGAGCGTCGTCCCACAATACACGGAGAAGCTGGGCGAGGCGTTGGCACAAGACGTCCTCGGCTCTTTGGAGTTCAAATTTGGTAACCTGACAATCAAGACCAAGTAAATGGCAACAGAAATCACAAGCTCACCCGCCGAGGACCTTTGGCCCGTTGGGCAGTACCTCGTCTGGACAATGGACGACGACGGAGGGTCTACCCCTGACCGCTTCATCGTGCAGGTCTTTCGGAGCACAAGCCCCGCAAGCGTAGGCTCGGAACAAGCCAAGCTCTTCCTTGTACCCAATGCAAGCGACGTTGCCCACTTCGACCTCTCAAAGATTGCACGGGGCATCCTCGAGTTTCCTTTGAGCAAAGACGGCGTGGCCATTCACGCTGTGCAAGACGCGGGCAAGGTGTTCAACTGCGACGAGTTGTGCTTGCTCAAGTTCACCGTCCGCGTGGGTCGCTACAACGGAACGACGGAGACGCTCAACCAAGACTCCTCGGAGGTGTTCCTACTTAACGGGACAGAGCAGACATCCTCCGGCCTCCTGCCCTCCTTTGCCGCGTACTACCCTACGTCGGTAACGAAAAAGGCATGGCTCACAGACCTACCCCTTGTAGACAACAAAATCACGTTGGAGATGGGAGACGAGGACGAGGCCGTCATGATGTTCGTAAACACCAACAGCCTCGGCACTTCCACCTCTCTTGACCGGGTCAGCGTCTTTGGATACAATGCGGCGGGGAGCGTGGCGGATAGCGTGACGATAACGGTGGCCGACGCTACCACGGTGACCAAGAACAACCTCTACGCCTTACCCATAGGCCCAGCGGCTTGGACACACCTGGGCATGGGTTCCGACGTTGTAGAGATTCGGTGCACCTTGGGCAACCCAGGAGGGGGCAACTCAAGGCAGTTAATCGTCAAGAACAACTCCTGCCGACCTCTCAAGCACGAGGCCACACAACTTGCATGGATCAACACCCGGGGCGGGTGGGATTACCTACGCTTTGACGGACGCGCACCGCTCAACGTGAGCACCACCTCAAAGGAATACCGGAAGAACGTAGGCACATACGGGGAGGCCGCCTTCACCATAGCCTCCAACGTCCAACAATACGACACCTTCGGGAAGGTGGGGAAGGAGGCGTACACGCTAACCGAGCAAGCCTTCACCGCATCGCAACGCGACATCCTCCAGTACCTTATGCGCTCCCCTGTGGTGCAGATGAGGACAGGAACGGGGCCGTGGGAGCCGTGCCTTGTACGCACCAACTCCTTACAAATTGAACCCGCAGGGTCGCAACTCTACAAGGTCTCCCTCAACGTGGAACTCGCAAGGGATATCAGATGTTAAGGCTGACCATATCAAGCTCCGACGTGGAGCTCTACGAGAACGCGCCCGTGAACCTCAAGTTGTCCTACTCGGACATTGAGAAAATCAACAACCCACGGGGCTCATTTTCGCAGACCTTCCGCGTACCCCTCACCAATCACAACCGGACCATCTTCGGCAACCTCGACGAGCCGCAAGAGGTGGGAGGGTTAAACCTACGGCAACGCCTCACCGCGTCCCTTCACTCGGATAGTACGCCGATCCTTTCGGGATTCGTACAGGTGAAAGCCGTGTACATGACAAAAGAGGTATTTGCAGAGGTCGAGCTTGTCTTCTTCAGCGGAGCCCTTGACCTCAAGACGGAGCTTGGAGGGGCGTTCATCTCGGACCTCGACCTTGACACCTACGACCACGACCTCACCATTTCCAACGTCCAACAATCTTGGGCGGGTGCAGGGATAGGCCCGGAGATTCGGTACGGGATTATTGACAAAGGCAACAACTGGTCCGACACCAACCCGGTGAGCACAAGCACGGACGGCCTAACACTTCCCGAGCTCACCCCATTTATCCAGGCCAAGGTATTGGTCGACAAGATTCTCGCGGGGGCTGGGTTCACCTACGAGAGCACCTACCTTGAGGGGAGCGACTTCGAGGACGTCTACTTGCCCGCATGGAATGGAAGCCAACAGATACTCCCCAAGGACGTCGTAGACAACAATGTCAGAGCATCAATAACTCCAAACCAAACACTTGGCGGCTCATATGCTTCAATTGCTTTTGAAGATACGGGGGCGGGGTGCATTGACCCCGGAAGCAACTGGGACAACACGGCCAAAACCTACACCGTGCCAACGACGGGCGTTTACTCCATACGTTTTCGCCACAGCTTCAACGGAGTCAATGCTTTCTCATCCTTTGCTTTCCGCGTTGTTTACGGAAGCACCACCGACCCGGGGCAAATTTGGTCAGACCAAACGAACAATTTTTTGTATTCGATACAAAATGTAGTTCTAACCGCAGGGGACACCATATACGTGGAGGCAAAGATAAACAGTGGAAGCGGCTCCCTCAATGCCGGACCATCCGGGAACTTCAATGTAGGTCGGCGTACTACGCTTGAGATCATCGCGGGCGAGTCGCTTGGAGATTACGAGGTAGGCATATCGGAGAACCTCCCGGAGCTGAAGCAAATCGACTTCCTCACGTCGCTCCAAAAGATGTACAACCTTGTCTTCATCCCCGACCCTAACAAGCCCAACCACTTGGCCATTGAAACCTTCGCGGACTACACGGCAAGCGGAGACAACAAGGATTGGACGAACAAGGTGGACTATACCAAGGACGTAAACATCAAGCCCACCACGGACATACAATCACAGGTCTACGAGTGGAGCCACAAGGAGGGGCAGGACTTTATATCTCTTGAAGTACAAAGAAGCCTCGACAGGGTGTACGGTCGGCAACGGATCGTGGACACGGGCAACGACTTTGCCACGGGTACTCTAAACATCCAAACCAACTTTGCACCCTATATCCTGTCCAATATCCCGGGCACGGCCAACCCTATCTTCCGAGGACTGACGGCGGATGGTAGCGGACTCAAGAAGCCGCTTCCCATGCTCGCGTATTGGTGTGGGTTGAGCACAAGCCTGGGCACGATATACCTCACCGACGAGGACAACAATACCACTTCCTCGGTGAACACTCCGTTCTTCAGCAATTACAGCTCCGACGACCCCCAGCTCACGGACAACGACCTCAACTTTGGCGTAGAGTTGCCCTTGCATTCCATCGCCATCAACCCAAGGGATACCTTGTATATCCGTTTTTGGGCGCAATACGTTACAGAGCTCTACTCAAGTGAAGCCCGCACCATTGCCTTGCACGTTAGGCTCAACGAGGCAGACCTGGCCGACCTGAAGTTCAACGACAACATCTACATCAACGGCGCATTCTACCGCCTCCTTTCTTTAAGCTACGACGCCAACGAGCCCACGGTGGCCAAGTGTGAGCTCATCCTAAAGCTGGACGACATCGCCATATGTGGAGATACGCCCACAAGCCTTCGAACAGGTGCCAACGAGATACTCTTTAACAACACAACCATCTTGGACCCTGACTACGGAAGCCAGGCTTGTTGTGAACTCTACGGATACCGGTGGGCGCCGAATAAAGTCACAGGCGACAGATGCAGACCAAACAACGCACAACTCGAAATATGAAAGACCCCAAGCATATCATGAGAGCCGTGGACCTTCTCCAAGCGGCCAAGGTGAAAGACCCTCTCCCGCGTTGGCTCGTCCCCTTGGACTACGCCCTCGCGTGTCTCTACCTCGCCTCCTTCTTTGGCGTTTGTATCTACCTCCTGCATAAACTATTCACATGGCTGTAAAGCAAGAAGTCGTCCTCGAGTTTAACGCGGACACAAGCGACGTACAGAAGAGCCTGGCGGGTCTGGACAAGGACTTCGACAAGGTTGGCAAGTCGGCCAACGATGCCGCCGAAGAGGTGGAGGGTTTGGCGGATGCGACAGAGGATGCGGCCAAGGGAACAAAAGACCTTGGAGAAAATTCCAAGAAGGCCGGGTCGGATATGAAGAAGGCGGGCAAGACAGGGGCCACAGGCTTTAAGCTTGTGGGGACTGCCATCAAAGCCACGGGAATCGGTCTGTTGGTTGGCCTTATGGCCAAGCTCATCGGCAAGTTCACCGAGAATAAAAAGGTGGCGGAAGCATTGGAGGTAGCCTTTGCCGGACTCGGTGTTGTGCTGAACCTCATTGTGGACGCGCTGACCCCGTTGGCTGACTTTCTGTTCAAAGCATTTACGGAGCCACAAGAGGCCGTGGAAACTTTACGGGGAGGGCTGACCGCGCTGGGCGATTATTTCAAGACCCTTTTGAGTACTGCCTTCAATCCCGTGCAGAGGGGGTTGCTTAATTTGAAACGCGGTTTTCTTGAGGCCGCCGCTTCCACAAAAGAGTTCTTTGGAGGAGATGCCACAGAGCTAAAGCAATCGATCGCCGAGGTAGACGACCAACTCGCGGACTTGGTAAAACAACAGGAGGAAAACAAGGAAACGCTCAAGGCCCCCTTTGTTGCCGCGCAAGAGGCACTTTCCGAATATGTAGACAAAACCAAGGAGGGCATCGCCGCAAGCACCGAACTCACAAAAAAGCAACAAGCCCTCCGCGATGCACAAAGGGAGCTCAATGTAGCCACCGCAGAAGGGGCCGCAGAGGTGGAGGAACTCAAGAGGCAGAGCGACGACCAAAGGCTCTCGACGGAGGAAAGGATTGAAGCCGCCACACGAGCCGCAGAAATCAACCAACGCTTCGCAGATGAGAACGTGGCTATCTCTCAACAGAGAGCCCAGCTACTGCGTGAGGAGATAGCCCTACAAGGAGAGACCGCCGAGAGGTTGGACGAGTTGGCAAGTGCAGAGATTGAAGCGGCCAACGCCGCCCAAGCAAGCTCCACGATCCAAACGGAACTACAGAACAAACTCTTTGCCCTTAACCAAGAAACCCTCGCCCAACAACAGGAGGCGATTGATAAGGCAAAGGAAGAGAAGGATGAGAAGATAGCCGCGCTCCAAGAGTTCTACGACCAAGCTCAACAAACCATAGCCGACGGAGAAGAGAAGACAAGGGCGACGGAGCTCGCCGCCACAGCTAAAAAATACAAGGAGCAACTTGCCCTCGCCGAAGAATTGGGGGATGATACCTCGGCACTACTCGAGGCACAACGAGTTGAGGAGCTCGGCATCAACGAGAAGTACGACGACCTCACGGCTCAAAGTTCACAGCGTGCCCAACAAGCAAAGCTGGACGTGGCCAAGCAAACCCTTGGGGCTCTCTCGGCACTTCAACAAGCGTTTGCCTCGGAAGACCAAGCACGAGCCGAGAAGAACTTTAAGATACAAAAGGCGTTGAGCCTTGCACAAGCTACCATCGCCGGGGTGGAGGGTGTACAGAACGCCTTTACGACCGCTTCAAAGTCCCCCATCACCGCGCTCTTCCCAGCTTATCCCTTTATCCAAGCGGGACTCGCCGGAGCCTTTAGCGTGGCGCAAATAGCAACCATCGCCAAGAGTAGCTTCTCAAGCCCTGCCCCACCCTCTCCCGACACCTCGGGAGGTGGAGGTGGAGGTGGCGTCGGTGCTTCTGCCGCAACCGCCGCAACGGCCCCCGCCGCCCCACAACTCGACCTAGGGTTCTTGGGTGGAGGAGCCGAACAAACTGGCCCGATCCAAGCGTTTGTACTTTCTGAAAACGTAAGCAACGCACAACAAGCCAACCAACTCATCGAAGACCAAGCAACATTATGAGAATTGTAGAACTAATCATTGACGAAGACGCGGAGCTGTATGGTATCGACGCCATCTCTCTCGTCGACCGTCCTGCCATCGAGCTCGACTTCATCGCGCTCAAAGAACAGAGGGTCAACTTCGCAGAAGCCGACACCGACAAGCGCATCCTTGTAGGCCCTGCCCTTGTACCCGACAAACCCATCTACCGCAAGAACGGGGACGACGAGTTTTACGTCTACTTCTCCAAGGGTACGGTGAGGAAGGCGGCAGAGCTTTACTTGAAGCACGGCAACCAAGCCAACCACACCCTCGAACACGAGCACAATATCAACGGGCTCACGGTGGTGGAGTCGTGGATGGTAGAGGACAAAGAGAAAGACAAGTCCAACTACTACGGCCTCGACGTTCCCGTGGGGACGTGGATGGTAGCCGTCAAGGTGGACAACGAGGCCATCTGGCAAGAGTGGGTGAAGGAGGGCAAGGTCAAAGGCTTCTCCATCGAGGGGTACTTCGTCGATAAGATGAAGAAGAACTCGGAGGACGAGATGCTTGCACAACTGGCCAAGGCGATCGTGAAGGCAGACAAGCGCACGAAGTCAGGCACGAGGGTAGTCATGGAGAGTTATTCGGACTATCCGGACGGCGTAAAGAACAACGCCAAGAGGGGCATCGAGCTGAACGAGAAGAACGGCAACAAGTGCGCCACCCAGGTGGGCAAGGTCAGAGCACAACAGCTTGCCCAAGGTGAGCCTATCTCTTTGGACACCGTCAAGCGCATGGCCTCCTATCTCTCACGAGCGGAGGAATACTACGACGAGGGCGACACCTCCGCGTGTGGCACTATCTCCTACCTCTTATGGGGTGGGAAGGCTGGCCTTCGGTGGGCCGAGTCCAAGCTCAAAGAGGAGTTGTGGGAGGCATTGCAAAAAGAACTCGGCTCACAACTTCAGGAATGAGGGGTCGAGATGTTTATATAAAAAACGGGCAAACCATGACAATCCAAGAACGAGTCCAAGAAGTATTCAACCGCTTCAATGTCAACCTCACCGTGAGCGAAGAGCCGCGCGTGGATATGGCAGAAGCCGCGTTGGAGAATGGGACAGTTATCTACACCGACGCGGACGACTTCACAGAAGGTGAGGAGGCGTATATCATCAACGACGAAGGGGAGCGCATCCCTCTCCCTCCTGGCGACTACAAGCTCGCAGACGGAGGTACTATCTCCATCGGAGAGGTAGGTAAGATTTCAAAGGTTGACAAGCCCGCAGGAGGCGACGCCAAGAACGAGCCCAAAGGCGCGGACGGCAAGCCAAACATCGACGTGACCAAGCCCGTCAAGAAGAAGCCCGCAGACGCCGGAGGAGGAGACGCACCTGCGGACCCACCTGCAAAACCTGCCCCACCCAAGAAGAAGAAGAAACTTACCTCGGAAGAGGACCAAAACGAAGACATGAAAGTCGAATTTAACCGCGAGGAGGTTTTGGCCGTCCTCACCGATCGCTTCCCCGACTTGGGAGAAGAGCTCGCCCAAGCCATCGCCACGGTAGTGGCTGAAGTGTACGCTCCCGAACCTGTCGAGGAGGAAGCACAAGAGGAGGAGAAGGAAGATATGAGCGTCGAAGAGACGACCGCAGAGACCACAGAAGAAGCCACCGAGGAATTGGAGGTCGAAATTGAGGTCGAGATGAGCGAAGAAACCAAAGAGAAGTCCGAGGTGGACGCTCTGAAGGAGGCCCTTGAACTCACCAACGCCCGCATCGAAGAGATGCAGAAGTTGGCCGCCCACTCCGGGTTGAAGCACAAGGCACCAACCCCCAAGCCCACCAAGGTGGAGCTTTCAAAAATGTCAATCGAAGAGCGCGTCCGCGCCCTTGCATCACAATTTAATTCTTAAGCTATGGCCGATATGGTTATCAGCAGTAACTACGCAGGGACGGCAGCCGTTCCTTTTGTAGCTCCTGCAATCTTGAGTGCAGACACCATCGCGAATGGGTACTGCACCGTCCTCGAAAATGTCCGTTACAAAATCAACCTCCGCAAGGTAACAGGCGGAACCATCGAGGCTCGCTCTTGCGGGTTCTCCACGACTGGTTCTCTTGAGATTGCCGACGTCCAGTTGACGTTGTCAGAGTTGCAAGTCAACGAGGAAATCTGCAACCACGAGTTGGCTCAATCTTGGGCCGCCGAGCAGATGCGCGGAAACTTCGCTCCTGTCCCCGCTGACTACGAGCGGTTCTTGGCTCAATACATCTCTACCCGCGTGGCAGAGAACATCGAGCAGAACATTTGGCAGGGTAACTTCTCAAGCGTCCCAGGAGCCGCCGCCACCCACACCTTGTACGATGGTATCGTAGCAAAGTACGTGGCAGGGGCACAAACCAACGACCTCATCGTGGGAGCGGCATTTGACGCCACTACCATCGACGACCGCTTGGCCTCTTTGGTTGGATTGTTGCCCGACTCTTTGGTCGGCGACCCCGCAACGAAAATCTACATGAGCCGAAAGAGCTTCCAACTCTACTTCCAGTTCTTGGCCGCAGGAGACAACAACCCAGTCCTCGCTACACAGATGGCGAAGTTCTACCTCGGGTACGAAATCCTCACACCCGCCGGATTCCCGGACGACGTGTTGTTGGGTTCTCGCGTTGATAACCTGTACTTCGGTACTAACGTGTTGACCGATCACGTAGAGGCTCGCTTCATCGACCTCCGCAACACCACCGGAGCCGACCTCACTCGCATCTTGATGATGTTTGACGGAGGTACGCAACTCGTGGACGAGGCGTCTTGTGCAGTTGTTCGCCGCCTTACTTGATAACTAACCGAGAGACGGGGGGGCTTCGGCTCCCCCATATCTCCTAAACCCTAACACAATGGCTTGTTCATTAACACTAACCGGAAGAGGCGTAGGGTGCAAGGACTCCCTTGGTGGAATTAAACGTATCTACGTGGGAGAATGGCAGGAGGGCCTTTGGGCTGACATCTCCGCCGGGTCCGTTGCTGGTTTGGCCGCCGCCATCACCTCTTTGGATTTGGACACCTACGAGTTGGCACGCGGAAGCGGGTCTCTCAACCAAACCATCACCTCCGATATCGGGCAGGGCACGGTATTTTTCGACCAAGTTTGCAGCGTCACCTTCAACAAGACCGAGGCCGTAGACATCACAGAAATCCAAAACCTCGTCAAGGGCCGTGTGGCCGTCGTGGTGCAGGACAACAACGACAATTGGTTCATCATGGGACACAAGAACGCGGTGGAAGTTTCCGGAGGTACTGCCCAAACGGGCACGGCAGCAGGAGACCTCAACGGGTTTACAATTGAGTTCTCCGCCCAAGAGGTCAGCCCCGCGCCATTCTTGGCCGTGACCGCTAACGTACCGGACGACACCGACATCACAGTCACCGCCGCGCCGTAATCGTTTGACTATACCGGGCCGCCTTAGGCCGTTATCGTTACAAGGAGGGGGAGGGCATTGGCTCTCCCCTTTTACTTACCAAGAGAATGATTCACTTACAACCGAACACAGGCAACCAATTCATCTACGTGTCGCCCTTCCAGGCGCGGAAGTTCTTGGCATCATTCACGAACTACCTCCTCATCTTCACAAACGTGGCGACAGAGGAGACCTTTGCGTGTGTTATGAGCGTGGCCGTAGACAACGCCCGCTACACGAAGGCCGGCATTGGAACGGATGGAGCCTCACCCGAGGACGGGGAGGTGCTCATCACAGAGAGCGGCCTCTACACCTACGAAATTTACGGGCAGAATAGCGATACCAACATTGACCCCACGGACGCCACGGTGGTGGGGTTGTGTGAGATTGGACCTTGCAAGGTTGCCGACTCTGCCGCGTGGACAATCCCGAGCGTAACCATCCCCGATAACGTCTTATATTACGAGTAATGGATTTACTGAAACTCAACGAATACCAAGAGCGGTCCTATGAGGAGCGTCCCTCCAATATGGGCTACGTCTCATATGGCGACGACAACCTCTTCCCTCAATACCTCATCGACCTCTTCAAGTCGAGCGCAACGCACAACGCCCTTTGCACCTCCATCGCGTACATGATCTACGGCGACGGCGTACAGGCCGACACGTTGGACGCCCGCCTCAAGATTCAAGAGTGGGGACTGCAAGACGAAGTCCGCAAGGCTTGCCTGGACCTTAAAATCCAAGGCGGCTTCGCGTTGGAGGTGGTGTACTCCATCGACCGCACCACGATCGCCAAGGTGCGTCACTGCCCTTTTGAGAACGTAAGGAGTGGCGAGGTCAACGACGACGAGAAGGTGGACTTCTACTACTACTCCAAGGACTGGGGCGACAGAAGGCAAGAGCCCGAAGTCATCAAGTCATTCGACCCCGAGGCCGCAGTTGAACACCCCGTCCAAATCTTGTATGTCAAGCCTTTCTCTCCCGGATCGTACTACTACCCCAAGCCCGACTACATCGGCTCCATCGACTACATCGAGTTGGACAAGGAGATTGGGAAATACCACATCAACAACATCAAGAACGGCCTCGCTCCGTCATTCACCATCCACTTCAAGAACGGCGTCCCTGCCCAGGAGGAGCGTCGCAAGATTCGCAACGACATCGAGAGGCAGTTGGCCGGGGCTACGAATGCGGGGAAGTTCATTGTAACCTACTCCGACTCCCCCGACCGCAAGCCTGACTTCGAGCCGTTCCCGCTCTCGGATGCAGACAAGCAATACCAATTCCTCTCCACGGAGGTATCGGACAAAATCATGGTCGGACACCGCGTGGTGTCTTCGGCTATGTTTGGCGTGAAGACGGCGGGACAACTTGGCAACACGCAAGAGCTGGAGATCGCTTCAACGCTTTTTGACCGTCAAGTCGTAAAGCCCTACCAAAGCATCGTCACAAACGCCCTTGAGAGCATCTTCTTGGCCGCAGGCACCCCTGCGGTTATCTCGGTAGAAGAAGTGGAGCCTATGACCCCCGACGTGGCCACAGAGCTCTCGGAAGACAATCCTATGCGAGCGAGTGGCGACGTGGCGACGTGGCTCATTGAGCAGAGCGAAGAGATGGACGAGGACGTGTGGGAACTCATCGACGAGAGAAAGGTGGACTACGAAAATGAGGAGATGCAGGACGCCTTGTGGACGTTTGCTCGTGCCATCCCTGGCAGTAGCGCCGAGCGTGGAAGCCGTGGCGTATCCGAGCAAGACAACGAACTCATCCGCGTCCGATACGCATATATGCCCAAGGTGACGGGCAAAAACGGCAACCCTTCGCGGGAATTTTGCCAAAAAATGGTGGCCGCAGGGAATAGGGTTTGGAGAAAGGAAGATATAATCGCAGCCGGCAACCGCGCTGTAAACCCCGGATGGGGCCCAGATGGCACTGACACGTACTCCATTTGGTTGCATAAAGGAGGCGGGTCATGCCAACATTACTTCGAGCGTCGCACCTACCTACGCAAGGCCAACGAGCGTATCTCGGTGAATCAAGCCCGCAAGCTAATTCGTGAGGCAGGGCTCGAGCCGCTTGAGGTCAACGACCCGCTCGTCGCCAAGCGACCCCGCGACACACAAAACAGAGGCTTCCTTCCATCAAACGAGGCGGCCAAGAACATCTCAACACCCCGATAAATGGCACTCACCGCAGAAGTTCTCTTTGTGAATCCTGACTACATCAAACGCCTCACCCAAGTCAACGGAGGGGTGGAGGACTCGGTCATGGTTCCCGCCATCATCTTGGCACAAGACAAGCACATCCAAAACTACCTCGGCACGGACCTCCTCGAGAAGCTCAAGAGCGACATCGCAGGAAGCGGCCCAACGGGCGACTACGCCACCCTCCTCGACGACTACGTGAGGAAGGCCACGGTGTGGTGGAGTATGGTCGAGATGCTTCCCAACTTGTACGTCAAGCTCGACAACGGGGGCCTCGTTATCCGTGTAAGCGACGACACGCAAGCCATCTCCGAAAGCGACCTACATAGAGAGGTGGAGAACGCACGGCAGAACGCCCAGTTCTACACGACGCGCATGGTCGAGTACCTCTGCAACAACTCGTCCCTCTTCCCCGAGTACAACTCCAACTCGGGTGCGGAGATGAGCCCCGAGCAACAGGTGTACTACCAAAACGGCATGACCATCTCCGGGGGCCACGACAGAATCGACCCCGACCTCGCTCGCAAAATCTTCTACGATTGAACCGGGCCGAAAATATCACACTCCTAAAA
>Ga0181389_1000519_pt1 | contig 15766 bp, 26 predicted proteins | sample 12SPOviralmetaG_FD_130121 | JGI IMG/M metagenome (GOLD analysis project Ga0181389, IMG submission 130121) | Marine viral communities from the oligotrophic San Pedro Time Series (SPOT) site, San Pedro Channel, CA, USA - 12 SPOT_SRF_2010-06-29 | ecosystem: Environmental > Aquatic > Marine > Strait...
CGAGATGGGTCCAGAAAAACTGGGTGAGGTTTTGGCCCAGAGGGAGGAATTAATCCAGCAATCAATCAAGGATCCATTTCACAACGGTATTGAGCCAGATCACTGGAAGATGGCCGATGATGAGTTTTCACAAGTCGATGAGCTTCTGGTACTTGGGGGAAATCGTTCTGGGAAATCGACTTGGGCGAGTAAGAGGGTAGTGAAGTGCATAAATGATATTCCAGAAGCAAATGTGTTATGCATGCATACAACGGCCAGCACAAGCGTGGAGCAGCAGCAGCAATTGATCTGGGACTTTATCCCCAGTGAGTGGAAATCGGCTAAGAAGGGAAAGGTTACAAACATGACTTTTTCAAAGAAGGGAGGCTTTACGGAATCCTGTTGCGTTGCACCCAATGGATCACGGATCTTTTTTCGTAACTATTCTCAAAATTTAGATTCTGGTATCCTCGAGGGTTCAGAATGGGACATGGTGTGGCTGGACGAACTTTGTTCGCTTTCGCATGTCCAAGCACTTAGATTTCGATTAGTGACCCGTGCAAAGAGACCAGCACCAAATTATCCAAATGGATATCCTTGGCGAGGAATGTTGATTACTTTTACTCCCGTTACTGGATATACACCTACGGTCCGAGAATACTTGCAAGGTGCAACCACAGAAAAGTGGGACTGGGCAGATCCAGACCTCTTGGAGAAGGAAAAAATCCCAATTATTCAGCAACCATTGAAGGAAAATGCGAGAATTATTTATTTTTGGTCAGAATGGAATAAATTTAACGATTATAACCAGTTAAAGAAGACTTTACAGGTAGATCCCAAGACAAAAATTTTAATGAGGGCCTTTGGATTACCAACAAAAGTCCAGTCTGGCCAGTTTCCCCGTTTTTCAAGTGACCACTTAGTGAATGATGAACAAATCCCAGACGAGGGAACGAATTACATGATTTGCGATCCTTCTCACGGCAAAAATTGGGTAATTATTTGGGTCCGAGTGGCCAAAGATGGAAAGTGCTATGTATACAGGGAGTGGCCCAGTCAAACGGAGCCTGTAAAAGGTTTTGGGTTCTTGGGTGAGTGGGCAACTAGCGGAAAGAAGATTGACGGGGACAAGGGGCCTGCACAAGACCCACTTGGCTTTTCTCTTAACCGATATAAGGAAACCATTGAGGAGGCCGAGGGAGATGAAGAAATTTTTTGCCGCATCATGGATAGTCGATTTGGTGCTGCCCCTACACCTACTAAATCTGGGGTAACAACCCTTATTGATCAAATGGCCGATATTGGCCTACATTTTGAGCCAAGTATTGGGGTCCGCATTGAGGAAGGTGTAACCATGATAAATGATTTGCTGGACTGGGATGAAGAGGAAGAGTTATCGGCCATTAATTGCCCTAGGTTATATGTGCATGAGGATTGTAAGAATCTTAGATTTGCACTGGCAACATGGACTGGTAATGACGGTAAGCACGGGGCATCCAAGGATTTTGTTGATGTATTGAGATACTTTTGCCTATCTGGACCTACTTTCTTGGATGCAGATAGTGCAATATTGGATTCTGGAGGCACTTATTGAGGATCCGATTAAAAATTTTGTTCACCAAATCCCGTCCGCATAAGCGGAAGAACAAGGTACTTCCAAGAAAGCGGAAGCATAAAAAAACTTTATGACACGGGAAATTTTATTTAGATCTTGCTTAGTGCCTCCCATTATGCAAGATTGTAAACATGAACAACGAAAACGACTTCATCTCACCTTCTGAAACTCTCAAGCATTTCGATTACACTGATGCCGAGAAACAGGAAATCTTATCACGCATAATTCACATTGAATCAATTGGTCATGCTTTTGATCCTTTAGCTGGATTTATTTACCCAGTTCTTGCAGACGGTAAATTAGATTATGACAACTTTATCCTTGCGGAGGAAATACACCCAGAAAATGGGATTTCCGATAAGGATTACGCACTTCTTGAACTACACGGAATTTAATATGAAAATTGAAACTATATGGGAAAACCAAGACAACATCCGCTGGGAGATTGTCAAAAGATCAACTAAGGCCAGACACTACCATCAACGAATCTGGTCAATGCTTAAACATATTGCAGTCACCAAGGGTCACCCCAATGGAGACAATAAGCAAAGTTTGCTTAAATTGTTACGAGTAAACAAACAGTGGCCCGTTAGTGGCACTGTAACCGTTGAGAGAATTGATGACGGAGCAGTTTTCGCTCTAGGTCATTCTTTTAAACAGAAAAAATTTACCATCAAAGAAATTCGCAAAAATCAATCAGTATGAAACAACGAGTCATCAATCTAACGCACTACGAGTGCCTTCAACTTAAACGAGGAGAGAATATCCGCATCCAGTTCAAAGATACGATGTTGGTCTTATCTGGAGAAAAGAAAGAGAAAAAACAGAAAGGAATTAAATAATGAAAATATATCAAGTAAGTTTTATAGATAACGAAGACAATTGCACCTACGAGTTGTTTGCTACCAAGAAAGAGGCGCAAGAGTTCATTAATTCTGATTGGTCTAATGAATACGGGGAGATCATCTCTCGCGTACCTCAACTTCTCAAACTTTCAAGCACAAACAAAACAGACATTATTAATTTCATTAATCGCTTACATTATTAAAAAAACAGAAAGGAAAATAATGAGTTTTGATAAAGTAAATTGGGCCATACCAACTGGCCTTTCACGCAAGGCGAGGAAACTTGCCCATGCCATAGTAAAGCTGGCCAAGAAACGAGATTGGTCATCTGGAGGCCAAAAAGTATTTTGGTCCCCAAAGGAGTGGAAGAATAAAGGTGAACCTTATGGATGCGGATCCGAGTTGATTATCCTCCATGAGGGTGGAGATCATGCCCCGTTCTTTTCACTGGATTATTCATCTTACGCTGGATCCTATGATCAGTATGACGAGCAAAGCAAATTTTTGGAGGCTCAAGGATTCTGGATTGAGGGACTTTACACTTGGAGCAGTGCAATCTATGAGTCTTGAAAATTTAAGCAGCGATAACGCAAAAGCACTCTGGGAGTGGAAGGGTGATGAAGAGTTTTCTGAAACCAGAGAACGAATCTTTAATGCCAAAAAGACAATCCAGAGGCTGGCTAATAGATGCCAATCTGGAAAGGGTAATACTCTCAATCAACTGGAAGCAATTAATGTTCTTAGTGGTGATCTAGTTATACAAATCCGATACCTATCGAAGATTAGGGGCATAAAAGACATTGCAAGTTTATGACACTTTTATCACTTGCTTAATGTCTCCCAATATATAAGATTCAAAACATGACTACTTCTACTTTTCACAATCCACTCGAATGCCCCTATCAATGGGAATCTGGTTACCCTCAAGGTGTATCTATCGCATGTGGCGGCAATGAGCGGCCCCAGCAAATCGCAGGCAAGTGGTACATCTATGTTTGGGTATCAACTCCCCAAGTCCACCAATATTACTGCTTCAATGATGATCTGTTTTATTCAGATTCATACTTTGAGGAAAACATCCGCAACCTATGAACATATACGATCACCTTATTCTTATCGGTCCTGCTATCGCAGTAGGCCACTTTTTATTCACCATCATCAAATCACTATTTAATAAATAATGCCAGATATACCACATTTACCATCTTCCGAAGAGGAGGAAATCGAATATGCCAAGCAGCAATCTTTCATTGAAGAATGGGAAAAAGATATAGCTAGGCAATCGACACAAAAAGAAGATATGTCCGAAAACAAAAGTTTTCTCGACATGAACTTACATGAACTCAACAAAGTTATAAAAAATGCATAAACTGAAAAAAGAAATCTTAGGCCGTGTTTGCGGCATCTTAAAAATAAAAGAAGATGAAGGTATCAAGGATAGATTTGTGTTAACCCTTTGCAGTGACATTGCCAAAGGATCGCTAGTGGTCGTAAATACTGAAAAAAATTCCATTTACTCATTGCCTCCCAATAATCAAGATGTTTAATGATGATTATGAGCGAGGAAACCGAAGACAAACCAAAATTAGGCTGGGGTGGAAAAAGACCAAATCAAGACGGGCGGCCCCCGTTGCCAGATCATCTTAGACGGGTTGCATTGCGTACCCGTGTTTTACCAGAAACGATTCATTATTTACAAAAAGATGAAGAAGGCATGGGCAAGGCCATCGATAAACTTGTTCGTTTAAAAAAGAAATGAGTTGACGGTTTACTATCCCTTGGATAGTTCCTGCAATGGCAGGAAACAATGAACCGAGTAAAGCCTTATTGAGGCGAAGAGAGGTTATGGATTGGCTGGGATTAGCAGACCATGAAATGACTAATCTCATTAAAGATGGAATCTTAAAGCCCAAATACTTTAGCAGAAATGCCAGAGCATTTTTTGTCAAAAGAGATATTGAGATTCATGTGCTGGATATGGAGGAGGCTCCAGCATGAGGAAGCAATATGACTCCGAAAAGAATAAAGCTGCGAATGAACCAGATGTAGCAGAATTACAATCTGAACTTACCGACATACTCGAGGATGCTGGCCGCAATCTTCGAAGGAGAGATGATTACGATGATGTAAGATACGCTCGATGGTCTGGCCAGTCTGACGATGGGCGCAAGCATGAGGAACACTTGGGACAAAGGCCAATACCTTGGGAAGGAGCCAGCGACATTCATATGCGGCTTGCTGATCGATTAATCAATGAGCATGTCCATATGGTATCCGAAGCATTCTTTCGGTCTAATATGTCAGTCGCTGGGATTGAAACTAGTGACCAGAAAAAAGCAGCCTACTGGAGAGATTGCTTGGCCTATTTTCTCGAGCAACGGATGCTGCCAGAACTTCGCAGGGAGGTTGAAATTTTAGCTCAAGAAATGTTTTCTGGTTCTCCTGCTATTGGGGTACTTGGTGTTTATTGGCAGCAAGAAACCATTATGCGAATGAAAAAATTTACTGTACAGGATGTTGTACAAATGGTGACCGAGCAGGGTGGGGACGAACAGGCCGTTGAGCAAATTATGGGTATGCTACAGGATCCAGATATGGAGCAGGATGCCATTGCCATGATGGCCCAAGTATTCGTTGGGGTTAAAGAAAAAGTACTAAAAAAAGGTCTAAAAGAGTTTCGAGAAACTGGTGAGACTAAATTGCCAACCCCATCGATCCACGAAAACCGTCCGAGATTTGTAGCGCATAAGCTATACGAAGATATTTTTGTCGATGCAAACTGCACTGAACTAGATCGAGCTAGGGTGATTATGCGAAGAGAATGGTTGTCTGAAACTGAACTAAGGGACAAAATTCTTACTGAAGATTTCGATGAAGATTTCGTAGAAGCAGTATTAGAAAAATCAGAAGGCCAGTCTGGGGTTGCGGAATATGATTATCGTAATCCTATCCAGCTTGGGGTCCATACTATGGGCAAAGGTGTTGAAGGTGACTTTAATGACCTGTACGAAATATTTTATGCTTACCAGCGGCAATATGATGAGGATACGAATGTGCCTGCAATTTACTGCACCACTTTTTCATCTCATGTACCAGATCTTTACGGAAAGCATGAGATCCTCGAGTACGGTCATAACCAAATGCCTTTTGTTCTCTTTACACGGGAAAGGTTATCACGGTCCATATTTGACTCCAGAGGAATATCTGAACTGGTTGCCACAAATCAATACGAGGCGAAGGTGCAACGGGATCTCCGTAATGATGCAAGCCAGATTGGTGTCATACCGCCACTGTTGGTAAATGCTCGAAGAGGTGGGTTAAATCTTTTAGTTGCCCCAGCCTCACAAATTACCATAAGCCGCCCAGATGATATCGGTTGGCTCCAGCCGCCTCCATTGTCACAGAGTTCAATGGAAGCAGAATCTGCGGCCATTATGGATGCGGAAAGGTACTTTGGGAACCCAGAGAAACCAGAGGCCCGTCAACTGTATCAACAGTGCATGGTGAATCGCTGGCTGGATTCTTGGAGGGAGGCACTTTCACAGGCATTATCGTTGTGCCAGCAATACTTATCTCCAGATTTTGTTGCCCGTATAACAGGTGGACCAATTGAGGAAATCGTGATGCGGCAAGAAGACATTGAAGGTAGGTACGATTTATCTCTTCGCTTTTCCGTAGACACTTTGAATCCAGAGTTTATGGAAAAGAAATTGGATGCAGTGACTAAGTTGACCCAATTTGATGTTACGGGGGCCTTGGACCGTAATAAACTTCTCGAGATCATTGCCGAGTCAATTGATCCGATGTTGGCAAAGCAAGTGGTGATGGATAAGCAAACTGCTGCCCAGAAAGAAATTGATGATGAGCAAAATAGCTGGATAAAAATTGCAAATGAAATTGAGCCAATTGCAAAGGAGGGAGTGAATTTTGAACTTCGGTCCCAAACGGCCCAGCAAATCATGCAGTCATCCCAATCGATTCAACAGAAAATGGCAGAAAATCCACTTGTTAAGCAATTGGCCGACAATCGAATGAAGTACCTACAGTTTGGTATGCAGCAGCGAGAGAACGCACAGATTGGCCGAGTGGGTGTTAAACCAGTAATGGGAGGAGGATACTAATGTTTTGTTTCTGCAAAAATAAAAAGGCAACTTTAGTCAAATATCCAAACCCCATGAGTGCGGACGATGTTACAAGAATCTTCAAAGAAGTAGGGCAAGACTCAAAACTTTGGCAAGCCTTGGATTCAGTGTTCGACAACATGCTACTCGATGCAGTTAACGATGTTTCGGATCCCAAAAATGATGTTACCAAATTCGCACATGCTGCTGGCCGAGTTGATGCGATTAGTGGAATTAAGTCCAGATTAGAGGAATACAAATAATGAAAGATACCCCAGAACAAAAATTTAAAAAAGAGCATCGAGCTTTGTTTAATCGTTGGGTTGAAGAATCCGACATTGAAGACATGAGTTTAGCGCAAATAGCTTTTGATGACATTAACGAGTGGCTGGATGAACCCGTAATTGATTTTGAATCAGATATTTTAATCGAGGAGGACGAATAATGCCTTACACTAAAAAAAAGAAAACTAAAAAAGGCACTCGCAAACCCTGCAAGTGAAATCCTTTATTTATGCTAGTGACTTGCACGGTGATGTGCAGGATCACGATGCAGTCAAGGCACTCTTTAAATTCACTGATGAGTTTAAGCCAGATGTACGAATTTTCGGTGGGGATCTTTTTGATTTTTCTCCACTGATGAGAAATGCGGATCCTGCTGAAAGAAACGCAAGTATGGAGGCAGATGTTGAGGCTGGAATGAAGTTTCTAAAAGAATGGCAGCCACATCATTTTCTTTTGGGCAACCACGATGATAGGTTGTGGCAAACTGCACAAAAGCATTCCATAGGATTAATCCGTGATACCGCTAAAATGGGCATTAGGGATATTGAAAAAACTTGTCGATCCTTGAAGTGTAAAATGTATCCCTACGATGTAGACAAGGGAGTTTTAAGTTTAGGAAAGATAAATTTCTTACATGGTTTTTATCATGGGGTAACGGCAACAAAAAGACATGCTGAAACTTTTGGGCGGCAAAGTGGGGCCGTTGTCCACGGTCACATTCACTCAATACAATTTGCATCTGTTCCAAAGTTTGGAGGCTGCACTGGAGTGTCTGCTGGGTGTTTAGCGACAACGGCAATGGACTGGAACCGTGCAAAGGTCAACCGACTAGCACATGAGGCTGGCTGGGTCTACGGTTATTACTCAAATAAAAGCTGGGCAATCTTTCCTGCCCGTAGATTTGATGGAGAATTTTTATGGCGATAAATTGGGCGAAAAATATAGAAAAACTAAACAGTCAAGAGGGCAATAAACCAGAAGGTAAAAACTGGTTTACCGCAAACGAGTTTATTGAAAATAATACCTACGGGGTGACCAAAAGTTACAAGCAATTAAAAAAACTTGTTAGTGATGGAACCCTCGAAGTTTTCCGAGGAAGTCAATGGAATGAAGAAATGAATCAGTGTACCAGAAAAGTTTGGTATAGGTTCGTTTGATGCAGTTAGTCTCAACTCCGATATGGGTGTTGTGATAATGTAAACCAAAGTATCATGTTGGGTTAACATTTAACCCGTCCGTTGCGGTACAACGAGTAAAATTTCCACCGTCAGAGAAGAAAAACCTATGGCAGATTCAAACGGGATCGCATCCCCAAAAGCAGAAGAAAGTAAACAAACCGATGACAATGGCATTGTAAGTCTGGGCGATATTGCCGAGGCAGCAGGGTTAGAGTCATCATCGTTCTTTGAGAGTGCATTAGAAGACCAACCAGAAGAGACAGAAGAAGTTGAGGAAACTCAAATTGAAACTGAGGAAACTGAAGAGGTAGCAGAAGAAGTTGAGGAGCCAACGGCAGAACTCTTATCCACTGAATTAACGGGGGAAGAGGAGCCAGAGGAGCCAAGGCAAGAGGAGTCAGATGGAGTCAAAAAACGCATTGGTAAATTGATTGAAGCAAGGAACCAAGCTGAAGCTGAAACTGAAGAACTCAAGGCAAAGATTAATGAATTAGAGTCATCCAAGAATCAAACCGTACCAGAACAAAAAGGGATGGAAAGATTTGACGGGGTAAAGGACTTTAAGGAATTGCAAGCCAGAGAGGCAGAAGCAGAACATTTGCGTGAGTGGCTTTTAGAAAATCCAGATGGAGGTGAATACACTGACATTACTGGATCTGACCATGATGTAGAATACGAACAGGCCAGAAAATTAATGGTAGAAACAGATCGTGACCTACGGAAAAATATCCCTCAAGCCGCTCAAAGACTTCAACAACGAGAGCAGAATAAACAGTCTGCCATGCAAACCTTTGAATGGATGAAGGATAAGCAAAGCCCAGAAATGTTGGAGGTCCAACAGGTGCTTAGTGCTAATCCGTTTATCAAGGAATACTACGATAAAGATCCATTTTCAGTTCTAACTGTTGCCTACGCAATTGAAGGGATAAAGACCGTTAACGCTAGAAAGGCAAATAAGCCAATCAAGCAATCTACGGCCCCTTCGGCCCCAGTTCCAAGCAGAGCAAAACCCTCGGTTGTACGCAAGAAAGGGAACACTAAAAAATCCCTTTTGCAGCAAGCCTCATCTGGTTCCGTTGAAGATGCATCCTCATACATTGAATCAATATTGTAATAGGAGATAATTTAAAATGGCTGGAATAGTAGAGAGAGATCAGTCCCTTAAACGGGAATCATTGAGTGACCTTATGACCATCGTGGATCGTAAAAGTTGCCCATTCATGTCGCAGGTTAAAAAAGGTGCTGCACCAAAAAATTCATTCGTTGAATGGCCCCTTGACAAACACAAAGATAATTTAGTTCGCACTGCAACTTACAGTGGCGGCATTAGTGACAATCTTCCGATTGACGGTGCTGACATCGACTCAAATGATTTTGAGAACTACGATGATCGCACTAAGTGTTCAGTTTACCTTCAGTACCTTCGCAGAGTGCCTAAAGTTTCCCGTTTAGCCAACATGACATCTGATGTCGCTGGAGTTGGTTACAAAAAGGAAATGGCAAACTCTATCGCTAAGGCTTTAGTAGCTGCAAAACGAGATCAAGAGTCTACTCTTTGTTCTTCACAGGAAACTGCACAGGAAACTAATAGTTCTCCGTACCAAACCCGTGGACTTGGTAAATGGGTAAATTCTTCAGCACAGGCAACTCTGCCAGTTCCTGCTGACTTTCTTACTCCTGCTGGATCAATCAAATCAGTTTCTGCTGCAAATGCACAGGAAGAAGATTTGCGTGATATTCTTCAAAGCATTTACGAGCAAACTGGTGAATCTGACAAAACCTTTTACGGTCTTTGCGGAACACAAGTTAAGAAAACTATTTCTAACTTTACCCTGTTTACTCCTCGTACAAACAACCTCGTTGTGTCCAACCGTGACACTGACGAAGGTCGCTTGAGTGCTGCCGTGGATATCATTGAATCTGATTTCGGTACAATCACATTGAACCTCTCCAGTTTCCTCGAGCAGGATGCCAGAGACTCTAATGGTGACTACGATGCCAGCGTTGGACAAAGAACCTTATTCATCTTAAATATGGCCCAGCTTGAAGCTTGCTATGCAGAAGAAACTTCTGTTCGTGAACTTCCAGATTTGGGTGGTGGACCTCGTTCAATCATTGAGTCCGTATTTTCCTTGAAGTCCTACAGTGGTGGGCTTGATCACGGTAAATACTCACTTACCTAAAGTTTAGTTTCATTCGGTTCTAGTATGCTTGGTACGGAAGAAATAATTATTGGTAAGGAAAACATCACTAAAGATGTTTGGGGGAGTCTTGCTGATATCTTTCGTACCGAGCTTGCTGGGGCAGAAATTGAACAAAAGAAACTCATGGAGGCCGAAAAAAGAGTCTCTGGGGGTGAAAGAAAAGATCTACCATTTGGTAGACTTCGTTTTAAGGTATGCCAAGAGGTATATCATTTCTGGGGAGGCAAGCTGGGTTACGAATGTTGGAAAGATAAAAGTTTTTTAAGTTGGTTAGAGAAACGATTTGGAGACCTTGTTTCAATAAAGAGTAAGTCAGCAAAGCTAGGTATTTAGATGCGCACAACTCCATACTCCCAAGTACAGAAGGGGTTGGCCGCAATCGCAGGGATAGACCCAGAGAATCTCCTTGCACATGAAAAATTACAATTTGCCGAATATCTAAATGATGCCACAAAATATGTGTGGAGTTATTATCCTTGGCCAGAATCAGTAAGGGTAGAAGAGAGATACTTTCGGCCAGAATACTCGAGGACCACTGGGTTCTTTAGTATCAATGAAGAAAACATACACTACCCATTACCAGAAGGTAATAATACGGTAACTGTACTTGGCCGAGATGTTACGGACCAGTGGCAAGATGGGACACTTAAAATTCCATTAAGCGAGTTTCAAAGACTAGAAGTTAAGCAAAACTTTACCCAACGGAGATCTTCCCCACCAAGTCACATTTTAACACTTGGGAGAGACTCCTTCATGCAGGAGGTAACGGAATACCGCAGTGGTGATGAGGTTTACCACGATGGTTGTTACTACCGCAAATGGGCCGATAATTCCCAGCTTACTATGAACAAGTGGAGTGATGACACTCTAGAGGATCCGATCTGGAATGTAGCAGGGGAATGGATCATTAATGATTCAATAGATGACTATACTGTTTGGCACAAAATTGGTGACGAATTTGAAGCAGATGAATGGGAATCAAATGTATTTTATTATGCTGGGGCAATAGTTGAAAGAGACGGGAAGTATTTCCTTTGCCATCGAAACCGCACTCCGACTCAAGCAGAGTATGATGGTTATGATGGCAAGCCGCCAAAGTGGGCATATGCAGTTTCATTAGACCAAGGAGGAATATCCTTAGAAAATGTATTGCACTGGTATCCAGTGGACCCTGCATTTGATCGATACATTGAATATGATCAAGTGGGTAAAGAAGTAATTGGAACAACCCTGTCAGTCCATACCGATGACCCAAGGTACACTTCCTCAACTCCACTAAATTGGAAAGAGGGCCGAGAAGGCATCTATGTTGAGTTACCTTTTGAAACAAACAAGGTCTGGGTAAGGTTCAGAGAAGAAGCACCCCAGTTCACAGAGAATACTCCAGATGTACAAATTTTAAATTATTTAACATCCGCAATTAAGGCATATGCCTACAAGGCATTTTTAATCAGCGATGGCCAAAATGAGAAGGCAATGTTACAGGAGCAATTTGGGTTAGATTTGCTTGTCAGAGAAGTCGATAAATTAATGCATCAGCAATACCGAGGAGGCACTGCATTGGTAGGATGATTATTTTAAATGATAGTTTTCGCAGGGTTAATGCTCGAGGTGGAGTAGTTGGTGGACAACACTCCCAGTATCCAGATGCAGGAAGATTAATTAAGGCAGACGATATTGATTCAAAATTTAATTTTACTCCTCAAACACTTAATTCATTTGTTGGGGCTGGGGTAATTAGGACTACAGTTGTTTCACCAATTTCCGTTGGATCCGCAGTAAATTGTGATGTCACATTTCTACGCAACCCTGTAATATTATTTGAAATTGAAAGCAATGTTTCTAAGTCCATTATTTGTATACGAAGCATTAGTGCTGACATAAGAATTGCTGGGCCTGCGGCAACAGTACAAAAGGCATTACACACATGGGATGACCTTAACACGGTGGATAACTGGGATGAATTTAATCCTTTAGTTATTTGGGCAGATGCGATGTACCCACCAAAAACGCATACCAGCACTACCAGTGCTTTAATCACTATTTCAAGTTCTCCTTCGTTTCTTAAAGACCAATTAATTAAGAGGACCGCAAACTTACAAATAAAGATAAATACACCTTCTGTAACTTCAGAGGTGGAGTCATTTGGAAGCTGGACAACATCTCAAAATCAATGGCAGGATTTAGGTGGAACTATTTGGGAGGTCTATACTAGCAAAACGATTACAGACACTGCTAGTTCCTTAATTTCTTTGTCTGGTAACTCTTCTTTCTTCAAAGATCGGTTAGTTAAGCGGAACGCAAATATTGCTATAAACATTGCAGGATCTGTAACAGGTCAATTGACCTCATTTGGGTCATGGACAACCGCACAAAATGAGTGGGAGGATGTAAATAATATTTGGGCAATTTACACTAGTGACACTGACATTAGTGGTGCAGATTCAATAATTTCAATAGGGGCATTTGTCGGAGGATATGTAAATACAATCCATTCACGCAATGCATCAGCAGGCATTACGATGACTACATCCGCTTCGTCTGATACTAATACAATTTTCACGGGGACTGGAGCGGCATCAATGCGTATTGTTGCCTCTTCAAACTCTACAATAATTCTGGGCTGGAACACTTCTACGGTTTTCTGGTCTTCACAAACACAAAACTGGGAGGCTAATTAAAATGGCTACATTACAAGGAAGAGCAATAAAGGACACTTACAAGGATTTACTTCAAGTAAGCAATGGAAACGCAGGGGTTGATGCGACAATTCGCACAGTCGAAGATGGAGAAGGTACACAATCCGCACTCCAATTAAGCACTGGAGGAATCAATGTTAGTGGTAACATTGACATGGCAGATGGTAGTAAGTTTAACGGACTTTATGAGGTTAAACCAGAAACAAGTAATACAAATCACAGAACTCATCATTTCGGAACTGATATAGGTTTTACTAGAACTGGGCCTAGTGGATATCCTGTTTTGGATACATCAGACACTTCTGGTTCTGACTATCAATTCAATTGTGATAATGATAGCAATGGAACGAGTTCTCTATCAGTTAAAGGTAGTGCTGATAATGTTCACTTCTTGCTTATCGAAAACATGTCTACCAGTGGGGTTGAAACAGGCATAGCGTTAAGAGGTCTGGAAGATAGCAATACCACTTCCAGTGCAATCAATATGATGATGCAGCAGCCTTACAAAAGGTATGTAACGCAATTTCTTCACGGTGGAATGTCTGGCACAATGGTGTATAATGCAGATTCGCTAGATTCAGAAGGTAGTAGTTTTAGTCCTGCATTCAATGTTGGCCAAGATATTAATAGCATAATTGTAACTGGTTCTGACCTTGGGCAAGCAGCATTGCGTTGGAAAAATATCTATGCTGCCAATGCAACAATCCTTACTTCTGACCGAAACAAAAAAACTGAAATTACTGATCTTAGTGATGCAGAAAAAAGAGTTGCGGTTGCACTGAAAGGACTTGTTAAAAAGTTTAAGTTTAAAGCTGCGGTTGCTAACAAAGGTGACAAAGCAAGATTCCATGTGGGTGTAATTGCACAGGATGTTCAAGAAGCATTCGCAGCCGAGGGACTTGATGCAACTGACTACTCATTATTCTGTATTGAAAAATGGTACGAGTATGCAGACGAAACAACCGAGGTTGGTGGTATTGTAGTTTCTAAGGATCCAGTCGAAGGAAAGGATTGCGTAGAGAAGACTCAACTTGGAGTTCGTTACGAAGAGATTCTTGGATTTATCATTTCAGCACTTTAATCAATTAGGAGGATACAAAAATGGCACAAGCTACAAATTATTTAGAAGAAAAATTCTTAACTGGTCTCTTGGGAGGCACTAATGTCACATTCAGTTCTAAACCTTACATCGCACTTACGACTTCTGCTCCAAATGATGGAGTTTTAGGAAACGAAGTTTCTGGGACAAATTATTCAAGGGTGCAAGTTGGTGGAACCAATCAAGGTGACTTTACCGTTAGTGCTAATGGTGCTGCATCTAATAGTGGGGAGTTTATCTTTCCAGATGCAGGATCAGCATGGGGTACGGTTACCCACATTGCACTCTTTGATGCTGCAACTGGTGGAAATCAACTTTTGTACGCAACTCTTAACAGTTCAGCTACAATTAATTCTGGTGATATATTTAAAATCCCTGCGAGCGGATTCACCATAACAATGGATTAATCCCTTTTGTTTGTTAGTTATTCATAGTATTACCCACCCCATCATCCTCAAAATTGATGGGGTGGGGTTTTCCTTATGTCAGAAGGTATTTCAGAAAACTCTAATTTGAAAACCAACACTGGTTTTGCGTTGAAGCTAATCGGTGGGGTTATTTTTTGCGTGTACTCTGGGGCCATGATTATGGCATCTATTAACGCATTGGAATTGGATTTAGAGCGAGTAAAGCATGATGTCGAAAGAAATACTTTCTTCTCTGAAAATTGGCCCCGTGGGAACATTGGTTCATTACCAGATGATGCTGAACAAAACATGCGACTGACTTTCCTCGAGAAGCAGATTGCTAAACATGAAGAACTCTTAGAGGAGTCTCGTTACGGAGGGGCCAAGTGAAATGGGTGAAGTCTTTCTTATGCTTCTTACGGGTGGAGGCAGCACTGCAATGGGTGCGATGCTCAAGGGTGTTTTTGGTTTTGTATTTGAAGGTAAGAGGCAAAAACATGAGCTTGAACTCGCGCGAGAAAGTCGAGCAAATGATAATTTCATTAGACTCCAAGAGCAACTTTCTAAAGGTGGTAATTCAGAGTCTGTTTCTTATACTCGGAGGTTTATTGCTTTTTGCGGTATTGGGACTTACTGCATGTGCATCCTCCTCTGCACCGTCTTCCCACAAGCAGAGTTTATATCCATTTCAAACGCAAACGGTGAAGGTCGCACAGAGTGGTTATTCGGACTCCTCTCCTACCCATCATCACAAGATCCAATCGTCCTCTCTTCTGGACACCTTGCCTATATGGGGCAAACATCCCTTTGTGCAATCCTTGGGTTTTACTTTGGCCCATCCCCAAGACGATGAATGATTTGAATCCCACAATTATATTAGGAGCAAGCGGCACAGGTACTACTATCATTTTAAATGAGTTAGTAAACCCAGTGCTTGCTACAGTAACTGGAGTGCTGACAATTCTTATTTTGTCACAAAAATTATATGTCAACTGGAAGACAATGAGGGAAAAGAAATAGATGCCTCGTTTTCGATCACATGGTCAACTTGATGATCCTTTTATTGAGGATGGAGATCCTGCCTTTACTGGACTAGATCAATTCAGTGATCCATCTTTACTGGTAGCAGGGCAATTACAATTGGCAGAAAACATACGAATTGAACAAGGACAAATAGTGTCCAGAGGAGGACTGACAAAAAACTATTCTGCCAAAAACGGTAAGGCATTAATTAGATTCCAAGATCCAGTTTCGGTAACTGAAGAAATGCTACTGGTGGATAATGAATCAGTTATTGGTCTTATTGGGAGATCGATTCAAGATGATTACGAATCC
>Ga0181389_1000521_pt1 | contig 15732 bp, 11 predicted proteins | sample 12SPOviralmetaG_FD_130121 | JGI IMG/M metagenome (GOLD analysis project Ga0181389, IMG submission 130121) | Marine viral communities from the oligotrophic San Pedro Time Series (SPOT) site, San Pedro Channel, CA, USA - 12 SPOT_SRF_2010-06-29 | ecosystem: Environmental > Aquatic > Marine > Strait...
CTACAGTGATGCTAGTGTTGTCTAAATATCCCATTGTTGTTGTGTTTTGTTATAAATATAATATTCTTTCAAAAAGTGTTATTCTTTTTTATTAGGTACTCTTTCAGGAGCTCCTTCAGCCATTCCTACTTTTTCTAAGAAAAATTTTAAATTATTTTTAATGTCTTTATCTAAATTATCAGGTATAAGTATATATCCTTCATCTCCTATCCCTTCTGCTAATTCTGTTGGTTTGTCTATGTCTGTTATTAGTGTGTTTGTTTCTTCTAAGTATGAAAGTTGATATATAGCATTTTTATGTGCATCCCCACTAAAATAATATTGTAATTCAATTTTACCATTTGATGTGCCTGCATGGCCCCCTGTTGCTCCTCCATTACCTGGCCATGTTATTCCTGCTCCTGTTTTTTTAGTTGTTATGATATCATGAGGGCCTTGCATAATAGGGATAACATATGAGTGTGGATGTAATAATTGTTTCCCAAACCCTTTCATATCCCCAACAGGTTCAATTTCAGTGTGTAAAGTTGATGATGATGATATGTTGTATTTTTCTAAATCAAATTCATAAGTGCTTATACTTCTAATTCCTGCGTCTGCTTTTGTTGAATAATCTGCTACGTTTATAGGTTGTCCTAAATTAGATGTTCCGAATAATCTATATTGGCTTTCTGATGCTACAGGTATTAACATTGAATTGATAAATGATCCTAAATTCTGCATACTACTATAAACATAATTTGCACTAGATGTTACAAAATCTACTAAACCAAATGATTGTTCGATAGGCCAAATCTTTTTAGTTAATGTGTTACTTTTTAATATTAAAGTGTCACTATTTATTGTAGTATTTGCATTTCCATAACATAATACATTTTGTGATGTACCTACATAAGAAGAAAATAAATCAGCTGAAGAACTATCTATATATCCTACTTGGATTCCTTCTCCATATATATTTCCTGTCCCATTTATACCTTTATGTTCTACAACTTTATATAAATATCCTTGATTGAATTTAGCTTTATATGTGTCTTTTAATTTATGAGTAATTTTATCATCTAATAATTCTAAATTAAACCCTGATCCATCTTTAAAGTCTTTTGCAATATACCCATTTATTCCTTTATAGGTTTCGTTTTTAAGATCAATAATTGTTACATCATCACTATATTTGTTTATTAAAAGAACCTTTTCAATGTTTACATAAGAATGGTTTTTTATAGTAACTAAACTATCATCCTCTGTTCCTTCTGCTCCTATTAATGTTTTTCCAAAATATAAAGCTGATGATTTTAAAGATGCTACGGGATTTAAACCATAAGTTATGTCTCCTGCTGTATATTCGTTGATTTTTGCTCCTGTTAGTCTTGATCCCTCATAACGAGAACGTTTCCATGCTATTGAATCTATTAATTCATCATCAAATTCTATTGATGTTAATATACCTGGTCCCGTTTCTAGTCCTCCTGAAGTGTATGTTTTAAATCTTTTTTTACTAACTTTAGAATTCATAAAATTACCTCTAGGAGTTAAGGTCCAAGGTCTTAAAGCATTTGATCCACTTGAATTTCTTTGTTTAACTGATCCTGTGCTGTTAGGTACTAATGGTCCTTGTTCCCATGTACTGCTTCCAGATAGTGCTTTTGCTACATCTATGGTTGTGTTGTAAGGGTCTTCTTTATCTGTAGATGAAGTGCTTGTCCCCCCACTAAAATTATTAGGGGTAGCATCTAAAATGGTTAAAAAATTTCCTCCAGTAGTTACCGTTGTATTTCCACTAGTACCTGCTGTTGCTTGAGTTAAAACAAGAGTATCATTTGTTGATCCTCCTTGATTGTCAAGGGTTACTAATATTGAACCATTGTGTCCGTTTGCGTGTTCAATGGCTGCTCTTAAGCTGCCTGCTTTTGAATTTGGAGCACTAAAACTTCCTATAAATTCAATTTGACCACTTCCGTTTATAGTTCCTGCAGTATTTCCTCCGGAATTAATAGCTATATAGGTTTTACTAACACCACTTGCATCTATAAGTGTGATTGTTCCATTAATTGCTCCTACTCCATTTTTAAATATTATGGCTGTTGTAGCTGGATTTATCCCAGTGACTGGTATTTTAGTTCCAATATAAGATAAAACAGCTGATCCTGTCGTATTGTCTAATTGTGATCTATTGTTATTTTTAGAAAAAGACTGTGTTACTTCTTGTATAGTACCATCATATTCAGGTCTACTAGTTATAGGATGGTGTCTTTTAAATTTAGGTCTTTCTAAAAAATGTGGTTCAATTAATAATCCTGTTTTGTCTATAGATTTTTGAGGTGTAAATTTCTTAATTAATTCAAATAAAGTATGATCTAAAAATTGCATCCATCTTGTAAAGTCCCAAATATTATATCTATCTTTACCTTTTTCTAATTTTTTAAAATATTGTCTAAATAGGGGCCCAAAACTTGTATAAGTATCTAAAGTTTCTTCTCTTGGGTCTCCTAAGAACTCATCTAAACTAAAAGTACCTAAAGTATAAATTATATCTTCATTTATTTCATTTTGTGGAGATAAAAATACACCAATATTATTAAAATCAGGTACTTGTCTTTCTGTAATTGGAAGTTGAGATAAAATGTCAGGTGATAATATATCATCATCAGTTGATCCTGAGTCTATATATACTTTTTGATTTAAAGGAGATTTACCAATTGTGTTTGGTGTTGGTAAATGATGAGTTTCATTTAAAAGTTCTACATCAGTGTTTAAAAAATAAGTGAATCCTTCTAAATATTCTATATTTTGGTTTGGGTGATGAGATTTTAATAATGGTGTACCTGCTACTGTAAATATAACAGAGTTTGCAAATGTTGATCCTGAAGGAGGAAACACATAAGGATTTGATCCACTAAAAGGCTGGCCACTATAACTTGATCCCGTAGAAAAGAAACCACTTGAACTTAAAATAGCACCCCCCGTAATAGGTCCTACTAAAGGAAGTGTTGGATTAACATTCCATAAATAAGAAGAAGAAGGTAATTGATTATCTGTTTCTGTAATATCAGTTAGTTCAAAAGATAATGGGTATCTTAATATTAAATGATCATAAGATGATGAAATTGAATTACCTCCATATAATAAAGGTTCTAATGCATGTAGTTTTAGGGTCTCATGTGATAATTGTTCTCCAAAATAATATCTTAATTCTGATAAAGCCCCATTATACCCTAGATCAAAAGAACTTGTTACATTATTAGTATAAAAAGAACTTGTTGTTACTTGATCTGTTATTGTATCTTTTATACCTCCTATAAACGCATTAGCTGTTCCATAAGTACCCCCATTATAATAAGGATTACCAAAAGATTCTGCGTTTGCTTGTTCTGTTATAGAAACGGATTGAGTATAAAATAATACTTCCCTTAAATGAGTAGATTGATATGCCCCAAAAGTAAGAGTTGAATTACTACCTGATATTCCGTCTGTAGATAATGTTATATCCCAGAAATTTTTATTATATAAAGGAAAATATTCTGTTTCTGCTATACTTGAAGTAAATTGATGTAAATTTAATCTACCATATTGGGTTCTATCATCTATAATATAAATATCTTCACTGCCTGTATAGGGTTCAATTAATAAATGTAAATCTGAACCTGATATAGTTGTTGGTTCATTTGTAGTTAATGAAAATAGATGTTGTTTATTATTAGATCTATTAGGTTTTACTCTAAATTCTACTGTTTTTGCAGATGCAGATAAAGCGTTTGAAAATGAACTTGTCCAAGTTGTTTGTAAAAACATTCCTTGTTTGTCTCCACTTAAAGAATCTCCTGTTAGTACTTGGGTAAACTTTTCATAAGTATATAATTTTACGTCATCTCTATTAGGATTTGAACTACCAAATTCCTTTATGTCTAATAATGTAGCAGGAATACCATAACAATTAATTAATGCTCTTAAACCCCTTTCTGTTCCTTTAGTTTTTAAAAGATAAGGTGCGTTATGGTATAAACGTTTCCATATTTCTTTTGTTAAGTCTTGTTTAGAGGTAATATCTGTTGTAGCTGTAATTACTGCTGAAGTATCATCAGGAACTAATGTGTTTCCAAATATATATCCTATTAGGTCTTCATTTTCAAATTGATCAAAAGCTTCTATACCTAAACTTTCTAAAGCATAGTATACTAAATCTTTAGATATTCCTAATGTGTGACTATTGTCTCTTATTTGTGTTATTTCTTTTATATGAGTCCATATAGGATCAAATTGTTCTCCAACCATATCACAAAATATCTCAAAAGGTCTGTTTACAGGTTTATCTCCTATATAGGTTGGGGTTAACTTAAATAGTCTATTTGGGTTTTGATTATCAAAAGTTGATGCTGATAATAACTGACCCCCATAATCCTGATGAAAACTATCTTCAGTACCTAACCATAATATTGCTTCTGAAGATGTTGTGTGTGATAGTGGGTAAGGTTGAGTATTACCTGTTTTTGGCCAAGTATAAGGATTTGATCCTGTAGTAAAATATAAGAATTGTTCATATCCACTAAAACCTTGTATTAAATTCTCTTTTTTATTTAAAATAGAAGAAGTTGCTTCAGTAGTTATAGTTGAGACAGATGTGCCTCCTGGTATGTTATATAATTCACTTAATTGTGTGTCATATAATTCTATTAATTTTAATTTATATTGAAAGTTTTTTAATAATTCTACTGAACTACCAAAATGTACAAAATTTTCAAAATGTGAAGGAGTTACTGTTTCAAAATCTATAGAAGATGAATCTACAGGTCTTACATAACTATAGTCTATTTCTGGTATTTCATACCCATCTAATTTAGATATAAGTTTTTGATAAGAAGAAGTAGTTTTTGTTAATAATATATCGTCATAAGATTTAAAAGCTGTGGGTACTGAACTATTTAATCTAGTATCTATTTTAAAATTAGGTCCCTTTATAGTTGTTGTTGTATCTACTGGAGGTAAAGCACCTAAATCGTAAGTCATAACTATAGGTTCTGTTATGTCTTCTACTATATTTAATTTGTCTCCTTCTTTAAAACTACCTGGTAAGGGCTTTAATAATTTTATATTTAATAGAAATTCGTTAGGATTAGATCTATCAATATCAATATTAACTGCTGTTATGTTTTTATTTTCTCCAAAATTTAAAGTAAAATCTCTAAAATATGTAGAGTTTTGTATCTGTGATATGAAAGTTTGAGAATTAGTATCTAAAGATGTATTTCCTCCTTCTAAAGTAGCTAAAGATAATTCTGTTCTAGTTCCTGTTATTTCTTTTATTCTAAAAGCAGGAGTAGTAGTATTAAATATTTTTCTTTTTTGTATATTAACATGAATTTTATAGGTACCTGTAAAAAAACCATTACCATTTAATAAGGATAAAGGATCTATATTTATTTCATCTGTTAAGCCTTGTGTGTTTTTTCCTGTGTTGTATTGTTTAAAATTAGGTATTGAATATAATATAGTATTATTTAAATCTAATATAAATATTTCTATATAATCTTGTGGTCTACCAAACTTTCTATCTACTAATATAGCATTTAAGTCTTCGATATTATTTATATCTACTCTTGATAAAGATTTTTCTTCAATTAAATCCGCCATTTCTTATTTAACTTTGTTTAATTTCACGTATTTCAAGTTCTTGAGCTACATTTACAGAACTTAACATTTCATTTTTATGTTCTAATTCTGATAGTTTATTTTGAAGTTCTTTTATTTGTTTATTTAATCTTTTCATTTTTGTAGAATTAGATGATTGAGGGTTTTCTAAAAAATTTCCACTTTCATTATATAATGTAGTATGAGAATTAGCACCCGTTTTAGGAATTCTAAAAAATATGTCTTTATACATTTGAAAAAAACTTGATATGTTTATCCTGCTTTGTTTTTTTCCTAATTCATTAAAATTTTTATCAATTAATTTATCTGAATCTGTTGAAAGATATGTTTTTTTAGTTAATTTCATTATCTTACGATTTTAAAAAAGTAATCCTCATCATGTATATTAATACCATCATTATTATCTATTCTAAACATTATTTTATAATAACGTTCTGGTTGAAAACCTTCCATCCATAAATCAAAATACATTCCTTCACTATTAGCACTTAATTTAGTGTATGATGTGTCAAAAGGAATTATTACTTCGTCTGTTTCTGCGTCTCTTATACTATAATAGCTTGTATTAGGTAAATATGATGTTTCTAAATAATTTGAACTTGTTGTAAAGGTTCTATCTGGGTATCTTTTTCTTGTAGTTAATCTAAAACGTTGTTTTGATTTTCTTTGAAATTCTCCCTTATTATTATGTAGAGCTAAAAATATATCTCCACTAGTTAAAGTAGTACCACTATGTGAATAAGATGAATCATCCCATCTAAACGTTAATTTAGGAGGATAAATTGTATGAGTATTAGAAGAAAAATATTGTAATTCTCCAAATCCAAAACCGTCTTCCTCAGTCACTGTTGGTTTTTTAATTATAAAGCCATTATTAGGTATTCCCTGAGGATATGCTGCTGTTTGATAAAAGCTTGAAGAATATTTTTTAACTATAGTAGTTACGTCTAAATCTAAATCTAAATCATCATCTGCATAAAAAGAATGTTCTGCTCTAAAATCTGTTCCTGTATACCATATTCCTCCTCCTGGTTGTGTTGTATAAGATCCTGTGTTTATTCCTGGTATAAATCCCGTTACAGGCCATGCTGAAGACGTGTTTTCGTTTCTATAAACCCATGTTGCTCCGTTTGCTGCTTGGTTACTGCCCGTTGTTGTTGAGGGAGGGATAGCACTATATCTTTGTAGTCCTTCTTCAAAAGATTGACTTAAAGGATAAGCTTCTATAATGTGTCCTTGTGTTAGGCTTTTATTTTCACCAGCATATAAATTAAGGGATACTTTAGTATGGTTTGGATCTATTATTTTAGATAATTTATTTTCTATAACATCTTTTATTTCTTGATTATCAAATTTAATTAAAATTCGTGAAGTATAATAAGTATTACCTGTTGTTGATTTCTCTTCTACTAACTCAAGTATTTCGTCACGACCTGCATTCATATGAATACGATCAGGGTGACTATATAATGTTGTATCTTTTTCTGGAAATATTGAATAGTATGCCATTTTAATATTGTTTTATATTACCTTTAATATCTGTGTTAGGGTATTTTATTTCAAAAATACTTGGATCTAGTGAGGGATATATTATACCATCTTTAGTTGATGTTTCAAAATCATATTTAAATCTTGAATATCCGTTTTCTACCCCTGCTAAGTTTTTTAGAGTTACATTTATTACTGATTGTACTCCTTTTACATTACCAATTAAATTATAAATTTCTGATTCTATTATAGGTTGATTTATTTGCCATTTTTCTATATTAAAATAGTTTTTTAATTCTGATATACAATTTAAAATTACTTGTTGGTTGTTATTATTCCTAAATGTTGTTATTTCAAAATCAATTCCAAAATTAATTATAAAAGCATTCATTAAATTAATTGAATCTGTTAGGGGTTTATAATAATTTAAATATGTAGATAGATTTGTTTTTGTAGCGGTATTACATGTTGTTAGTTTTTTATTTCTGTCGTATCCTAAAATATATAAATTTGAAGATAAAAAAGATGCTTCTGAGTCCTTTGTTGTTGTAGTTGTAGATAGTTCAGATGATTTTACTACATAAGTTTTAGCAATACTACCATAAATAGAAGGCATAGATAATGTTCTTACCATATAATCTTCTTTGGTTATTATTCTTTGTTGAGAAGAAAAATTAGCTAAAGTATTTAATCTAATATCTTCAGTATTATCTCCTGATCCTCCTCCTGTTGAGGGTTCTGGATTTGAACAGGCTAATGATTCTCTACAAAAAGATAATAAATTGCCATTTAAATTAGGTTTATTATTTAAAGAAATTGAGGATATTTTGTTAATTGTTTGTGAAAGAACATTTGATTGTATTCCTCCTCCAGTTAAATAAGTAACTGTTAGTGTTGTATTTGAAGGTGCTTTTCCATAAGTTTGAGAATGTAAAAAATTAGCGGGATCTATTGATTGATCTAATTTACTTCTTCCATCTCTTCCTCCTAAACCAATATTATCAGGTATAGGAAGTATTTCTTCATCTGATTTAGATGAATCTCCTGCTCCAAATTGAATTTCTAATATATTTTTATCTGTGAATCTTGTTACGAATCTTCTTGGTGTTTGTTTTATTTTTAATAAATAGGGAGTTTCTGCGTGGTGTTCATATAAAGATATTGTATTACCTTGAACATTAGCTATATCTTCAAAAACTGTGTCTTGAGCTAAGTAAGGTACTTCTGTATATTCGTTTCCATCTGAATCTACTATTGATTGAATTGATATTATATTATCTCCTATTAAATTTAATATTAAAAATTTTTGTAATTCTCCTATATCAAAAGTTTTTATTTTAGTTTCAGCAGATATAACAGGTGTTGATTTTTTTAATAAATAATAAAAAGGTTCTCCATTATTATCTACTGAATATATACTTATTTCTGTAGGGTCAAATGAAGAAGAATGTTCAAATACTACTTGATTTTGTAATGAAAAATTTGTTCCTGTATCTGTTGCAAATGATGTTGGTTTAGATAAAGTTAGAGCATAATCAAAATCAGGAGATTTATCTCCTGTAGTTCCTTTAGCAGGTATTAATTGAAATATATCTAAGTTAGTTGCTGATACTGATGTTACTTTAGGTTTATATCCTAATGTATATGCTAAATGAAATAAATTTGTTCTTTCTTGAGCAGTATCTAAAAATGTTTCTTGTAGTTGAGTATCTACATAATAAGATAAAACATCTCCTACATAGGCAGCCATTTCCATAAACATTAATCCTGGAGACCCTTCTGTAAAATCATTAAAAGTATTAGGATAGTATGTTTTAGTAAAATCTAATAAACTAGATCTAAAACTATTAAAATCTTTATTTAAATACTTTATATCTTTTTCTTGTGTTTTATTTGATATTTTATTATAAGCCATATATTTTTATTTTAATATTCTCCTGTACCTAATGAAATATTTTGACCTTCATCAGGGGAAAAATTAATTTTTATTGCGTCTGATTCATTATTTGCTATAACTTTATAAAATATACTTACGTTTAATTCATGACTGTTTGGGTCTTTTTGAAGTTTTACATTAGTTAATTCTACTTGAGGAACATGTATTTCTACTTGATCATTTATTCTATCTTCTAAACTTTTTGTATCTGTAAAACTTTCAAATAAATAGTTTCTTAATCCTACTCCAAAATCTGGTTTAAATACTCTTTCACCTGGTTCTGTAAGTAATACATTTAACATATTACTTTTCATTTGTTCTTGGGTAGTATACGTAGAATTAAATACTCCAGACCCATCAAAAGGAACAGATACTCCTACAGCTCTATCTTGATCTGTATCTATTGGGTTTATTTGTATATAATTTCTTACGTTTGCCATTTATTATTTTCCTTTTTTCTTAGTTATTGCTTTCATTAAACTACTATAATCTCTTGTTACTGCGTTTGCTACTGGTTCAGGCATTCCTGTTGTGTCCATAGACATAGGAGCTGCAGATGCAAATGGTTGTGATAAATTTACAGATGCATTTCCTGATTGTGTGTTTGTATCTCCTTGTGCTGTTTCATTTAATAAATCATTTAATGCACTATTAGATGTAAAATTTTGTGTTGGGCGTTGTTTTAAAGGTGCATTACCCATTATTTTTTCTCTTAAAGAATTTTTAGTTGTTTCAGGAATTTCAACTAATTTTTCAGTATGTTCTATAATTGTTGGTTTTAAATCATCACGTAAATCTTCTTTAAGTGTTTTAATTTCTCTACGTAACGCATAATCTATTTCTTCTCTAACTACTTTTCTAATTAGGTTTTCAAAAGTTTTTGCTTTCATTATTGTTGTGTTTTGTTAATAAATATAATTTTTTTAAGCTTTATAACGTTTATATCCAATCATTTCAAAATCTAAGTTATATAATTTTTCTATATATTCTATATTTTGTGATTCTACAAGTTCATCAAATATTTGATCATATAATTCGTCTAATCCTTTTTCAAATTGTGTTGAGTTAGGTGATTTTACATCTTTAGGTAAGGGTAATATTCCTTCATTATATAAATCGTTAGTTATTTGTGGGTGTATTTCTGTTAAATCTCCCATTAATGGGTGGTTTGTAAAATCTTTATCTGAAAAAGGATCTAAATCTGTTGATGTTAATGGTTGTCCTATTTGATATCCTCCTATTACTATAGGATTTGTTAAATCATCTTTTGTAAATACAGGTTTATTTGATAATGTTTGATCTGTTCCTGTTCCTAATCCTGATTGGTTTGTTAAATTTGTTTGAGATGTAGAACTATTTGCGTTATTAAAAGCGTCGTTAAATAAGTCTGTGTTATTGGTTGCGTTTTCAAGAGCGGTTGAAAAGTCATCTTGGGTAAATCCTGGATATCCAAGTTCATTTAAGAATTCTTCAGGAGATTGTGCTTTAGAATTATTTGCTGCTCCTCCTGATGTACCTCCATTACATTTACCAAACATTAACATCATCATTAATTCCATTAATTGTTTTAACATCATTACAAGTCCTATTATAGCAGCTAATGCTGCTACTACTTTTAAAATAGTACTTAATAGTTTTTTTACGGTTCCTAAAACATCTGTTAGAAATGATCCTACATTTTTTACTGTTTGTTCTAAGTTCTTTTTAAAACCATCTGCTTTTTCTCTTAATTCTTTTGCTTTTCTTGTTGTTTTACTGTCATGTTTACTACCCGGTTCAGGCCCTCCTGATCTAGATTTAGATTTAAAAGTGTCTGCTTTTGCTTCTGTTTTTGAAGCTTCTTGTTCTTTTTCTTGGTCTTCTTTTTTTAAATTTTTATCTTCTGCTATGGATTCTGTTTGGCCTTTTAATACATCTTTAGACTCTTCCATTGTTTTTTTAGCTTCTTCAGTAACTGTTTTTATTTTTTCACCTGCGGCTGCCATTTGTGCTTTAAAAAATTTAAATGCCGCTATTTTCATCATAATATCTTTTACACCTGGAGCTCCCATAGCTCCTGCTATCATTCCTGTTGCTGCATTCCGTACTGCTCCTTCTACTCCTCCTTGAAGTTGTTTTTGTACTTCTCCTCCTAATTTATTTACTAATCCTGCTGCTGCTCCTTTCGCTTTATTAGCTGCGTTTGTTTTTAATTCATTAAATTTTTGTTGTGCCTCTCTTTTTCTTTCTAATTCTTCAATTTCCTTTTTAGTTAACCCATCTGTGTTTATTGGGGGTAAGGGTTCTGGTGTTTTTTCTACAACATCAATAATTGGGTTTTTAATATTAAGTTTTGGTTTGGGGATAGGAATAGTTGCAATTAAGGAAGTTAAAGGATCAAAATCTGCTAAAAAGTTAGAAGGTACTCCTGTACCACACGCTAATACATTTTTTACTGTTTTAGGGTTAGGCATTATTCCCTTTAAATCCGCTAGTTCTTCTTTATGTGGAATTTGACCATTAGGCATTTTTAATTTAACTGCTCCTAGTGTTTCTTGGATTTTATTTGATATTTCTGCTTGTGCGTTTAATGGCATTTTTATTTTTTTATAAATACATGTTGGCTTTTAATAGTACGTAACATTTTTCTTAATTCTCCTACACTTCCCTCTTCAGAATCACCTTCACCATCCCAATCTTTTATTAAATTTTTCCATACTTCTGTTTTAGGAGATGATAATTTTCCAGCGGCTCCTGTTACATATAAATTATCATTACCTAATTTTTCTAATATTTTTAATATAAGATCAAATAATTTATCCATTAATTGTTGGTTCTTTAAACCTAATATAGCAGGTTCATTAGCATATGATTTAGGTTTATTTTTCCCCCCTTTAGGTACATCATCCATACCTAAAAATATGTTAGGAGCATTAATCATTATATAATTTACATTGTTTTCTTCTTGAGCTACACCTTCAGGATGTTCTGTGTTTAGGTGTATACTTCCTCTTGTACTTAATGATATAAAATTTTGAGAAAACATATGAATATCTCCTCCTGCTGAATATGTTGCTTTTTCTCCTTGATCTGAAGCTAATCTAGCGTTAAAAATTAATCTATCTGAGTTTATTATTACTTGTCTTCCTTCATAAACAGCAGGAAATATAGGAGTATAAACAGAAGCTTTGCCTGTTTTTTCTATATCCGCCATAAAATTAGTTATATTTAGATCATTTGCTATGTTTATTTCTTCTGCCATTTTTTTGTTTTTACCATTCTTCAATATATGTTATTTGCCATCTATATCCTACACTCCATTCTTTATTACTAATAGGTTTAGTTAATTCGGAATTTTCATAATGACCAATTTGCTTCATCATAGTTATTTTAGGAATACCATCACTTAAAAATTCTTCAAAAGTGGCAAACATATGTCCAATAGATGAAGTATGTGTATCATATATTATTCTTAGAGCTTTTTGTTTAGAGTCTTCTTTTATTTCTTCAGATTTCATAGCTTTTCCTCCATTTCTTGCTCTTCCTACACCTGCTACATCAAATACATCTTTTCCAAATTTGCTTTTTCCTAAGAAATAATCAAAAGGACCCGGTGGGGGTGGTGGAGGAGGATCTTGTAATCCTAAACTTTGACCAAATGATGTATCATCAAATTTTACAAAAACTTCACCAAGTTTTTTTCCTTTAGGTACTACATATTCGTGTAGGTAGTTTATAGAGGTTTTAGCTATTGCTAGTGGATCCATATGAAGAGGAACGTTAGGGGATCTTCTTCCTCCTTCTTTAATTATTTGTATATCTATTTGTTGATACATTTTACCTACATCTATAACATGCATTAAGTATCCTTTTTTTCCTACATGAGGATCTGGACTTGTTATAGTAAAATGTTTAGTACCAAAGTTAGGATAATTTTCTAATTTTGCTAATAATCCATTAGCATATGAAGCACAATACCAATTTCTTCTTACTTTAGCATTCCATTTACTACATTGGTTGTCATTAACGCTTGAACCTGCCTTAAAGAAAGCACAATTTTCACATCTAGATTTACCTTGTTCTGATTCTGCTCTATTATAATAATGAGTGTCTACATAATCACTAGTAAGGCCCTCTCCTTTAAAAGACTCATAATAATAAGGTACATCTCCTAAATCTGATAATCTATAAGCTTCTGGTAAATTACCATCTATAGCTTCTTTTTCAGGTTCAACAGGTGTATCGTAATATCTTGATGTGTCTTCCTCATCAACCATCCCTGCTTCTTCTTCTGAGATGCTAGAAGTTGCAACAGTTTCTACTTCTTCTGTTGTTTCTTCTGTTGTTTCTTCTGTTGTTTCTGTTGTTGTTTCAGTTGTTTCTATTGGTTTTTCTTTAGATTCTTCTTCTGTTGTTTCTGAAGATCCAGCTTCTTTTGATGTTACAAAATCTGTAGGGCTTTCCATAAAATTAGAAGCTGCTTTATTATCTTCTTCCTTCGTTTCAACATTTAAACCAAAAGAATACCAACACATTTCTGCTGCTACTTGTAAATTTTCTATGTTTTGTGTAGAAGTTAAATATATAGATGAAGGATCTAAATTTATATCTTCAATTGTATGTTCCCATCCTTTATTGTCTAATTCTTTAGGTTGGCCGTTTCTTATAATAGTTATAGGATCTCCATTCTTAGACGCTCCTCCTTTAGACCAAGGACTTAAACTAGCTGTTGGAAATTCATATCCTTCTGCTCCTGTTTCTTTATCTTTTTTAACACCCCTTGCTGTTGCACCTAATCTAATTGAATTACCAAATCTTCCTTCTGTAATATGGTCTCCTTCATAAGGTAATAGAGGTTTTATATTTAAATATTCTTTAAAATAGTTTCCTAAAGGTATATTTAAATCGACTTCTCCATCTACTGTTCTTCTTACTAAACCATCATACCCATAATCTTCTCCTTTAAAAATTTCAGATTGATCTTCTTTATAATTTTGAACTGCAGGTAAAGTATTATGGTGGGGATGGTTCCATAAATTTATAGGGGGGAAATAATAATCTGTTATACTAATTCTATTTTCTAAATAATCTTTACTTGTTAAAGTAATTACTGTTACTACTTCATTTATAAGGGGATAGTATTTTAAAAAAGGGAATAAGGGTTTTGCAACACCATCATATAAGCTTGAATTTATTCTATCATTAGCATCAACGTTTATATTATTTAATCCTGTAGATCTTTTTCTAATTTTATTATAAAAAATTAAACCTACTGCATCATGCCCTCCATAAGAATTAGCTATATTAGTGTTAGGATCTAATATTATTTTTTTAACTTTACAAGGAACTAATCTACCTCCTACATTAAAAAGATTGTTAGCTGTGTTAAATTTTTGACTATTATTTATCCTTGCCATCTTCTGGTGCCTTTATTTGTTTAGGTTCTTCAACAGTTTTAGCTATTTCCTCAGCTACATCCATTAATTGATCCATTTCTTCAGTAGTTAATAATCCACCATCTCCTGAATTAGCTGTACTTGATGATAAACGTTGTACTATAGCTGCCATTTTAATTAGTTGGTCGTCATTTTTAACACTTATTTCCATATATTCCTTAATTAGGGGGACTACAACAGTAGCATCACCTAAAGATTGGACTAAAGGACGTAATTCAGCAATTAAAGATGCAAGTTGTTTTGCTTTTTTCTTTTGGTTACTGTGAATTTCTTTTAATAAATCTCCGAAGGATTTATCATCAAAAAGTATTTGATTTAATGAATCCATATTGTTTTATTATAAATATGGAATTTTTAGACTTTTACATATCCTGTTTCAACATATTCACTATACAACTCTTTATATTTTTTTCTTAATATTTTAGTTACTTTAGTAATTACAGGAGTATCTACATCTGTCATTTCTCTGATATAGATGTATAGTGCTTTTTTATTAAAAATCTCTAAGTTTTCTCTACGTTTAAATAATGTATTTATAGCATCACAAACTCTTCTATCTTTAGCTTTTTTAAATATAGTAAACATATGTTTATCTGTGTATTCGGTAAAATAATCTATAAAATCTTTTATGTCTTGTTTACGTTCATCTCTACCTAATTGACGTAAAACCCCATCATCCTCATCTGCCGCTGTAGGGTCACATTTTGCTTTTTTCTTTTTATAATTAGTATTATTATAAAGAATAAGATAATTTTTACCCACAATTGAAAAATAACTAAATGCTTTAGTACCTTTTTCTGGTTTAAAATAATCTAGTTTTTCTAAAAGAAAACAAATTACTTCATGTTTTAAGTCTTCTAAATCATCTACTTCTGTATAATAGAATTTAAATGTATGAATAAGGTTTTCAGCTAATTTATAAAAAGGATAATGTATTCTTCGAGCAAATATGTTGTCTCTTTCTTCTTGATTTGATGAAGCTAAATATTCTTTTATAGCTGCGTCTGTGTCTGGTGTAAAATATTGTTTTTTGGTTCTTTTTCTTCCTCTTTTTTTAGGTCCCGGCTCAAGAGAACCAGTAATCACTGGTTCTGGGGGAGGAGTAGGGGCATACTTAAGTTTTGACATGTGGTTTTTACTAATTTTTATTTAAGGGTAAACTCGTTTAGAGCTTCTTGAATTTTTTCTACTTCTTTAAAGAAAAAACCAATTTCATCATCTGCTACA
>Ga0181389_1000522_pt1 | contig 15723 bp, 22 predicted proteins | sample 12SPOviralmetaG_FD_130121 | JGI IMG/M metagenome (GOLD analysis project Ga0181389, IMG submission 130121) | Marine viral communities from the oligotrophic San Pedro Time Series (SPOT) site, San Pedro Channel, CA, USA - 12 SPOT_SRF_2010-06-29 | ecosystem: Environmental > Aquatic > Marine > Strait...
TAACGAGCAGTTGTTCTGCCTATGCTAGGGGTAGTCGTAAGGACACCTTAACCTAGTAAGCATGAAATAGTGACGACTGCTCATCAACCCGGTAACCACACCATCGGTGCCCCACGAATTAAAGGGGAATATGGAAAGGAGTATTATGAACTAGTATCCACTAGTATCCGACTATCACGGACTATCACACGCGACTGACGCAACTGACTGCTTGAGTAGGGAAGCGCGTCCCCTCAGCTACTTACGGCCGTAGCACTCAATATGAGCAGATATATACAAGCCCACTAAAGTAATACACTAGGGGCACTCCATGCTTGAGAGGCAAATTGGTCTCAACACTTTATGATCGCATACCGATACTGTCTCCCTGCGCCTACATGGTTGCAGGATAAAGCTAACCACGGATGTCCACGAGCCGTGCGTATGATTATACGACGCAACAGGCAATGGAATTACAACTTGACGAGCAGCTAACCAGTCAAGCTAGGAGTTGGTGACTCCTCTCTTTCAACCACTAACAATCTAATTATGCACTACGAACTCTCTCTTATCTTTCTACTTCCTTATCTACTTATAGGGGGATGGTTATATCTGTCCCCACGGATTCTCAAACTTCTCGATAAGGTAAAGTATCACCACAACACCACTAACTAGTATCACCACTGACCTACCATGAAACTTATTATTAATTCAAAGTCCCGTATAATTGCGGGCAGAACCAATCGGTTCGTTCAAGCAAGGTATGGAGATGTAATCGCATCTCTTGAACCTCAACTCGACAAGTTCGAGAACATGCCAGTCTCTGAGCCTATGGTTCGCAGACGCACACAAATTAAAAGGATGGGCGATCCTATCCTTGGTTATCATAAGTCAGACTTTCGTTTCCCTGCCGGTCGCAAGCCTCGTACATGGAGGGATTCTTAATGGATCCGGAAAAGATATTAAACGCTGAGCGATTCATGGTCTATTGGATCATCAATGAATTGGAGGAGAGGAATAATGATTGGAGAGGGGTTAGACAGAACTATATCCCCCGCCCTTCTCAGCGTAATCGCTTTCACCTACCTCGCACTAAAGTGAGGTTCTAACAATAACATAAATAAGTTATGTCACTAAAACAAAACAAAGGGCAAGCCTCGCGCTTCCCATCTCATGCCAAGCGATTACACATCGTTGAGGCATTCAGTATAAATGCAGACGGATCAATAAGTATTAGCCAATGGCTATCTACGCAGGTAATCACATTCGATAAGTCATCCCGAGGTCTGGATGGTGAGTCATTTCGTGCACGCTGTGTTGAATGGTTCAAGAATAATGTTGCCTTTGTCGCAGCCCGTAAGGGTATGCAACGCATCAAGGGTCGCAATCGTACAGTCATTGATGATGTCAATCGTCACGGCTTACCATGCAAGCGTGTGCAACAGCATCGCAATGGAGGATTCCGTACTATCACGCCCGCCGTACCTAAAGGTCTCGTGCCGGTATCTCAGGAACTCGAGGTCGCATTCGCACATGCAGGTCTTCGCATGTTTAATAAGTAACACGAAAATATACGTGACATATTATGAACAATGACGTAAAAATTCCTACATGGCACTACAACCCCGATAACCTGGATCTACATGGTACAAATGGTAAGCCTAAGCCTAAGACTAAACTTCAGTCTTGGGGGGCACACAACTGCACCATCGTTGTCGACCTACTTGAGATGGTCGGGAAGACAAAGGTTACTGCCGGCAATCTTAGCTTGGAGGATATCCCGAGCTTTATTCGGAACCGATTCAGTCCCGAGATACAAATGTTCATCCTCGGCCTCATGAAAGCGAGGCAGAAGAAATTGGAAAAAGAGAAAACTATAGATGTGGGCACTAATTAAACTCATCAAGTTCCTCCGATTCCTGAACACCATCGAGCGTAAGCTCTCCCTCCATGTGAGGGAGGGCAAGCGCCCCGGTGTGTATCGAGGATATATCATCAAACAACTACCCGCTCGGCACTTTAAACCACGCGCCGAAAAATGGGGAGAACCATACAAAACACTAACAATTCTATGAATTATTTATCAGATTATATAGACAAAAGTCATAACGAACTGTTCGAGAAGTTGGGTGCATTCTATGCATTCAGTACTGATCAGTTCAAGAAACAACGCAAGGAGGGAGTAAAGTATACTGGCCTCGGTTCAGGTACAATCGTGCCAACGGAGAATGCCAAGGCACTCGTCGAGGGTATCAAGAAGGTACTCGAGGAGGGTATAGCTAAGGACAAGAAAGAAAATGGTGATGAAGCAATCATCATTCGAGAGCTTGCCAACCATGAAAGCTATTATACCGGTGAGATCGAAGATACAGTCGATGCCTTGGATATGTACGGATACTCAAAGGAAAAGATCAGGGCAATCTATGTAGCGCAATGCAATAAGATGGAGGATGATGATCCAGAGTGGGGAGGTACAAAAGGATGAAGGTACAAATCATACAGCGTGTCGTTATCGAAAAGGTATACGACGTTGAGTCCCCTACTATCACGGAAGCATTCAAAGCAGCACAGGAGGAGCATTCTAAGTACCTGGACAAAGTGGAGACTGATCCCTCGGAAGCTCAGGAGTTACTCTATGACTATCGAGACTGTTGGAGTGTTAAATATGCCAACCCTACAATTTCAGATCATCCAGTATGTTGTGAGGAAGATCCTGAGGATTATGAACCCGAGCCACCATGTGCTATGACTATGGCAAAAGCTCAAAGGGAGAACGATTTATGTCGCTAGCAAATATAAGACAAAAAGCAAAGTCGGCTCAACCCAAGACGGAAACGTCGTCGGGAAGTCGCATACAAATGGTCGCCGTAGAGGGCGAAGAGGATGAGAACTACGACCTCGTTGAGAGCCATTTCTTTGGCAAGCAACTCAAGAAGGAGGGCGAAGGATTACTCGGTAGAGCACGCAGGCTTTACGCTAACCTAACCCGTCAGTTACTCAAAGACCGGACACCCAATAGACCTAAGCAGTTCAAGTTTAGTGCGAAGATCAGGGAAGAGCGTAATGCTACCCAAGATGATGTCGAACTAGGCCGAGCCGCAAAGATCGGGGATATTATTGTCGATATACATGACCACACCACCACAGTTAATGTGCGTGAAAATGGTTATCGTGCATTCGATGACAATGTACTCGAACAGGTAACTGCTATAGTAGGTCAGCAGTTCGTTGACTCATACATCACCACTCATATCGAGGGTAAAGTAGACTTCTCGCTTGTCTCCCAGGATAAGCATGACGATGTCGCCGCCCTACTCGGTAATATCAATGAGTTCTGTGGTGCAGATGTTATCGAATGGGAGATTACTAACAAACCGAATAGCTCGTTTCATGTAGCCCGTGCATCCCTCACTACTGAGCAAGATGCCAAGCTTAATGATGTTGTACCTATGACGCTTGCCTTTGGACGATGAGTAAAATGTCCGATCAATACATTGAGCTCCTCAATAAGCAAGCTGACGAAGAGTTAAGTGTATGTGGCTTCCCCTCTCGCCCAACGGGCGGGGGGAGAATGCCACGTGATTTCAAGCTACTTAAGCATGAGGTCGCTACACCTAAGCTCGATGGTCACAGGTTACTCGTTAATCCTACGACTGATCAGTTCATGAATAGGAAGAATGAGCCTTATACCTACATCACTGAGGAGCAGAAACTTCATGTTGTCGGCGCACTATGCAGGGTCGTTGACTCTATGCCACCCGCATGGTGGTGGGACTTAGAGTTCATACCTCATGGTCGTGACGCTGGTAAGTTCATGATCCTGGACTGCATACCTCTTGGTGCAAATGAAACATACATGGACCCCATGTACTATCACGCCCGCCGAGCACTCTATGCAGATCATTTCCCTGAGGCATGTGTGAGGTCAAACCTTAGACTATGCACTCGCGAGGAGTATGCACAATATATGGAGAGTGGTGAGTGGTATTCCAATCGCAAGGGTAAATGTGGCGAAAAAGGTGTAATCACCCAACCGGCACATCCTACGATGGCATTCGTGCCTCCAGTATTCAATACAACGCAGGGTACACGTGCATGCTATTGGAATATGCAAGAGGATTACTCTGCTACCGAGCTAATGAATGATGTCATGGAGACGGAACATAAGTGCATATGGGAGGGTATGGTGGTTAAGCATACTGCATCCCCCTACTGCCTTACACGCAAGCAGTCACAGAACCGACACCTCGAGGTAAAATATCGATTCGACCAATGAATAAAGAAAACCTACACGCTAAGTTCTACACCAAGGGTAGAGTTGAAATGGTACTGGATCAAAAAGCAGATGCCTTCTCGGGTAAGTATGGTCATTCTTGCCTACCTCTAATCAATAAATGGTTCCCTGATGTAGCACACATGGAGATATGGTATAACAGCCTATGCCTGCTCACCATCAACCTGGTTGATATCGTATATATCGAAGACAATAAGAAGGTAACATCTGATCATATAGTTATCCCGAGACGCGTCTCAAAGAGGCAAGCCGAAACATTCAAGGAGAAGCTTGCTGAGATTAAACAGCTCAAGATTAATAATCAAACGGCTAATGTATCACTCAAGGCACAGAGGGATAAGATCGAGGAACAGAGGAAAGAGATCCTGAAACTGCAAGGGTATCTATGCTGAGACACATTGGAGATGTAATCGGTGACCCCGAAACCTTCGTTAACCACATGATTAAAGATGCTATGAGATCACCCAAAGACGACCTTCCTCCACTTATAAGTAAAGAGGAGGATAACTACAACTACGCAAGAGAGATAATTCACCAAGAAAAATGCCGAGTACAAATAATACAAGTTGGGCGCGATGGCGACCAACAGACCCAAGTGAACTCATCGGAGATGAAGTCAGACTCATGTATGACACCATCAAAGAAGAGACACAAACACCAGACGGAGAGCGTTGCTTCCTTATCCACGGATTCGAAGGACGAGGAAAGACAACAGTAGCATCATTCATTGCAGATGAGTATGCAGATCACGACACCAATACGCAGACATTGAAGGGCAATAAGGTCATTCAATCTGTGGTTGATGAGTTGATCTCATCGGGACACACACACCCCTTATGGGGAAGTCGTAGGTCTATCGTAATCAATGAGTGCGACAACATCAACAAGGACGTACAGAATGTGCTTCACGATTGGTTACAGGATGAACTTCCTAGTAATTATGTCGTACTTGTTACTACTAACAAGAAGCCATGTCAGAGAGAGGAGTGGGATAAGATGTCAGAGAGTGAGCGTAAGGATCACCTCACACCTAAGTTCTCTTCTCGATTTACCTGGTATGAAGCACCTTCACTACCTGTGGAGGAACTAGCACATGCAATCACAAAACTCACGGGCATCCCGGAGAAAGCAGCTATGGTCTGTGCCAAGAATGGCAGAGGCGATATTCGCCACTCTCTCAAGGAAGTTCAGAAAGCAATCACATCAGCACGAATCAGAAAACAAAAACAATCACATGTCTATTCAAACTAACCTACAACTAGAGATCAATACTCGCACTGCCGAGTATGGGGACGAGCTCAAGGAACGCTTCATTCAAGTGTGCCTCAAGCCACTCGACCCAGCTTTGCTCTCACCTACGTACTACATCGCCGACACTGCCGGTGAGAAATATAATAAACCTAAGCTACATTGCGGATCACCCAATCCATACTGGCCTACGGAGGATGACAAGCCTGTCGATCCACCACGGGATGGTGAGGAACGGGCTGAGTTCTTTCAGCAAGTTAAGCTCGACACCATGAAGGGTTGGCTTGATCGACTGAAGGATGGTGAGTTCGATCAAGCACCCGCCCTCAATAAGCCACTATCACGGCAGAACACAGATGTACCACAAGAAGAAGAACATGAAGATGTCACCAACCTGGATATGGATGAGTCTACTGAGACTGCCGTACCTGAAGGTGTCAGCATCGAGCATGAGAAAGAGGTAGCACCTGAGCCTGAGCTTGATTGGACTGAGCCTGAGCCGATTGTAAAGACGCCTAACGACAGCACGGAGAAGACAGACTCAGAGTCAGCATATATTCGTGCTCAGCGTAAAATGATTCGCGATCTCATCGCAGATTCACCCGGCTCTGTGCGTATGGCACTATCGAAGGAGAACGAGGATCTCAAGTCTGCCATGCTCAAGCTAGGTAATGAGGTCGCAGAACTCAAAGTGAAGGTCGGCAAGCACGGTGTAGCTATTACTGCTATACGGGACAAGCTTGTTGATTTCCTCAAATCAGTACCGGAATTAATTAAGAAATTCGCTAACAATGATTAAAGAACTAATACCACTACTAAAGACTCACCGACTTGATCTCCGCGTGGAACTCAAGGGTGAGCATCTCCATGTGTACATCATACCTAAGGTACTTGAAGAAGTAGCAAAGAGGGAAGCAATGGATGCAAAGGATACTGCCGTACTTGAAGCACCAAGATTCAGGAAGTATTCCCTTGCTGACTTCACCAATGAGAAACTGGTGGAGGATATCCATGAGTATTCCAATGCTCTTATCGAGGGTACATGTCAGATCACCGAGCTGAACAATGAGATCAATCGTAGGCTGAACGAGAAGAAGAAGAAGCCAGCCGCCAAGAAGAAGGAGACTGTTGCTCAGAAGAAAAAGCGTGAACAGGAAGAGGCACGGGAGAAGCAAGCCAAGGAGAGGGAGGGTCAATCTGATCTGCCCCTTGACGAGGGTGACCGACTATCTACTGAGACGGAAGCTGAGGATATAGCTTCAGCAGTAGACAAGAAGGAGGAGGAGAAGAAGGAACTCAAGACTGCGGCCGAGAAGGCAGTAGAACGAGTTAAGCAGAAACCCGTGGAGAAAGTCGAACCAACTGACGCAGATCCTCTAGGATTAGGAGACCTTGACTTGGATATATGACCGACAATAAAGAAGAATCACTACAGCCAGTAAAGCGTGTGTTCAAGTTTGGCACTCGCATACTGCAAGATATCGACCCTTCGCTATCGCCGGAGGAAATAATGGAACTGTATTCTCGTACCTACCCTTCACTTACGAAGGGTGAGATTGCGGGACCATACTTAGAAGATGGACAAGCAAACTACAAAATCGAAGGAAAGGGGTCAGCGGCAAGATACGACATGTCCCCAAACTACGGAACTAAAGGTTAAGAAGGAATGGTCACAGTTATCATCCCATCTTGCTCTGAAGTTAAAGGGTATGAAAGGAACGGGGAGGCTATCTCCCCGTTCCGCCCCGCCCCTCTTCTAGAAACGCCTGACCAACTGCCTCAAGTAGTTCAGTTGGATGGCAAACTACCTGGCTCGGGTTGGTCTCCCACTATGTGGACAGTCAATGATCAACTATTCACCAGGCAATTCCAGGAAGCAAGCCTTGGTTACTTCCCTCAGCTTGAGGTACATGTAATATCTACCGAGGGTAAGACTATACCAATCGTTGATGCGACCAATAAGCAGAATCGTTATGCTATAGGTGGAAGGTGTGAGATGTTACATAATCAATACGGCATAGGTTCGTTGATTATGTTTCTATTGGATCGCTCTCCATTCTGGATCATGACACCCGAGGAGGTTGAGTACGACTTCATGTCCTTGTGGTATGGCAGATCAGAGGAGACTTGGAATCACATGCACAGCAATGAGTTTAACAATAAATCAGGCTTATTCCCCGATTGGACGCTTAGTATTGATAAGAGTTGGGATCATTGGAATCAGTTCATTAATGACAACAATCTACCCGACAGGCTACCTCATAGGATAGGCGCAATCATTAATTCTTGCATGAATATATCTCGCCCGGATCATCCCTACCGTCCTATGCCTGAGTCATGCGAGATTGATCGGTGGCCAATTGCAGTATGCTCTTGGTATGGCTTAGAGTTGTATCGAGACAAGCGTACCGACGCAATGGTACTTGGTAATCATGACTATGCATGTGGCTCAGACTATCGCTTACAAGCAGTAAAGGATCACCCAAAGGATCAAGGCTGTGGAGATGATGTATCTTGGGTATGCTTGGACGACTTACTTAAACGGAATCAGGAAAACTTTTATGCAACATGCATGCCTGAAACTCACGGAGGACATGTGACTGAAGAGGTCATCAGCGACTTCCGTCCGTTTGTTGAATTATTAGAATATATTAGCCATGGAAAATACACTGAACGCGACACATAGTATCATGCTATATGAGCAAGAGAATGAATCCCTTGCTGTATTGTATGATAAGGTAGAAGGATCGTGGGTTAACGCCCGTCCACTATCGTCAGAAGAATTGTCTACTATCACGAGCGACATCCCCTCATCACCAGTTGCACTACTGCCACAGCGAATGCTCTGGTATGAAGAAAATAAACTGATGATCTGGTATTCACCACCTTGTAAGAGGAAAATCAAGATTAAGGGTAAGGTGACAACATATTGTCATCCGGGCATTGTCTTCCTAGTACGAAGGCACTCATCAGGACGAGATGCTTTATCAATAGCAGTATTAAGCATAAGCGAGGATAAGTACCCGGATAACCTCGAGTATAAGATATATGCATCACCTTACAGAGGTATAGATGTTCACCAAGCAGTAGGTGAAGTAGGTGCATGCAATGTAGTACAACCGAAACCAACCTATGCCTTTAGCCTAGATGTTGGATGCTGGATAGATTGGGAAGAGGCATTCTATCAAAGTGCATTCAACTACAGACCTAAGCGTAGGAATCAACTTAAACAATCAGATGTAACCTTGGAGAATTGGATAAATGCACATATTAGAAGAACAAATTAAAACTATCGCCGTGTATGGATGCGGTGGTACGGGCAGTCATATAATGAATGGACTCGCAATGACTGACCATCAACTCAAGCAAGCCAATAAGCCAGGTTTCCATGTTACTGCGTACGATCCCGATGTAGTGACTCATGGTAATATTGGTAGGCAAGCATTCTTTAATTCAGACATTGGTCACAACAAAGCAAAGGTTCTGACCGAGAGAATCAATATGTACTACGGCACTAATTGGATGGGCATAGCAAGCAAAGCACCCTCTTCCGATAGGAAAGACTTAGTCATTGCATGTGTTGACTCGATTAAATCTCGCGAATCCATTGCTAGATCATGGCAAAAGGAAGGTGCGTACTTAATTGATACGGGTAATTCTCGCACATCAGGACAAGTCTTGATCGGTCAATACAAGGGTAAGCTTGCCAATCCATATCTTGAACACGACTTTTTAATTAATGGTGACGAACCACCCGAACACGAAGAGCCTGGATGCGTTGACCCACTCCAAAGGCAGGATCTCTTTGTTAATAGAATGGTTAGTGACTATGCTCTGCACCTTGTTTGGAGCCTACTTAAGTATGGTAGGATCAAGGTGCGGGGCTTTTTCTTTGACCTAGATAAAGGAATAACAAATCCAGTCAAAATTGATGACAACTAGATACCTAGTCTCGCTTGATGGGTACTGCCTGTGCGATGCAGAAACCCAAGAGACATTAACCTACACAAGAACCGAAGCTGAAGGTGCGATCAAGCATCTCAAAAGCCAAGGACTTAAAGCACAGATCATAGAGATACAATATATATAATAATGCAGTACGATATTGAGGTAAGGAACGGAAAGCTCCTGACTTACCCCGACTACGCACCATCCGATGTCAAGGTTGACTTGCAGTTGGTTGGTGGGAGAACTCCGATGTCACTAGTGGTTGCACTTAGTGAACGTAAGAGACTCCAAAAATTGATGATGCACAAGCGTTGCCTCGTCAGTCCCGAAGCTACAGACCTGATTGATCAGGCACTTGCTTCATCCAAGAAGATAGCTCGCCCATTACGTGAACCCACCGCTTATGAGAAGGTTGCGTATATTGATGAGAAGAAGGAACTCCTATGTATCCAAGACTCGGATTCGGATGACCTTCAACTTACCAAGGGTAAAGTCTATCCATTCACATCACGAGCTATGGGTTATGTCGAGCCGTTCACCAAGACCAAGATGCACTTCAACGAGGAGACCAAGGAGGTCAGCTCGAAGTTACATCAGATGTCACTTGAGGGTAAGGATTTCGCTCTTACCACTACGGATGACCGGGGTTGGCGTATCAACTTCCGTGACCATCCAACCATCAAGTCTGATGTCGATGAGTCTAAGATATGGGAGTTCTTTGAACAGCCCGTCATCCCTACCCTAGCTGAAGAATGCAAGACTCAGTTCGACACAGCTATGGAGATACTCCGTCACATGGAGGTAGCAGGTACATTCACCTTCTATCCTGGTCAGATGAAGTATGTCGCTCAAGCAGCTTGTGCCGAGTCTGCACTCATCTCTGCCGAGACTGGATGTGGTAAGACACTGATTGCAATCTGCCTAGTCATGCTCAAGATGGCGGGTCGTGTGCTCATTGTTGCACCCAAAGGTACGGTCAAGGACTCGGAGGGTTCACACAAGGAGGTAACCAAACCATCCCAATGGACTGCTGAGTTCAACAAGTTTGCACCGGAGATCCCTGTGCACAAGTTGTTCAGCAAGGATGACTACCTAAAGTTGCTCAAGAACAATGGAGGTGAACTTCCTTATGGTGTGTTCCTCACCTATGACCATGTCATGTTCCGTAGTGGTTGCGAGCAATTGCCTACCACATGGTACGGTAAGAAGAAAGATGCTGAGGATTTGTATCGCAAGCAACTCAAGAAGGAAGGCTTTAGAAAAGTGCCTCCTCTCTATGATGCCTTCGCTACTCGTGACTCCGTGAACTACCACTTCGGTCTAGGTCACATCAAGTCATACGAGATATGTGATCAAGGTCGACCGACTGGTGACTACCACTCCATCAAGTGTGTACACAAGCCGTGTCTTGCGACTGAGATTGGTCATTCCTTTTGGGATATGATCATCCTCGATGAAGCTCATCTAATCTGTAACCTTGAGTCTCAGATCACGAAGAACTTCATTCAGATGCAACCGAAGTACAAGTTCGCACTGTCTGCTACACCGATACCCAATATGGTATGGAACATCTTCTCCCTCATGGGTTGGTTGTGTGTTCCCAATTGGTATCAAGGTAACAAGCATAACCCTCGTTGGCCGTACAAGCTCGATGAGATCAGTGACTTCAAGAAGGAGTTCGTTACCAATGAGCGTGACCATACTCTTCAGGAGATCATGAAGAAGACTGGTCGTGGTCAGTCTGCGATCAAGCGATCACCTGTTATCAGTCAACCAGCCAAGCTACTCAAGTTGCTTCGTCCTACGGTTGCATTCATCAGCAAGGCTCAGTGCAATCCTTCATTGCCTAAGTCCAATGTGTATGAGGTTCGCGTTCCCATGACTTATGAGCAACGCATGAATTATACTCACTACATGGACCCGGCTAACATACCTGTCAAAGACCCTCGGTTTAGGTATGGTGTGCAACTCGCATATCTCCGTGGTCTATGCGCTAACCCTGTGGATACGGACTATAATCTACATAGCAAGTCCAACTTCACCCCGAAGATACTCGCTATTATGGATACCATATATCAGCGACTCGCTAAGGGTGAGCAGGTTATTCATGTATCTGCCCGTCATGGTATGACCAACGAGATTGCTGATCGTCTGACTGAGGCTAAGGTTAAGTATGCTCGCATTGATGGCGAGAGTCCCGACAAGGCACGCGAGGCCGCTAAGTTCAAGGACAAGGATGTCCCTGTGCTACTCATGGGTATCAAGTGTGCCCAGGCATTCAGCTTCGAGCAGTGCAAGAATCTTATCATCGGCAGTCTTGAATGGTCGTATGGTGTATTCAACCAAGCGTTGGGTAGGATCTACCGACTGAACTCACCCGAGGATGTCAATGTGTGGGTCATGCTACACCAAAACTCTATTGAGGAGTTGATGTTCGACAAGCTAGGCTCAAAGGAAGATGCCGCTACTATCTGCCTTCATGGCAAGCGTGTCCCTCGTGACATCAAGACTATGTCCAGTGATGAGATACTTGCTCAGCATGTGACCGGATACGATCAATCAGTGTCAGGCACGGAGGACGGCGAGGCTTACATCGAGAAGAATTGGCAGAAGCTACTCCCTCACTATCACGCGCTGGCATCAAAAGCTGAGCTTGGAATCACAAAGGAAGATGAGGATTCAGCCAAACAACTTATCGATGAGATGAACGACTATGTCACATAAAAAAGAAGAAAAAACTACCAGAGAAATCTGGACTGAAAAAGCCCGTAACACACTGATCGGGTTCACAATAACGGATGTCATGTATTCGAAGGATGAAGATTGGTATGCGCAAGCACCATTCATCCTGATGAAGAAACCACGCATGGGAGCAAAACCAGAGCAAAAGGTTATGATGCCAATGCGAGACGATGAGGGCAATGACGGTGGTGCTCTCTATATAAAAAACCTGACCACCAAGGAAGACGAAACACTACCAGTTATCTGGGAAAGATGATCATATACGAAGCAAAACAAACATACGCGCCTGTTGGAATCATCGAGGGTAAACACTCCCTCGATGAACCAACGAGAGTCGCAGCATACATGGAGGGGGCGTTCGATGAGTTCCCTCTCCAAGAACAGGTCTGGATAATCATGCTTAACCGCAAGAATATGCCGATCGCAAGAGAACGATGCACATTGGGAACAATGACTGCCGCACATGTCGCCCCGGATGTTGTATTCCGTGCCGCCATACTAGCAGGCGCAACTGCATTAATCCTTGCTCACAACCATCCGAGTGGTGATCCGTCACCTAGCTCGGCAGATATAACAGTAACTAAGAAACTTATCCAGGCGGGTAAGATCTTAAGTATCGAGATCCATGATCACATCATCATTGGGCACGATCGATACTACTCGTTTAGCGATAGGGGGTTGATATGAGTGAAGATTCAGGAACATGGATAGAGGGAGGTTTGCCTCCGAATGCATGGAATGTATTCAACTACACTGATGGCATCCCCGCCCATCATGAGTTCTTCAAGACCAAAGAAGAGGCAGAAGAGTTCATCAAACAATTCCGTAAAAGGTTTTTTGATGTGCAAGGTTACTACCTTACATCAGACCGAGAACGGATATCACCTAACGATGTGGATCTACGAATTGAACCATGTCATCTGTAACACGAAATAGAAAGTATCATATGAAACTAATAGACCAACAAGTGTATGGGACTAGTCAGTCACTAGTCTTCAAACAAATAACTAGCCATGACTGTCCATCCAGGCACATTGCATCAAGGTGGCTCAAGCTCAAGGTGTTCATAAAAAGGGATAGCTATGACGAGCAATCCTATGGCCGAGTCAAGTATTGGAATAATGTAGAGTGGGTTACTGTATTGGAGTATCCAATTCAACTACTCGAATCCAAATCCCTGAGTTGGGCAAGTCAGGTTAGTCAGAATAACCCGGAAGCTAATATCCCTACATTCATGAAGGATGCCGATATGCTAAGAGAGAAAGCATTGGAGGTGGTAGCATGATTCACCCCGATAGCACCTCTACCTGTATAGTTGACGGCGAACAAACGGGCATATCTCTGAGGGATATAGCTGGTGGCATGAGCCTTGCCCTTGGTACTCCTCAGCATATGCCACCGGAAAAGCGACCCTCTGATAAGGATATCTACATCTCGATCCTTGATCAGGATACGAATAAAGTCGTACGGGTTAAGGCAGATGTCGTAACCCACCACGATAATAAGGTAGAGATTCGCGGATTCTTGCCCAACTTGGACGATCTAGCAGAGAATGCACTCACGCTTGCTTTCGACTATATGAGGAAGCATGCACATGTAGACCCAAACAAGGACTACTGGGAGCAATGGCACTGCGAAGACTGGTGGGAGAGGATGAAAGCCAACCTTTCCATGTACGCGGCAGAGGCTAGGGATGCAGGTCATTCATATAGCGGAACCCTCAAAGTGGAGAACTCAGATCATGCCTAATTGGACACACAATGTAGTTCACATCGATTGCTCTCAGAGTACACGTGATGACATAAGAGCATTCCTCAAGGGGACAGAAACCTACGAGGATGAGAACGGGAAAGTGACGGAGGAGACTGACTTTGATTTCAATAAGTTAATCCCCATGCCGAAAAACTCAGAAACCTTCAAGGCGACAGGAAATCTCGGCCGTGAGGAACATGAAAAGTACGGAGAGAATACCTGGTTAGCGTGGTCACGCACAAATTGGGGGACGAAGTGGTCTGCCTGCCATGTCCAAGCCGTTGAAGAAATGGATGATCAGTTGATATATCATTTCGATACTGCATGGGATGCCCCCCGCCCTATCGTTACGGAGTTACGAAAAAGAATGAAGGATGACTGGGGAGCCGAAGTTGAATGGTTCGCCATCCATGAGGATGGAGCCGAGGAGGAAACTCTATGACTCAATGCGAGTTGTTACTAACACTAGATCGGGAGTCATGCGTGGCTCCCGGTCTTCGGTGGGAGAAGTTCAATGAAGGTACATTTGTTCAGTATCAATTATTCGACAGGATGACCTTTACTGGTTGGCAAGTTGATCACTGCGGACATCCCACAGCCCTTCGACCTTATGCAATAACCGATCAAAATACCAAGAATGCGTATGCAACACACAATAGCTTTGCATTCGGTCATGCATACGAAGCTCGGTGGTCGGCCTTAGAGATGTACAAGGCAATACACGGAATTGGATTGGAAGATGTTGACCCAAGGGTGCGTGACCTATACCAGGATCGTGCCATCCAACGAGCCATATCATTGGATTCGTTTAAGGAAGTGCCTTATAAGTTCCGTGGATCAATCGAGATGCATACCTACTTGGGTGCTCGATTGATATCCAATGATGAGGAAAAGTTTACAGTCGATCTCGTAGATACACGAAAGCGAGGGAGGAAGAAGGTCATTGAGACTGTAGAGGTTGAAGCTAAGGACAGGAATGATGCCAAGAGGATTGCTGAATACGAATGGGTTGGTGGGACTGAGCATCTCTGGGACATCAGGGAAGCATGTCTAAAAGAGCCGATAGAAGATTCGGAGGAAATGATTGCCACGCTTAAGGGACTAGTTGCGGAAGGAATGGATTTTCCAAGGGCTGGCTACATGAAATGGGAAGACAAATACACGGTAAGCAAGGACTATACATACTTTAGTCCTTATGGGTGGAAACCTCAGTACTTACCAAGACATCAACAAATTATAGTTAGGAGGAAGAAATGAACGAATATTATGTAGGAACAGATAGATTCTCAAAGGCAGATCGTAGGAATGCTATGATCTCAGCCAATGCATTAGTTAAGGATAAGCCTCGTAAGTATCCAATAACTGTCGATCGATGGATAATGGACTCAGGTGCATTCTCGCAGATCACGCAGTATGGAGATTTCGTAATGTCTCCCGAGGAATATATTCGATTGGCTTGCCACTTCCAATGGTGTGGTGACTTACAATGCATCGTTACACAAGACTACATGTGTGAGCCTGATGTGCTACAAAGCCTAAAGGATATTGGAAAGAGAGCATCCGTTCGGGTACATCAAAAGAAAACAGTCGAAAGATTTATCGAGCTACGGAAACTTGCCAGGAAATATAAGTTGCGCGTCCCGGTTATGCCCGTTCTTCAAGGATGGGAAGTTGAGGACTACATTGACCATTGGAGGATGTATCAGAACTACTTTAGGTTCGAGTATCTAATTCCATGCCCTGGTTTTGCGGGTCAAGGA
>Ga0181389_1000529_pt1 | contig 15572 bp, 27 predicted proteins | sample 12SPOviralmetaG_FD_130121 | JGI IMG/M metagenome (GOLD analysis project Ga0181389, IMG submission 130121) | Marine viral communities from the oligotrophic San Pedro Time Series (SPOT) site, San Pedro Channel, CA, USA - 12 SPOT_SRF_2010-06-29 | ecosystem: Environmental > Aquatic > Marine > Strait...
AGATCGTCTCTCTACCTCACCAGTGATAGGTGAAGTTCCTAGATCCATGTTCCATGGTTTTTCAAATACCTGGTCATCACGATCGAAGATAGCGAATCCTAATGAGGCAAGACCAGACCGTGGTCCTCTTTGTATTGTAGCAATCTGGAACTTAATCGTATCACCCTTTGATACAGAGAATTCTCCCAGAGTAGAACCAACAATTGGCCAGTCACCAACCAGTATAGAGTCTTCAATAATAATAGTATTATTTTTATACAATCTATATTTGAATCTCAGGTCCTCAATCTCTGGTGATCTAATGATACTACCAAATGCTTTCAAAGATAGGTTAGCATTGCGTTGTGCCTTAATCTTTTGAGTTCTTCTAGTGCTATGAGTATACTCACCACTACATTTACCCGTCAAAGATTGTGTGTTAGTGGTACCACTATTGGGTGGTGTCCTAGGACCACACTCAGAACGCATAACCATTCCATCACGGAAGATCTTATTGAACAATGGATCCTGACAGTTCTCTCTAACTGTGATAGGAATCATGATCGGTGGTGGTGCGTCTTCACCAAAGACATAACATGCAATGCCTTCATACAACCACTCACTACCAACCCATGCAACACGATAGGAGACCTTGAAGTCATTGTAATCTTCATCACTATCTGATCCATGAAGATCTTCCCACCACTGCTCATGGTTTCCATGATACTTAACCTTGTTCCTCTTATCAGGATTCATAAGGTGGTTGGTGAAGAACACCCAGTTGTTCTCAACTGATGCATTATTCTTATATGCATTACCATTAGCACTGAATGTAATACTCTGACCATCAGAGATACCATTGGAACCACCATCAGGAATCAAAAAGAATACTATCTCTTTGTTTCTATACGTGTTCAATACATCCACTGGTATCTGATACTGTGTCATAGGAATGTTTCGAGTTGTATTCGACTCGATCACTCGTGCCCAGTAGATCTGATCACCATCTTTATTAGTGATCGCAACACCCCATGAGTTTGAGTATCCTGCACTACCCTTAGAAACTTGATAAGAAATAGTGAAAGGACTCTCATTATCACTAGGAATTTGATAACTTAATCTGCTTGGATGATACCTAGGAGGTGTCTCAGTATTATTTCTCTTAACAATATTGTACTTGTGATCATCTTTGGGATTAAATCCACCACCAATACTACCAATTCTCACACTAGCATTACAATCACTGCCATCACCATCCTTCAAGCATAACTTTTTATTATTATCTTGACGTGACATACCGCCACCCTGTGACTTAGATCGATCATAACTAACTGTATTAGTGCCGCTGGTGACATTCATTAGTAGGGATCCAGACCCTTTCTCACCACTTCTATTCACTGACTGACCAGAAGCAGAGACAGATTCAAAAGCAGTACCAGCAGTTCTTGGATTATCATCCCAAGATACTTCTAACTTTAACTGAGCACTACCACTACCAGTACATACAACGTTACCACTACTATCAAATTCACAACTTAGATCACAACCATTACCATTGTAGTAACGATGTAGTTCTTGAATCTGTTCTTTCTCAGTGAGACTGGCGGACGCTTTATCTTTCTGTCCAAATGCATACCCAAGGAACTCACCCTCTGCCATCCCTGCCGCGTCCATAGTTGCACGTTCACCTGCACCTCTACTCTCAGGAGCACCAGGATTAATAGTGAGGAATGTATCTACTGTACTAGAAGAATAGTATCTCCACAGTGGAACAGCACCACTAACAGGGTTCTTCAATAGATAGAAGACAGGTTCACCATCATTACTGACAGTATATCCTGGTTTATCTGGTGTAGGAGTAAGACCATATCTATGATCACCACCTGACTCAGCACCACCAATCACTTGTAAGGTGACAACACAATCTCTTTGACCTGCGTTAAATGTATAGTCAGTCTCGGTACCAATAGAAGGTAATGATCCTGAGAAACTTTCGACCCACCATTTAGTATCAATATCACCACTACTCACGAGAGGATCTACCTTGAAGGTAACACTAGCACCACCTAAACTGGCAGTATGTGTTTGCGTAGAACCACTACTAAAATATCTAGCACCTGCCTCGCAGAATACTTTCCTACCATTGTAGTTACCAGAAGAGTCAGTCGTTACAACACGAAGATTGTGCTTCGAGAAACCACCACTACCATCGATGTCTCCACTGATTGGTTTCAACATCACATTCTTAGCAGTCTGACTGCCTTTGATATACTCATAGACTGCTACACGTTCACCCTGACAGTTGGCAACACAGATCTCTCTACTGGTGGAGTTTTGACCACGGAAGTAGAAGGTATCACATGATGCAGGAGGTGTCCTGTATGTACCAGTAGCATATGGTTTGAATAAACAATCCAAGAACTCAGTAATACATGGTGTCACTGGTGATGGTTCATCAGGTGTCAACTTACAATAAAGAATCTCACCCTTTCTATCACCAGATATAATCTTCCATTCGTTCTTGACAGTAGGGAAACGATGTCTCTTTACTGTACCATTTCTGAGTCCAAACTGTACCTCAGCACAGTCTTTACCATCAGGAATGCCAGGAATTTCACCTTCTGGGATATCTGGTGGGTTGAAGGGACCATAGTCAAGTGAGCATATGGGTAGATCGGGGAACAGTTCACACAACCACTTCCATGGTGGTGGATCTGGGAAGAGTGGGATGGGACCGCTGGTAGGATCTGGTACCTTACCATCAGGAGGAGGTGGAGTAATTTCAGGATAACATCTCTGAACAATTGCACGAATCGCCTCACCAGCAGGAGTTCCTGGTGGTGGATCATCCTGTCCTCTTCTCGGTCGTGGAAAGTATGGACCTAGATCAGGGATAAGAGGATCTTGATCTGGTCCATAGCAGTTATCAACAATCTCTCTAATGAAATCAGCAGCACCAGGAGGAATTGGTTGTACTTCAATAGCAGACTTAGGTTTAGGTAAGTATGGTCCAGTGTCTGGTTCTAAGGGTAGTAGTTCTGGTCCGTAGCAGTTATCAACGATCGCTCTGACAAGATCTCCTGGTTGTGCAGCAGGGGGACTAGGGACAATGCCTTGCTTCGGCCTTGTAATAGTGACGGCAGGAGAATCTGATGCTTGTGGTACTACTACACGAGGTGGTTCACCAGGTATATAACAGTTACCAACAGTAATTCTAATATCAGCACCAGGTAACACTGGTTCTGGGGGTTCAACAATACCCTGTCTTGCACGAGGGTAGTATATATTACCACCAACACTAGGGAGAGGTGACTCAGGACCATAGCATGATCCGACTGTGATTCTTACCTGCTCCCCAGGTTCTGGTGGAAGGATAGGTGGTACTACACCCGTCCTTGGTTTAATGAATAAGGTCGCAGCACTCGTAGTCCTCTCGGGTAGAGAAGGTGGGAATGTAGTATAACAAGGATTACCAGCGACCATATCTAGTTTACTTTACGATATATTTATTCTCTTCCAACCACTCCCTTGTCATAGGTGTTGGGGGATAAACCTCCCACATACGACCACGTTCACACGCTTCTAGTGCTCGCATAGTCATACCTTCTGTCTTACCTGCCCAGGTTGCTTCCTTCTCCCAGGGCCATGCTGACTCAGGATAGGTACGTTCTACCATTTCCTGCCAGATCATAGGAACATCATCCTCTGGTCTGATGATAGCAATCATGCTGTTATCGATCGTGCCTGCCATACAATCTTGTGCAGCGTGCCATCCCTCATGACGCATGACGCTCATCAGTACACCAGGACGTGACATGTATGATCGATTAAGATAGAAGTTATTAGTCACAGTGTGGTAGATACCACGTTGTCCCACTTCAAAATACTTTTGATCAGCAAGGTACACACCCACATCAATCAGGGTGAGGGCATTCAGAATGCGACTGAACTCTTCTGCTACTGGATTCCAATTAGACACAGGATATTCCTGTACCAGGTAATCAATACCCCAGATAGGTGCCACGTCATCAGTACACTCACCCAGGAGCATACAACCTGTGGCATGTGGTGTAAACCAATCCTCTGGTTCGATTGGGTCCGCTAATGCTGGTGCTGCTGTCAGAGATAGACCAGCGATCAAGGCGATCAGTTGTTTTCTCATAAAAAAAGAGGGTCGTTTGACCCTCTCAGTATAGCACAGTCCTCTGGATTTTGCCAGTGAACTATCAGCGGCGACGATATGTATTATTTATCATAAGACCTCACCCATCACCCAGGAATCTGTAATCGTTTGACATACACGATCAACATAATGATCTTTCACGATCATACAGAATCCAATACCCATATTGAATGCGTGGAACATCTCAGCATCATTCAACTCACCTGCCTTCTGGATCCTCTGGAAGATCTCAGGGATCTCCCAACTACGATAGTCTATACGGACTCTACGACCCGCTGGAAGGACTCGTGGTAGGTTATCAGGTAGTCCACCCCCAGTGATATGCACCATGCCTTCTACGAGTCCTGGAACTGATCGTACCTCCTTGGCATAGATCCTAGTAGGTGTGAGTAGATCTAGGTTGTCTCTGAGATAAAGCACCTGGTGAAAGAACATACGATTGATGATGCTAAACCCATTACTATGCACTCCACTACTAGGAATGGCAATGATCTGATCACCTGCTTCGATGTTACTACCATCAACAATCATATCTTCTTCTACAACACCAGTACAGAAACCAGCAAGGTCATCCTGTGGTGCTGATCCTACAATGTATGGATGCTCTGCTGTCTCACCACCGATCAGTGAACACCCAGCGAGTTTGCATCCCTCTGTGATACCTTCAATATAATGTTGAAGTGATTCTTGATTCAGTCTACCTGTGGAAATGTAATCAAGAAAGTATAAAGGTTCAGCACCAGAAGTGATAACATCATTGACACACATGGCAACCAAGTCAGTACCAATGCACCGATTATATCGGTAGTGTCCATCATATGACATCAACTTAGCAAGTTTAACCTTAGTACCTACACCATCAGCACCAGATACCAACACAGGATTCTTATATCCTTTGGGAATCCTAGTCATACCATTGAACCCACCATACCTACCGATCACTTCGGGACGATAGGTAGATTTTACATTAGATTCAATAGAAGTAACGAACTCCTTACCACCTTCAACATCAACACCAGCAGTCTTGTAATCCATCATTGCTTATTTTTATCAGAAAGGTCTGTAAGTGTGTCAAGAAGTTCGTCCATTGTTCCGATACTCTCAATGTCAGAAATCATCTTGGAAATTTGGGTACAAACAATAGGACGTTCTTGTCTGGCAGCAAATGCCAGGGCATTGCGTAGTGATGATTCTGCACCATCAAGTGAGTTTTGAACTGAGTCAGATAGTGCCATTAGTCTCTTCCTAAACGAATGTATAATGTAATAAGTGATTGTGAGATTAGATCACAAGAATATGTGAATCCAATTTGATCTTCTTTGTCCCAGTGTTCTCTTTGACTCCTAAGGAGTGCAGAGAACTCTTTGATCTTAGATCTCATCTCCTCTTTCGATAGTTTATCCAATGATTTCTCCTGTGATAATACCGTCAAGGCGTTTTAGTTTCCATACAATGTACTCCATGGTGGGTACACATTGGGGATTCCATCCAGCAAAAGTGGAGTGTTCTCCACTTGGAATCTGCCAACAGGGAGCATCATCGTTGTCAAGGTCTAGTGACTCACGGTATGCTTCGTCACCGAGTAGAACAACTGCTCTCTCTGCTTCATTCAAACTACCGAAGCAAGCAAATGCATTCTTCTTAATCTCCTCGGGGATTTCTTGTTTCATTGAATAGCAAGGGGTCGTAGTTTGTCTAGGATCTCACGATAAGCAGGAACAATATCCCCCTCATCGTTTCTGAATAGATCCTTATCGAATCGTTCATCACTACCGATCTTCCACAGTCTCATACTATCAGGACTGATCTCATCAGCAAGTAGCAACTCACCATGAGCAGTGTAACCGAACTCAATCTTAAAGTCAACCAGATCAATGCCTAAAATGTAGAACAATGAGCGAAGGATATCATTGACTCGTAGTGTCATATCAATGAAAGGTTCTGGATCATACCCCATTAGTTTCACACGGTCAGGTGTGAGTAAAGGATCATGCTTGTTATCATCCTTCAAGAAGAACTCAACAATAGGATGTGGTAGTGAGTAACCTTCTTGTAGGGTTGTCTCACGGACAATAGATCCAGCAGCACGGTTACGGCAGATAACTTCCAGAGGAACGATGTCTACCTTCCTACACACCATCTTGTTCGCACCAACCATATTGATGTAGTGATTGGGGATAAGTTCTTTGGCAAGTTTCTCAAAGATAATGGATGAGATACTACAACAGAGAGATCCTTTACCTAGTGGATGATCTTCCTTCTCTCCATTGCCTGCTGTCACTCTATCATGATACTCAATGATGACACGATCAGCATCGTCACCTTCATATACAGTCTTGACCTTGCCTTCTACAATTACTCTCATGAATACTTACCTGCCAGAAAGTTCTCTCTAAGTTTAGAAAGATTCAGTGTCATACGATCCAAAGACTGAACACTTAGTTCCTCATACCCTTCGTCCTTCCTCAGAGCATCGAACCTCTGCAAATCATAGGCAATACGTTGGGTGAGATCATAGCGAAGTAGCAGTTTCTTCTCAATCATAGTCGCTCGTTTGATACCTTGTAAGTATACATTAAAAAACCACCCCAGTCAAGGAGTGGTGGTCGGTTTAGGAGGTGGTCTGAATGGACAGTCTGGACATCCAGCACCACAACATCCTCTACGCATCACCGAAGTGTTTAGCAATAACGGAGATACGTTCTTCTTCATGGGCAATGATGTCTAGTTGATCTTGAATAGCACCCAGTACATCTGGATGTTCACCAATACCAACAGGATAGTTTAGATAAATTTCTACGTTTGCTTTTGCTTTGGCAATATTACCCTGTGCATCAGCAATCAGTGCGTTAGTAATAACAGATCGAGAGAACATAATAAATTTAAGATTTGTTTTATTTAGTGAAGCGATTAGGTTTAAGTAATCGCTTCATAGTTAGTTTCCTTGATACGATGGGACCATCATACCACCATCTTGATCATCATCATCGTCAGGATTCTGAGTAACAAAGTAGAGAATGATGAGGGCAACCCATGCTAAAACGTATTCAAAGTGCATTACCACGAGGCAATACTTCTTCTGGGAATACGAACGACTCATGTGGTTGATCAACTGGTGCCAACCATGCACGTAGTCCTTCATTCAATAGGATGTTCTTGGTGTAGAAGGTCTCAAATTCAGGATCTTCTGCTGCTCTGATCTCTTGACTCACGAAATCGTAAGCACGAAGATTGAGAGCAAGACCAATAATGCCAATAGAGGATGTCCATAGACCCATAACAGGCACAAACAACATAAAGAAATGAAGCCACCGCTTGTTAGAAAATGCAATGCCGAAGATCTGCGACCAGAAGCGGTTTGCAGTGACCATAGAATAAGTTTCCTCCTCTTGCGTTGAATCAAATGCCTTAAAGGTGTTTGCCTGCTCACCATCTTCATACAATGTGTTCTCTACTGTAACACCATGGATGGCAGAAAGCAATGCTCCACCTAGGATACCTGCAACTCCCATCATATGGAATGGGTTGAGCGTCCAGTTATGGAAGCCCTGTAAGAAGAGTAGGAACCTAAATATCGCTGCAACACCAAACGACGGTGCAAAGAACCAACTGGACTGTCCGAGAGGATAGATGAGAAACACACTGACAAAAACAGCGATAGGCCCAGAGAACGCAATAGCGTTGTACGGACGGATTCCAATTAACCGAGCCAACTCGAACTGACGAAGCATGAAACCAATGAGGGCAAAGGCTCCATGGAGTGCCACGAAATTCCAGAGTCCCCCAAGTTGGCACCACCGCTGGAAATTCCCCTGAGCCTCAGGACCCCAAAGTAGAAGAAGAGAATGACCCATAGCGTCAGCAGGCGTTGACACAGCCGCTGTAAGGAAGTTAGCACCTTCGAGGTACGAACTTGCAAGTCCGTGGGTGTACCAACTTGTAACAAATGCCGTGCCCGTAAGCCAGCCACCAATTGCAAGATAAGCAGTGGGAAGAAGAAGAAGTCCAGACCAACCCACAAAGACAAAGCGATCGCGTTTAACCCAGTCATCAAGGACATCAAACCTCCCCCTCGTTGGTTTTACTAGTGTTGTTGTCGTCATTTTTGTTTACCTTTTTAAATTCTTTTAACCAGTATAGTTGTGGCCAAGTATCACGTATGATCTCAGCCAATTTCCAAGAAGTATTTTGATTGATCACTTGGTGTATTTTCGTAGATAGAACTGTCACCATATTCTTTGTGGTCTTTGTATCCAACCATACGACCTTTCGTATTCTGGATTGCTCCCATCATGGCAATGATCAGGAAGATTGCTGGTGGTCCAATGATAAGGGCACCGCCAATCACATAGTAAGTCAGGATTTCGAGTAGAGAGGGTTCCATTAGTAAATTAATAAAGTGATTCTTCTTGTTCAGTCAGGATTACACAGTCAGATGTAGGGTATGAGACACAGGTGAGCAGGAAACCTGCTTCAATCTGGTCATCATCCAAGAAACTTTGATCACTTTGATCAACAGTACCACTGACGATCTTACCAGCACATGTAGAACAAGCACCAGCACGACATGAGTAATTCATATCGATACCTGCTTCTTCTGCTGCATCAAGAATGTATTGGTCAGACTCACACTGAATGACCTGTTCGCCTTCGCTGGTTTGGAGAGTAATAGAATATGACATGAAACTTAATAATTGTTTAGAAAAGAAAAGGGACCCTAAGGTCCCTCTTATTATACCACAGAGAGTATCAACCGACAACTGGTGCGGTGAGTGCCACAGGTGTGGACTCAGCAGCAGCGAGATCGAGTGGGAAGTTGTGTGCGTTACGCTCATGCATAACTTCCATACCCAGACCTGCACGGTTGAGAACGTCTGCCCAAGTGTTGAGCACACGACCCTGACCATCAAGGATGGACTGGTTGAAGTTGAAACCATTCAGGTTGAATGCCATGGTGCTTACGCCCAGTGCAGTGAACCAGATACCAACCACAGGCCATGCAGCAAGGAAGAAGTGAAGACTTCTGCTGTTGTTGAAGGATGCGTATTGGAAGATCAAACGACCGAAGTAACCATGGGCTGCGACGATGTTGTAGGTCTCTTCTTCTTGACCGAACTTGTAACCATAGTTTTGTGACTCAGTTTCTGTCGTCTCACGGACGAGCGAAGAAGTAACGAGACTTCCATGCATAGCAGAGAAAAGAGATCCACCGAATACCCCAGCAACACCGAGCATGTGGAACGGGTGCATAAGGATATTGTGTTCTGCTTGGAATACAAGCATGTAGTTAAAAGTACCAGAGATACCAAGAGGCATAGCATCGGAGAAAGAACCTTGACCGAACGGATAGACTAGGAATACTGCACTTGCAGCAGCGACTGGTGCTGAGTAAGCAACACAGATCCAGGGGCGCATACCAAGGCGGTATGAGAGTTCCCATTCACGTCCCATGTAGGCATAGATGCCGATCAGGAAGTGGAAGACTACGAGTTGGAAAGGACCACCATTGTACAGCCACTCATCGAGAGATGCTGCTTCCCAGATGGGGTAGAAGTGAAGACCAATTGCGTTGGAGGATGGGACAACAGCACCAGAGATGATGTTGTTTCCATACATAAGTGAACCTGCTACGGGTTCGCGGATGCCGTCAATATCGACGGGAGGTGCTGCTACGAAAGCAACGATGAAGCAGATGGTTGCCGCCAACAGAGTTGGGATCATCAGTACACCGAACCAACCAACATACAAACGGTTGTTGGTGGAGGTGACCCACTCGCAGAAAGATTCCCACGAGGAAGTAGATTGTTGTCTTGAAAGTGTGGACATTTTGAAAAAGGGTTAGGTATGAGTGCAGGGAAACACTAGTAAATTATTCCTGTCTCACCCTCAGAGGCAGGTATTAAAGACTGTTGTTTAGACACGCTGTTTAGTCTTGGTAAGGCGTGTTGTGTGTCGTTTTGTAACGACTCATATAATATATAGGCATTATCCGATTTTGTCAACCCCTTCCTGCTGAACCAGTTCGTAATCTGTCCCCTGATCTGTCTCGATCAACCAGGACTGGAAGGCATCATAAACGACTCGGAATGCCTCAGGAGCACCCTTGCCTTCTGTGAACTGTCCCAACATGCCTTGACATGCACCGCTGGATGTGTAGTCATGACAGAATTCATATACTTTTCTATCAATCTGACACCCATGCATGACAAGGGCGGCTAAACAAAAGCGCCTATCATCTAGGCGCTCAGGATTGTATCTCCAATCTTCAATCATAGTGATACACAACGTAGTTCTTTTTTACAGGTGGGAGAGATACTCATTCGTGAGCAGAGATAAATGTAAAACTCTGCCTTGATTCTAGTGAGATTATTGTAGTGTTTCAATCTGATCCATCTACCATTCAAATTAAATTCTAATGCGTATCTCTCCATTGATCTGCGTTCAACACAGATTTATTTAGTTTACCAGATGCCAGGGATAACCTGTCCTGTCAGTGCGTATGCACCGAGTGCTGCGATGACTCCGAGCATTGCTGCCCATCCATTGATGCGTTCTGCTTTTTCGTTCATTGTTCTTGTAGATAGTTGAGTACGGTTTGTGGAGATGAAACAGAGTAGGGATCTGCGGGGCAGAGACCTACCTTACCAGGTTCTTCAAAGATCCTTTCAATCTCACCATTATTTACTACCATAGCATATCGCCATGATCGATATCCAAATCCAAAGTTTGCTTTGTTCACTGCCATTCCCATGGCGCTAGTGAATTCACATGCTCCGTCTGGAATTGGTTTTACATTTTGAACTTTGACTTGACTGAACCATTGGTTCATTACAAAGGAATCGTTAACAGAAATACAGTAGACTTCATTAACATACTTCATGAACTCAGGATAAAGTTCATCGTATGCAGGTAGTTGTCTTGTAGTACAAGTGGGTGTGAATGCACCAGGTAGTGAGAATACTACACTACGCTTACGATCAAACAAATGATGGGTATCAATGTCTACCCAGGTGTCACCCTTACTGTATTTGAAAGTTACCTCAGGTAGGAACATCGTTAGTCTCCTCAGTAACTTCCCAAGAACCACCTACACCACCGTCCATGTTGACAACAATGTCTGGTGTCTTTGAATGATGTGGTTCGTGAGGTCTGTCCATAGGTTGAGACTTAGTGTCGTCATTCCTGGATAGGTTCTTGATCACAATGAAGGCATCCTTATTGAACTTGCGAGTACCATAAGGTGTTGCCCACTTCTTATTGTAGTTTTCACCTTGGTGGATGCCAGAGACAACAGTGCCTCCAACTTCAACCACGATGTTGTCATGCCTCACGTCCCATCCGAGAGCAGCAACTGTCTCGATCAGGGACTCTTCTGTATAAGTTTGTTGCATTAGAAACCAAAGATACCAAAGAAAAATACACTACCACTAGTAGCGTAGGAAATAACAGCAGCAACAAATCCAAGCATAGCAGTACGTCCATTCAGTTTTTCTGCACGTTCGGCATAGGTTTCGTAACCATAGCGTTCTGCTTCGGTTGGGTCAATATACATACGGGGTTCAGTTGCCCACATGTTTTGCTGGCCACGGTCGTTAGAAGTAACAGTCATGAGTTGTAAAGTTATGTAACAGGTCCTACTATATAGGATTTGTTAAGATTTGTCAACCAAACGAGATCATGTCTTGACCAGGAGCGTTGATTTCAATGTTGCCTGCTGCTGCCACGGTGTCACTCAGATCAAAATTAATATAATCTGATGTACTGAGTCCTAGATCCTGAGTGAAGGCACTTGTAGCGCCTCCTGGAATCCTCTCAGTGATAGTTTGGAGACCTTGATAGTGTCGCCATACCTCACTAAGATTGTTGCGATCAAATGTAGGATCGTCAATTGCTGCTTTCAAAGCAGATCGCAGTGCATCTACTGCGTTGTTAAATTCATTACGAACGTTTGTCATTAGTCAGTGTCCTTTGGTGATTTTACATTGTCTCGCACATAGCAGGGAACTCCTGCTGGATCCAACCACTTAGTGTATTCAAAGTCATCCATCGCTGTACTCATCTGCATAGCATTGTCACAGAGATACATGTCCTGGTACCTTCCAGTACGGGCATCAGTCTTTTGAATACGAAAGTCGGGAGTACCGTTATCGAGAACACCTGTCTCGACATAGCGGTAGGGAAAGCGTTCTAGGAGAACAATCGGTGTCATGTACTGGTGAGATAACCTAGGCATATGATAGCACGTTATAGGAAATGATACCACCCTGTCGCGATCAGTTTCTCTGATGTGTCTGATTTGCGACCCCTATGGGTGTAGGTCCAATCGCTAGGCCAGATGACAGTCAAACCTTTTTCAGCAGGAACATATAGATCTTGATGAAACCATTCGGTACCACCATCGGGCACATCATTTAAGAACGTCATCCAAACGAGGTGTCTATAAGTATTAGATCTACTCGATGACTGTCTTTCACAGTGCCACATGTGGTAACCACCACCTGGTTTATAGTATTGAAGATTGAAGAACTCTTCCATCTTCCAGATATTTGTCTTAGAACAAAGAGGGAAGTGATCGACATAGTTATTCACTACACGGTTCACTTCCCCAGTGAGATCACGAACTCTGCTATCAGTGATCCCAATAAAGACAGGGTTGTCCATGGAATCTTTGATAGCAGTGTTTACCATGCCACCACCATTATCATCAATCGTTTCCCCAGGCCATTTCTCAAAGATAGTTTGAGTATGATAAAAGTCAACGATGCCATCAACAACGCTCTCGTCAATCTTCTCTGTGTAGATAAAATCGGTACGAGGATTCGCTATTCGGCCATCATACAGTATAGGTTCTGGGTTAAGTTTCATTTAGACAAGTACATTATCTGCTATAAGGTGGTCAATAAGGTAGGCATAATCTTCTTCAACATCTGAACCAAAGAACCTGACTCCTTTATTTTCATAAAAGCGACAGACTTGTGAGAACAGATGAGGATACTGGATTTCCAAGGAGATGTCTCCGTTGGCAGCATCGCGAAGGATTTGCAAAGAGTTTGCAAATCTAGATTGGATCGTCATGATCGTCTCTCTCCTACTTATTCTACTGTGTTCGGGGGGCGTAACCCCGACGATTCAGGCTGGACTCGAACCAGCGACCGACTGCTTAGAAGGCAGTTGCTCTATCCAACTGAGCTACTGAACCATGTTACCGCCAAGCGGGTCCCTGGATCCATCCTACAAGGGATAGACGGGTGCCTGAGGTCACAGGAGCAACCATGTGTGGGTCATCCGAATGGAAGAACACCATGTATGCTGACTTCAATGGGACTGCCTGATTGATTAGATGGAACTCACCACCTTCAAAGTTATCATTCAGTAGGAGAGTGAATGATATCTTACGAATCTTCTGATCATTCCTCTTAAAGGGATGCCATTCAGATTCATCTTGGTGCCAATCATAACGATGACCTTCACTATACTTTGTCACCTGCAAGGGTTCAACAAAGTCTAGATCAAAAAACCAATTCGCTGCTTCATTCACACGAGTAGCATAAGACATGATGATATCATAGAGTGTTTGAGAATCAATGAAGGCGACTTCACATTCTCTAACGTTCTCTATTTCTGTTGTCTTAAAGTTCTTGTGTTCTGAAACTATTTGATTGATCTGTTCAAACTCATCATCAGTCAGTTCGACAGTGACATAACGATCACGGTAGTTCATAAATGGATTTAATTCTTTCGTTAACTGCATATGCTGACATGTCAGCACCCTGCTCCACATGTTCATGGAGTTCGTCAATCAGAAGTTCTAACATGTAGAAGTCTTCTGAATCAAGATAGTCATCCATGGTTTGCTCTAAGTCCAGAACTCTATTAATATATAGCAGGATGACTGCGATGTCAACCGCCTTGTTGCAGTTGGATGCGTGGCACAACCGCGTGTGGTGTCATCTCCTTACCCATAATGTTGAAAGAAATGATAGTGCGAGACACATCAGTGAAGTTAGGTTCCTGCATGTGTGGTAAGTATGATGGAAAGAACACACAGTCACCTTCATTTACATCAGGCATGTAGTCCACCACCTCACCGTTGATGTAGTTGTGGAAGGGTGCGAAGAATGTAGTTGCCTTATGGATCTCAGGTTTGAAATCAACATACAATACAGCAGTGATTCCCACAGGTCCATGGTTATGTACCCCATGAAACATACCATTCTTGGTAGTCTGATGCCACATTGCTACAATCTTTCTGATGTCCAGAGGGTAATCAATCTGCATCTCATCTAGAATTGGATCTAAACAGTCTAATACATCCCAATAATACTTGGGCATGATCTTCTTACCAACTAACTCATGATAATCTGTGTCCATCTCATGTAGATTGAGACGACCACCAGTGATATGTGCCTGAGGACTGTTCTCATTACACTTATCTAGTAAGATAGGTTTCCACTTGTCCCAGTCAGGAACTTTGAAAGATTCAATTGGAATTGTAAACATTTTTGATAAACCATTCAGCATCTACAACCGCAAGGGGTTTCTTTCCATTCTTTTTCATGAATAGAATTGGTGTGTTATCACCAGAGTTTGCACACGCTTGATCGTATGCATCATATACATTGAGTTTTTCGACATTCTTACATTCAATACTGAATGGAAACTTCTGTCTGGCATCTCTCGCCATCATAATATCTTCACCACCAGCACCCATACTACGAGACTCAATATCTTCTGGGTGAATATCTCTATGCTCGATGAGCATGTCTCTCACCCACTGCTGGAACCTACGTCCCTTTGCTTTCGCGCTCTGTGGCCTCATAATGTTTCTTGTACTTAAAGTATACTTTGTAGTAGCGGTTACACGCTTCTCTTATATACTTATAATCCTCAGAGTCAGTCCCATCTGGGGGAAGAGCACTGAGGATTGCACAACACCCCTCCATCTCTGAGATCAATCTAAGATATACGGTGGGGTGTAAGTTATCGGAATCTATATTCCACTGGTGTTTAATCGGCATAACCATCATCGTCATCACCAAGACGATACCCAATCTGTGGTTCTGATGATTGCACTGTGTATCGTTGGGGATCTTCCTTGATGGCATCTTCTAGACTGATTGCTAGAAGTTTGAGGTTATGAGCGATTGCTTTTACCTTATCGTAATTCATTCAGTCTCCTCCTGCTTTGGTTTGTTGAATCCAAATGGTCCTACACCATGGTCTGCTCTCTCTTTCATGACTGCACCACTCAGTGCTTCCATGACTTTGAGTACATCCTCAGACTTGGTAGGTCCTGGTCCCATACGTTCAATGACATAGTTGTACTTGTCAAAGAACTCATCGGATACACATTTGTAATCTTCTACTGTGATTCGTGTGTCCTTCATTCGTCATCATCCGTGTTAATAAA
>Ga0181389_1000531_pt1 | contig 15543 bp, 6 predicted proteins | sample 12SPOviralmetaG_FD_130121 | JGI IMG/M metagenome (GOLD analysis project Ga0181389, IMG submission 130121) | Marine viral communities from the oligotrophic San Pedro Time Series (SPOT) site, San Pedro Channel, CA, USA - 12 SPOT_SRF_2010-06-29 | ecosystem: Environmental > Aquatic > Marine > Strait...
CAGCACCAAAGGTTATTGCGCGAACTTTTTTTCTGGGTGGGTGGAAATATCGTAGCGTTGACATTATGTAGCCGAAGAGCTAATATCGCCCACGTCGTGGCAAAATCTCGTTTTAAACGCCTCCCTTCAGGCCGTATACAATATCACGGAGAAACTTTTGCGGGTTTCAATAAGCCTAAAAGGGCTCCAAAAGGGTCGAAGAAGAAGTTCGTCGTCCTCGGTAAAGAAGGGGATAAAATAAAAAAAGTCTCTTACGGACACCGCGACTACAGTGATTTCACCAAACATAAGAACCCTAAACGTCGTGCTAACTTCCGCGCTCGCCACAACTGTAAGACCGCGAAAGATAAGACGACCGCCCGACACTGGGCTTGTAAACACCTCTGGTAAAAATGGCTAAAAAAGACGACAAGGAAAAAAACAAGTCTCCCGATTCGAGACCCTCTAAGGCAGGAGCCTTGAAGGGCGCTAGAGGTAACAAAGGATCTAGTGGGGACCCCGCAGCGGTCGGTAGCGACGCTTACTTCGCACCACGTAATCTATCTGGTGGGCCTTCAAAAATCGGAAGAACTGGCATGGATGACTCAAATTCTCCGGCAGTCGGTAGCGACGCTTACTTCGCACCACGTAGTCTATCTGGTGGGCCTTCGAATATCGGAAGAACTGGCATGGATGACTCAAGTTCTCCGGCAGTCGGTAGTAGCGATTACTTCGCACCACGTAGTTTATCTGACGGACCTTCGAATATCGGAAGAACTGGCATGGATGACTCAAATTCTCCGGCAGTCGGTAGTAGTGATTACTTCGCACCACGTAGTTTATCTGGTGGGCCTTCGAATATCGGAAGAACTGGTATGGGTGATACAACCACATTTTCTTCAAGCGTCACGACTGACCCAACAACAACTTCTAGCAATATCCCTGACCCTACAGGCGCATCAGGTCCTATAGGTGCAATAGGCAAGGCAGGAACTGTAGGCCAGCCGACTACTCAAACAACCGCTCCGACGACTACTCAAACAACTGCTCCGACGACTACTCAAACAACTGCTCCGACGACTACACCAGCAGAACCTCCAACAGAACCTCCAGCGGATGGGTCTACTACTACTACTGCTACCGCGAAAACTGAACCTCCTCAAAGCTTTTTTGATTATTTACCTACAAAGGGAAAAGACGGGTTCAGTGCGTTGCCTGCTGCCACGACACAAGAAGAAGCCATTGAGAGGGTCAAATACTTTCAGGAGACCGGACAAGGATTAAAAGGGTTAGCAGCACGCCAAGACCCCAAGTTTAAAGAGGCTTTCAACGAGGGCAAACCAACCTCCCCTTTATTGGAAGATAGCAAGCCTTTAGAAGGTGTCGAACGCCGTAAGGCTAATCAAATAGAGAGAGAGGCCAGAAGGATAAAAGACCCCGCTGTCAGGAGAGCTTTACTATTACAAGCAGCCCAGATAAGGGCAGGCCAACCCAATATTACTACACCAGCGACCAAGAAAGCGGAATTGGATAGGAATATGCAGAAAAGGGAGGTGCTAAAAGACACCCTTGAAGCAGGCCAAAAGGCCGCTGGTAGTAGTGGTAGTAGTGGCGCTAGAGGGTCAAAAGGAACAGTAGGAAGGACTGAGGAGGACGATGAACTTTTAGGTATGACAGGAGGAACCTCTACTTATAGACCTATAGCGTTCACACCAGTAGAGGTAATTTTACGAGAGGCTAGATCTAGGAGAACTTAGTATGTCACAGGAAATAAACAGATCCGATTTCGCTGATATCAAAGGGGAATTCGGTTTCAACCCACCTTCTCCGGTGAGCGACCCGATGGGTTACGACCGATATCAATCGTTTGCCCAGAACGAGATAATGCCTCTGCTCGATAAACAAGCAGACTACAGAGAAAGCATCAAGAGGCAACGCAACTCTGACCTCGCTTTCAAAAGCACTCAGATGACTATCGAAAACAAACGCGCTGAAGCAAAGCAGAAGCGGCTCAACTTCGAGTTGAACCCCCAAGTTAGTGGGTATGTCAATAAACTATTTGAGGATAACGTCTCTTCTGCTGATATGTTACTAGGTTTCACAAATTTCGTAGCTAATCTACCCGTCAGTTATACTAGTGATCCAACCACTCAGAAATTCCTAGATGACCAAGAGGACCGAATAAAAGCTTTAGGCGCTAAAGAAGTCGCAGATAAGAAGGTGGAACCGTATTTCGCCACTCTAGCCCAAACATATAACGCGAAGATGGGGCTATTCTCTAACAAAGACATATTCCTAGCCATACAGAGAGGTGACCCAGCCGCCATAGCAGAGGGTCAGAGAGCAGTTGCGGCTCAGGAAGAAGTAGAACGTCAAAAAGGTATGTTAGGTGAACTTGGTGACGTTCGGGTGAAAACTTTAACTTCGATGATTGAACTCAACCCTACACCAAAAGACATGACGGCTGAACAAGATGTCGAAAAAGGTAAAGAGGAAATATCCTTCCAAGCCTACCCTCAAGAGGTAATGGAGAAGGCCATATCAATGCGTCTCCTTCTGGACGGTCAACGAGGTAATACTGCTTTATTTGAAAAGTTAGCTAGGGAAAATTACTATGATGCCAAATGGCATGTGGCCGAGGGCGTAGATAAAAATCAGGTACGCTTAAAACAAGACGCGTTTATTCGAGATATTAGGAACATGGCTCGCACCAAACGAGATAAGGTCATGAGTGGAGAACTCGCTCCGACGGAACTATTTACCACTAAGGAACAAGAAGATAAGAATAAAATCGATACCCTACAAGGTCTCCCTCCTGAATAAAAATCTCCCAACATTACATATAATCAGCCATGTCTGAAATTACTCCATTCCAAGAATGGTCCCCATCGAGCGGACCCATTGTCGACCCTATTGAAAAAAGGAAACAATATTCTAATTACCTTCGGGGGGAGTATTTAAAAAATAAAGAGTATTCGCTAGAACTCGACCAAACTATCGACGAATCAACCGTCCGCGCCCTCGTAGAGGTTGAGGGCCCTGTCATCGAGGCCAGAGCCGCCGCTCTCGACATCCCTGTCCAAGAGGAGTTTGAGAAAATACTCTCACCATCTCCGATTACTTTTGACGATAAGTTTCAGATTGTAGACATGGTCTTAGGCGCAGGCTACTTGTCGACCGATGAGGAGGACGATACTAGCGTTATTAGCGCCATGAAATACGCCCACATTGCGGATGAGGGTTTAGAGGGGTTTGATGATGATATAGCACTTGAGTTAAAAACAAGTAAACAAGCTAAACGAGAGGCCGCTGAGAGTTTCGTTAATAAGTATTATAATAAAGCCGCGAGAACAGCCGTCGCAAAGGACCTTACTCCATACGCCCGTGTAGAATCTGAGGACGGTAGCATCACCCTAATTGGTGGAGAAAGCGCGATAGGCCTAGACCCTTACGAAGCCTACAAAAAGTCCCTAGATAGTGGGATGATTAAAGGCGAAGACGCGAAGTTTATTTTTGCAAGGCAACAGAAGGACGAACTAGGGTATGAGTTTTTCAGATATGAGAACGTCTCCGACGCTTTAACCGTATTCGCTCAGGTAGAAGATGAGCTAATCTTCGACGTGATGGATAGTATGGCCGAGTCTATGGCGGAGACGGGCGAGCTAGATGAGCTAGACGCCTCTTTCGTGATTGGGCAACTCAAAGAACAGATACCCGCCGCCAGAGAGATTCCCGAAGTGGATCTCTTGACAGCCCTCGACTACCACGTAGGTAGTAGGTCTCTTAAACACACTGAGTATGACGAGGAAGATTTCACCAACAACTTGAGCCGATTTGGTTTGGGGCAAGCGGTTGCCCACCCTCAGGCGATGGAAAACACCAAAGTCTTTGAAGAAACAATCTCTGGTCTATCTGAATCAGAGAAAGAAAGACTTAGAGCAAATCGCGAGATTTTCCGCGACGCCGCCTTTCCTGAGTATAGCCAAGTGTTTGCTAGCACTTACTTAGCTGAAGAATGGGAGGAGGCTGTTGCAGAAGGAAAACTCAAGAACATGACTAACGGGGAGATCCTAGATGATTTCACGGAGAAACATGATGAGGAGGCCTACGGATATTTCAGGAACGAGGTCTTAGGGCTCGTCGGTAATTCCATCCATGAATCATTTACTGATATTGTATGGGGCATTGGGGCGATGAATAATAATAGTTATGCTAGAGAGGCATTACTTGAAAACGAAAGAGACCGACAGGCTAAACGGAGACTCGCTCAAATTATGGGGGAGAACGTAGGCATGGGTATCGACTTATCTTCTATGATAGCCCCCGTTGTTGTGGACGTTGGGGCTACCGCGCTAATCACTAAAGCCACCGCCGGAGTCGGCACCGCCGCTTACTTAGGCACTAGGCTCACCGCTAAAGGCTTACTCAACACAGCCATTAAAGGTAGCTTACGCCAAGGCGTGGGGGAGTCGTTAGAGGGAGCGGCAGAAAGAGTATCAAGGGATCTCATCCGCAAAGTCGGAGTCAAAAAAGGAGTTAAGAAACGCAATAAACTTGGCCGTTTCATGTCCGCTAAAGAAGTGGCTAAAGAAGCGACTACAGCTAACGCCAAGACAGCTATCCAAGCTTACACAAAGATGCTTCACTCTAAGGTGCCTACCGTGTCGAGCATCTTTATCACCGCTGGAACCCGCAGCGGAACCATGACCTACGCATCTGTGTATGACGCACTGAGTAAGACTGAAGAAGGGAAAGCACTTAGTGACGAGGAAAGGCACCAGAAGGCTTTGAAAACAGGACTCGTAGCGGCCGTCGCTACGGGAGCTATTACTTCCGCTTTTACCTTAGGAGGTTTAGGTGGTCTTGAGAGTTACCTCATGACACGCGCTACGGTAGGGGAAGCAAGGAGAATGTTTTCGGTTCTAGCTAAAGGACTGTCCGCTTCTGATGATCTCCTAACCAAGAGTCAGTTCGGACAAATCTTAGGGGCTCTTACTAGGAAGCACGCACCTAAATACTTTAACGCAATAACCATTCCCAGAGGAGCCACCGCCGCGGCTAGGGGTTTTAGAGATGAGGCACTTGAAGAGGGGCTCGATGAATACGTCAATACCCTTATCCAAGCCGCCGCTGGTGCGAGAGACGACTTAAACTTTGGAGAACTGATGGCCCACACCGGAACCGCCGCTTTTTATGGTGGAATATTTGGTGCTGGAATGCAGACGTCTCGGCGAATCTTTAGCCGGATTTCAGGGGCTACTGATGCCGATGAGGTGGAGTCCCGTAGGCTCATGGGAGAGCAGGTTCGTGATGACATGGTCCGTAGGTTAGAAGAAGTAGGTAGCCCTGAAACAGCCGACGCGGTAGGTGAGAAGTTACAGGAGATTATAAATAAAGGGGAACAGGTTTCAGCCGACAGTGCTAAAGACCCTAAAAAGTCTTCAGAGACTACAGAACCTACAGAACCTACAGAACCTACAGCAGAAGACGCCGAAGTCGCAGCAGCGGATGAAAAGACCGCAGCGCAGCAGCAGCAGAAGTTGCAAGAAGAGGAGAGAGCCGCGCAAGAGCAGTCCGAAATCAATGACTACTTATCCACCATCGAAAACAAGGGATTAGAGGATAAACAAGAGGTTCTCGACGACTTTTCTAAGAAAGTAGTAAAGGTAGTTGAGGAACCCGCTACGCCACCAGCTAAGAAGAAAACTGCTGCTAAGAAAGCGGCTAAGAAGACCGCCGCTAAGAAGACCGCCGCTAAGAAGACCGCCGCTAAGAAGACCGCCGCTAAGAAAGCAGCTAAGAAGACTGCCGCTAAGAAAGCAGCTAAGAAAAAAGGGAAGCCCGAAGTTTCTGAAAAACAAAAAAGGGAAGCGGTTAAGGAGCAGTCTCCAGAAAACAGGGGGATAGCTCAGTTCCTACTCAACAAGGAAGAAGGAAAATTAGGAATCAGTGAACCAGTAGACTCTAAAGAAAAAGCGTCACAACAAGCTAATAACGCCCTCCAGATTCTCTCTGAAAAAGGATTCCCCCATTCTATAAACTCTGGTCAGTATGGGTTTCCTCAATTAACAAAGCCCCAAATAGCAGAGTTTAAGGCGAAACTTAAAAAGAATATTGAGAAGAGATACCCAGTATTCACTGTAAAAAAAGTTGCGGAACTCTATAAGATAAAGGACCCAAAGGACATCGAGGTCTTTAAAAAAGGGTTAAAGTATCAGGGAACCTTTCTTTTTAACAACGACCCCAAAACGATTAAAGCCCTCCGCGACGACGGACACAAAATCAATACTCCCGAAGGCATCGAGAAGGTAAAGGGATACAACAAATCGATTGTCGTAACCGACAACAAGGTCGACTTCGTCAAAGGGATTGACCCCCTTACTGGGAACCCTGTTATCTTAAATAAAGCGGCTCGCGACAAGTCGTCTGAAATCACGGAAGTGGATAGAGCGAGAGCCCTCCTCACCGAGTATTTATTCGAGGGGCTCTCTCGCGAAGGGGTCGATGCAGAAGTAATGGAAACCGTTGTTCGGGATTTCAACATCTCAGGGTTCTACCCTAAGTTTACAAGTGATAATAAAGATATCATGGATGAAATAGCGGACGCTGAGATCCTAGAAAATTCCTTGATACCGGAGGGCGAGTCGGAAAATGCCCCATTAGAAGATCTTGAGGAGAATTTCAAAACCGAAGAAGAATACCAAAAGGCAGTCGCAGATTATCAGGCAGCGGCCACCAAGAAAGGCAAGATCCTCACAAAGATGGCCAAAGATGGGTTGGACTTCGATGGGAACCAGTTCGTCTTACACGGCCCCACGAAACTAAAAGATGCCCTCCCTAAGATTAAAAATTGGTTTAATGAAAACTACGCAGGGATGGCTGAACGAAACTCCGTTGTAGGACGTAAGTTCGCGACCGCTACTAAACTCTACCTGATCGGGAGGAAGGGACTGGTCGATGCAGACGCCCTCTTCGGGAAAGCGGCGGCTAAGTTTTATTACGAACTAAACCTAGCGGTAAAGGTAGCTGGCCTTAGGCAGATGCTAATTGACGGAGAATTTGTGGAAGTGAATGTGTCCGAAGAAGGTGAGCCCGTATACTCCTTTAAGGAGGGTTTGTTTGCTGAAATTGACCCGACTAAAACAGTTGGAGGCGACCCTGAATCACGTATCGTTAAGGGTAGGCTAGGCGAAGAAGAGACCGACGTGACCAACGCTATCATGGCCGCGTTCCCTATGGAACGGATATCTAAGTGGTTCCAGACTGAGATGTTAGAAGAAGGCAAGTCAGTCCACATCGGGAGAACAACAACGCCTGAAACGGACCTTGTCTTATCGTCTAAAACTAGCAAGCTCCAGCAACTTGCTACTTTCCTTTATGTTACGAATCGTGGTAAAGGAAACTTCGGGAACGCTACTCAAGCTGAGATGACGAGCGTAAGGGCGTTGGAAGAAAGAAATATCGCTAAGGGAGGTAGCCAGTATAAGTTAACGAAGAACTGGGAACACTTCGTGATTAAGAGGGCCTTAGAAAAGTTAATTAACTATAGCCCTTACAACCCCGCCGACAAGACATCCCCTTTCCCTAACTTCTTACGAGCAGCCACTAGGGCCGGTAATTCTATTAACGAACAGGTATCTAAATTCGTCTATAACAACCCACTCGTTAGCGCGGGAGAACTCGGCGTCGATCAAATGGCAGACACGGCGTCCTTCCAGACCCAAGCGGAGCAGGATTCAGAGCAGGCCGTAGAAGAACCCGTAGCCCCTGAAGGGGGAGACAATAATTATAGGGACCTCCCTAAGGAAGTTGGTGAGTTGTTTTCAATGAGCCTACAAGAACTTGAGGGCTTAAAAGGTCGTGAGCGGGAGGAGTTACTCGAAAATCTACGATACATTGGCGGCCGTAAAACGGTCCCTACTGGAGCCAGAATATCCCGAGAACTACCAGACACAATTGGTTCCAAGACCGTTGAATCCGAAAGGCGTTATCAAACCGTATTCAAGCAACTTCCAGATGCCGTGAAGGCGATGTTCTACGTAAGAGGATACAACCCACCCGCCAGTGAAGAAGCACGCCTAGAGGAATATTTCGGTGAAGCTCGTATGATAGCCTCAAAGGATAATGCCCCTAACTGGTTCCAAGGTCTGGAGATTGAGGCGGTCGTTAACCGCAACCAAGAGGATATCGAAAGACTAGGTCTTGTTAATGGAGACCCCGCTTCCGTTGTCGTGGCTCTCAAAGAGATCTCCAAGTCAGGTGTAGATGAGTCACACCGAACTATCGCGAAGTTGCTCCTTAAAAATCAGGACGTGATCTTAGGGTCTGAGTTCCTTATCAAGAAGGATAAGGACGCGCAGGCTGGCGCGTTTGAAGTGTTCACGGACGGGACGAGTCGAGTCACCCTCAACACCGCAGGATATTACGGTAGTGGTGTGGAGTCTATTATTCTCCACGAATATCTCCACGCTCTTACAGACAAGCTCCTTAAAACAGACAGAGCGAAACTTACCCCTAAACAAAGGGCGGCTATCCAACGTCTGGAAGGACTCCGTAAGATCGTCCAGAAAGAATACACCCGCTCTCTGGAACTGGGCGGTAAAGAGAAGCTAGAGGTCACTTATGGTTTAGCCAACATGTCAGAGTTTATCTCCACGATGTTCACCTCGTCGGCGTTCCAGAACCAAGTCAGGACAATGCCTCGTAGGGGACTCATTCAACGGTTCGTCGACATCGTTAAGGACCTAGTCGGTCTAGGCAAGGGCACAAGGCTTGCACAGGCCTTCGATGATCTGGTCGACTTCGTTAACATGGACGTCGCTGAGAACCTGACACCACTCGCGAAGCTCGATACCTTTATCGAGACCTATGAGTTTAAAAGGGATTCACCGGAAGGTAAATACATCAGCGATTTCTTGGAGGATGTTAAACAAGTATCTCCTACAGAACTCACCCCCCTCGACGCTGAGTATCTGGCAGCGGTTGAGTCTGGCGATGTTGAGACACAGCGCAAGCTGGTGGATGAAGCCATACAGAATTCAAACTACAAAGCAAAAGGCGTGAGAGCAGGGGTTTACCGTGACGGTGTCCCCCTTATGCCCAGTAAGAGAGGATTGCTTGGGTCTGGTTTTTACGCTATCTTAGATGGGAAAAAAGAGGATGTAAGACAGTTTGCTGGCCCTCTTACTGGCCCAGAACGCAATGATAAATCATTGGAAAGTCGCGTGGATGACTTGGCTATCGACCTCGGAGATAACCCCATATTTCTTGATGGAACGCGTGGGATCAATAAATACATAAGAGAGAACGGATTGGAGGATCGTTTCGAGAAATGGTTATCTTATCAAGATGCTGTGAATACCGCCTACAAATCAGTTGGGGGCAAAAGACCGGAATCATTGGAGGAGGTTAGAGGGGGAACCATCCAGCGAGATTTGGAAAATGTTGACACATACGCGGGGGCGGGATTCAAATCAGAAAACACGCGGAATGACGCTAACTTCCTACTTGATCAAGTTGTGTCTGCGATAGTTGTAGACCACAGCAAATCAGACGGTGAGAGAGACTTCAAAGAAGTTGTGGTGGCTAACCCTAACCAAATCAAATCCTCCGAGCCTATCACTCGCGACGCTGACGGCAACGTGATCCCACTGAGCCAGCGGTTCGATTTTGAATCGGATGATATTCGGTTATCAAGTTTCTCTGGTCTTGATACTGGAGCCACTCTGGATGAAGAAGGACAAGCACAACTACTAGAGATCCTTGAGCAGACCGTGGCTCAGGTCATCCCATCTAATGTTCCTGTAAAGTTAGTATCTGACATCACAGGCACTCCGCTAGAGGATGACCCTGAAGCTGCCTTCATGTCAACGATTGTCGAGGAGGACGGGGTAGGCATCCCTACCATGTTCATCAACCAAGCTAACTTGGAGTCTTACTTAGCTGAGACAGGAGGAGAACTCTTCACGCCTAAACTAACTAAGATGCTCATTGAGTCCCTGCTCAGTGAAGAGTTTATCCATGTCGCTGAGTTCAGGACAGTTTCTACCGAGGAACTAGACACTATAGTAAACTCCTTGTCGGACAGCACACTTGCGGAGATCGTATCTCAGTATACAGCTAAAAGCAATAACGAGGGTCTGAGAGATAGACTCAACAAAGGTATCGCAGAGAACGACGCGATAATCAAACGCCAGATCGTTGGGGAGAAGCTACGTATGTCTGCCCAGAAGATCATGCGTGGTTCGACCACTGAGGAGGACATCGCCTTCTACATGGGTGAACCGTCCTTCGCTCGTATCCTTCTCCGTTACCTGACTAACGTGTTCCGTAAAATGTATGCGAGGTATAACCTCCGTAAGGAGAACCCATACATGGCTGCCGCGATCAACGCGATGGCTAACGAACTTAACTTACTACGCCGAGGAAGTTTCTACCAACCTACTGTGTCGCGGTTTGATGTTAACAACCCCAACGAGTCTCTTGAAAACCTGAACCAGCGTTTGGCCGCTACCTTCGCGGGTGACCCTGATATAGAGATTGATGAGAACACCAGTCTTGAGGACATCTACAAGAGGTTCTCTCATCTAAAAGTTTACGAGATCGCTGACGGAGTATTTGAGAAGAAGAAATACACCCCTAACAAGGGGCTCATGAGGTTCCTAAACGGGGACACCGACCGCAGAGTTCTGGAGCTTAAACTACAGTCAGAGGCTGTCAGTAATGGTGTGACCCAGAAAGTTATTAGTGATGCCGCGATTATCATGGATCTTCTAGAGAAGAACCCAGATGTTACTAACGACATCCTCGCTGACTACTTAGGTAGACCCGACAACTTGACTCCTGACGACGCCGTGATGGAAGATCTCCACAATAAGCATATCCGGCGGATTGCAATCGAGAAAGAGAGACGCCGGAGAGGTGAGACGACAGAGCCCATCGACTACAAGGCTCTAAAGAATGAATACTACGACAAACCTCTTGAGGCTTACCAAAAAAAGGTTCGGGAAGGCTTGATCCGTAAGAAGGACGCAGCCGCCGCTAAGATCGAGAAGACGAAACCCAAATTATACAGGGCGTTAAAAAACATGCGGGACCACTTAGATGCGTTATCTAAAGTGTTCTCAGAACAATACGATGTCAACGGTAACCTAAAAATGGTCATCGACCGCAATCTCGGTATCTACGTCACAAGGCAATACAGGGCATTCACTGAAGAAGGTTATCTCGATAAGTTACTTATGGTTGCTTCCGGCCAAGAGAGTGCTGGAGACGCACAGATGGTAGAAGGCTACCATAGGGCTCACGAATACATCGAGAGTCAGTTTATCCGGCAGTTTGTCCGCGACAAACAAAGCGAGGAGAGGGCGAATAATATCCCACCTAACAAGCGGGTGGCGAAATTGAGGTTGGAAGAAGAAGGACGGATTCAGCTTAATTCGAAAACGGGTCAGATTCAGGTTAGGGAGGCTATCACTGCCTACCTCCAGTCTCTGGATACACGATACGGGAGCGTGAATCAGGTAACCAAACCCGCCCAAGGCATGACACGGGCCATCTTTGATCAGGTGAGGAGGAGGCAGGATATTCCTGAACCTTTCCGTAATCTTCTCGGACAATACGATGAGTCGGACGTGGTCAATAATGTGGTGCGCTCCATTGATGCTATTAACAGGGCCGCATCTAAACAGTCCTTCATTAAGAACCTGATTCAACTTGGACACCAAAAAGACAACCCTGATGCAGGGTTCGTCTTCACGCAGCAAGAACTGGATACCCTTCGACTAGAGGGCAAGGCCTTACCCGCCCCCTCCATGTTAAACATAAGAACGGGAGACCCCTACGCATACAAGGCGGAAGTCGCTAAATCAATCGAGGACGAAGTGGAGCAGACCTATGATATAAGAGCTGAATACTACATTCCTTCAGACGCATTCACCCACATTAAGAACCAATTCAGACCAGAGCCGAGTGTCTCTTCGCTCTCGCCGGACAAACAAGCGGTAGAGTCAGCAGTGAGTCTTGTCAGATCGCTCACGGGAATCTCACTAGCCGCCAAGACTTTGGGGTCGTTTGGATTCTATATCCGAAATGTGTTAGGCAACGCACTGTTCTTCGCCCCGATGAACGGTATGTCTCCGGTCACCGCAATGAAATCGATCAAGGCATTGCGACGCTCTTTCAGACTATCTCCTACTAGAATGAAGGAGATCACGGACTATGAAGCGAAGCTTATCGCACACAACGTGCTAGGAGGTGACATCACCGTAGGGCTGATACGCGACATTGTTGATAGTGACTTCGATCCTGACGCGGCTAACAAGGAACTTAACGGCTTATTTGACAAACTAAAAGCGGTCACCAAAAAGGCGGCTGACTCCAAAACGGGCCAACGGATTAAGAGCCAGATACTCGACAGGGCGCTGCTCTTATCCGAAAGGGTGGATGCCTTCTACAAGATAGCTTACTTCGAGCATGAGGTGAAGGTCTATAAAAAGGCAGTTCAGTGGGACAAGGAAAATGGGAATGTCGGGGACTTCGCTAGCTACAATGAATACGAAATCGAAACAGAAGCCGCCCACAATGTCCGTAGAACATCTCAGTCTTACAAAGACAGATACGAACTGGTTAAAGGGCTTTCATCTAAGTATGGATACTTACTGGCGCCCTTCTTAGGGTTCAAGACTGACATGCTGCGTATTACGTTTGATGGCGTTCCTAAAACTATTGTCCGTGATATAAAAAGCAAAAACGCGGTCATCAGGAGCCGAGGATACCAGAGGGCCGTTGGTCTTTCTACGGTAGCGGTTGGTTTTGGTATGGTCTTACCAACCGCCCTGAGGATGCTTTATGGTATTGGGGAAGAAGAGGATGAAAACTTCCGCGTGACTGTCCCGCTCTACCACAAGAATGCGACCTTCCTCTACTACCGCGACGACGAGGGGACCATAATTGCATACCCATTCACCTTCCTTTTGCCAGTCTCGGACTACGCGGAACCCGCCCTCCGTCTCACAGAACACATGATGAGAGGTGAGTTCCAAGAGGGTCTCGTCAAGGCAACAGGTATGTTCTTTTCGAGTTACGCGGATGACCAGATATTCGCTGCTGCCATCAAAGATGCCTTCGTCAACAAAGACGACGCGACAGGTGACCCAATCTATGAGGAGGGTGATGGTTTCATGATCCCCGCAAAGATTATGAAATACATTTACGAGAACTCCTTCGAGCCACGGACGTTCAAGGCGTTAAGAAAAGCTGGTATGGCGGCTGTAGGGGATGAACCCACTGACCCTGATAAAACCGCAGGGGCTATTCTCGCTAGAGAATTCTACCCTGTAAGGGGTAATAGGGTTGACCCCGTCCGCGCTACCTCCACTTACCTCAATCATTACAGAAATCTGAGGAACCGACTCGACTCGAAACTTAACAAAGCGAAAACACGCGGCTCAATGACTAAAGGGGAGCTTGAGAAGCTAACCAAAGACTACGTCGAGAACCGACGCGCTATTGACAAGAAGATCTTATCTGGTCTCAAGTCTTTTGAGGCGTTCGGACTTACACCTCAGATGAAGAGAAATGTTCTCAACGAGAAATACTTGGGTATTGGTAAAGACAGACGGGCTAATCTAGCCAGAGGTCTTATGAGAGTCCCAACTCTCAGTTCTTCCTTCGTAGAAGACATGAAGTCTCTCGGCGCAACTGGCACCGAGAGACTCCGTATCATGTATGAAGTGCTTGATCGATATCCTACACTTGTGACGTTGGAAGACGATTGATGAACCCCTTCAAGCCTTCGGGCGAGTAAGGGTATCTGAATTCTTCAACTTTGCTTATCAGTTTTTTGCATCTGTATGGGCTTATCTCTAGGGCATGTCCGACGGACTTGTAATCCATCCGAAGGAAATTGATACCCAGCCATGCAGCATAACCGATGTATGGCTGGGTATTTGATAAGTCGTAATACAGAGAAGGGTGGAGAAGGAGGTTGTCTCTGAAGTATTCCCTCAGTGTCTCCTCCTTCTCCGTTGTTTGGTGTTTATAATCGACAACCCTCCACCTTTTACGGCGGCCCATTACTGTATCACATCTACGAGAGCGTCGTAGACAGAACCGGAATCCAGATCATTGGGTTCCACATTGTTGATATACAGCAAGGCGTCAATGAACTCATAGAGTAACGGATCGTTGTCAACACTTGTGCTTCTCACAGACAGGGACGGACCCCACCCAACTACTGACCACTGACCGTCCGGCAATCTTCGGCAACTAGCCTTGATTATCTTACCGTCATCTACAATTACTTTTATGTGTTTAGTTTCCATGTCGTCTTTGTGTTTCCCATTTGTCGCGAATCGCGCACCAAATGGTAGCTTGGTATTCACAAGGATACTCACCTAAAAGGTTCGCTTCTTCAAGTGTAATCTCTTCTAATCTCCTATACTGAGCCGCCGTAGGTGAGGCTTGGCAATCGACCACACCCTCGTTCGGTGTCACGATACACGCTCTGGTGTGCCAGACATCGACTACGATTGACTGTGACATGACGCCATTGACGATGGTGTCAGCGAAGGCAGACACTTTCGGTGAGGTCGCAAGTACATCCTTCTCCCCCTCCAGTATCCGCCACGCCTTGTCACGGTTAGCGTGGAAGGTGCAGACGGTAACAGAGTCCTGTTCCTCGCCTTTAGCCCATGCTTTGCACAACTCCCATGCGTCATGTGTGTTACGTTTCCACTTGTTACGAGGAGAAAGAGCGGCGATGACGGCAGCAGCGGTGAACGTATCAATACCAGTCACTTCTGCTATTGAGTTAGCCACCTCCTCTGCTTCGCCATACCAAACACGGCCAGCTTTAACCTGCTCCTCTGTAGCGAGGCTACGCCATTTACGTAGCCTGTTACGGACTTGTCTATCTGTAATATTATTAATGGTTCTCATAACAGTTATCCAAGATACAGGTTACAGGGTTTAGCTTCTTCTTGGTCGCCCTCTTTGGGTTCAGCCAACTTGTCATCTATGTAGTCCCTGAAGTTGAAGTATGACTCAGCACTAACGGAATGGTATGCAGCTAACCTATACACGGATTCGTGACTCAGGTCTTCGCCGAAGGGTCTTGGTATGTCGATACCGAGGTTCGTCAAGAACTTGGAGAAGTCTACCCACCCCTCGATGATGTTAGAATTGTTGATGCTGAAGAGATCGGAGCCTCTCCTCCAACTGTCGAACCTCTCTGGAGGGAGCGTTTCCTCACGCCAACTGACGGCGCGGTAGACTATGGACGACGTTGAATCCTTAGCCTTGCTTAAGGTAAAGGCCGAGCGGCGGGTCATCTGCTCTAGATTTCCCACACACTCACATAGGCGTTCGTGGGCCTTCTCCGCTTCGGTGAAGTCATCCGCCATAACGTGCTTACGTAGGTCTTTGAGACCGTCCTCGATCCCCTTCGCATGGACACTGGACACTGCTTTGTTCATCTCCATCTCAAGGGTCTTCTTGGACTTCGCGAACTTGGAAGCGGTCTCAGTAATCGCGTATTCCCATGCTAACTTCCGACTCTCGTCA
>Ga0181389_1000537_pt1 | contig 15496 bp, 10 predicted proteins | sample 12SPOviralmetaG_FD_130121 | JGI IMG/M metagenome (GOLD analysis project Ga0181389, IMG submission 130121) | Marine viral communities from the oligotrophic San Pedro Time Series (SPOT) site, San Pedro Channel, CA, USA - 12 SPOT_SRF_2010-06-29 | ecosystem: Environmental > Aquatic > Marine > Strait...
AACTCAAACAAGACACAATGGTTTCAAATGATATTGCAGTTCTTTATGAAAAAATACAAGACTTAGAAATAGCTGCACAGAATGTAGGCAAGTTCAATGAAGAGATAGCTACCTTATCAGCTAACTTATATAACTTAGAGCAAACAGTAAAAGAAGGTGGGTTTGATTTAGATAGATATTACTTACTAGAAAAATGGGAATATCAAGACCTTAATGACTCAATAACTAGAGCCGAAACACAAGTTCAAGTCGTTACTAATAGTTTGTGGGAACTTAACGATTTAAAAACTAGATTAGCTTACTTAGAAGCAGCAGGTCATGGACATTAAATGATTGATAACAAACAAAAAGATATTTTAAAAGCCTGCGAGTCAGAAAAAAAATGTGGTAATTATTTTTATAGTACTAAGTATAGGTACTGTGAACAATGTAGAAGTAGGGAGATGTGCTGATGGGGTTTACTAAAAAACCACAAAATATGAGAAGCCTAAAAAGAGGTATTTTAGGAAGAATGAAACAAGGAGAAGATATAAACCTTATGCTTGCTCTATACCCAAGAGAAGTACAAGTTGAAATTGTTACTTGGATAAAAAGGAAATTAGATGGCTAATACAATGACCATAGGGAGAATTACATTTACTTCTCCAAACAGTATCAGAGAAAGTTCTATACAAACAGGACAAAGAAATTCATTAGACCGAAGCTTTAGCTTTAATGGAACTTTGTGTGGTACAGGTTCAGGTCAAGCCTACATAGATAGCTCAAAAAAATTAAGAGACGAATTAATCTCAATGGGTAATTCGGACTTATTGCTACCTATTACTTATGAGGGGGATACAACTATGGAAGGATTTGGAAAGATTACTTCTATGGATGTATCTCCTGTAAAACTTGCAACAGGTTATTTTTCTTATCAAATAGGATTCGAAATGAAAGGTAGACCATCTGAAATGATGTTCGAGTCAAATATGTCAGGTGCTCTAATTCAAAACTCACACTCCATTACAACAGCTAGTACAACCTATGCACCTTGGCATGCTGTACCTGTAAATACTTATAATTATAAAAATGATTCAAGACCTGTGGGGGCAACAAGGTCAACAGAAGATGGTAACTTGTCTTTCTTTTATGATGCAGATTTAAGAACCTATTCTTCTAATTGGGTAATAAATCCTGTGGATTATTATAAAGGTGCAGCTAGAGTAAAGATAGATAGCACTCTAAAATCAGGATACTTGACAAGAAACCTACCAACAGGTGTTGAACTTTCTAATGGCATAATAAAAATCACTTCAGGAAGCACAACAGATCAATCTAGATTTACACTATCTTTCTATGACAATGGTGTCTATGTAAGCGATAGAGAAATTGCAATATCTTCAGGTAGCTCAGAAACTGAATGGAATGTATGGCAAACAGTACAGATTTTAAGAAACGAGCCACAAGAAGTTGTCGTTAGATTTACTTCTTATTCAGATGACACTTTTGGAGATGGGAGACTTACAGTTGACCTAGGTTTGAAGAGAGGTGCTCATCATGTCTCTATGGTAATCTCTGAAGGTGGAACTTCTAATAGAACAGCAGATACAAGAAAAAACCTTAAGTTAGTTACCTCCAATACTGTTGCAGATAGTACAGGATATATGATTGAAAGTAGTACAGACGCAGCAGGACAAAAATTTATGATTGGGAGTCCTCAGGGATATACAGCAGATACAACTAATAGGTTGATACATTTATCGACTTCACAGTTTAAATGCTTTTTGGGTTATGTTTATAACGCTACTGCCCCTGAGAACCATGACACTGCAAATGCAGTAAGAGACCAATACCTAGAAAGTTTGTACGAAAATATTCGTTTAGTGAGGGCATAATGGCAGTTACAGAAAGACACATGGGTGTTGGTAACTTTACAGTATCCTTCTCGCAAGAATTCACACCTACTGAAATAATTGAATCCATAAAAGAGTGGGGACATATTGTCATAACTCCTCAAGAAGTAGATGTTAATACTCTCTCAGACGCAGATGTTCTTTCTACTTCTAGATATACAGGTATAGTTTTAAACAGATCCTTAGAAGAAGGTGTAGTTGATATCTCAGGACAAGGCTTACAACTTTACTTAGGAGATGGTCAGTCTAAAGGTATGGTCATTGCTGAATCTAAAAATGTTGGAAAAGTAAGAGTTTATACAAATACCACATTGGCTGAAACTCTTTTTAACTCTTCAGTGAGTTCAGGAAAACCTTATGGAATCTTAAGAAACGAATCAGGTAATTCTCAAGCTATAACCCAGGGTGTTATTTATGAGCCAAGTGGTACTTATATTGGTCAACACTTCGTACAAACAGCTTTATCTGCATTAAAAGAAGTCGCTGAGTTTTTCAGCATAGAATATAGAGTTAATGCAAATGGAACTATTGACGCAGGTCCTGCAGCTAACTTATTCGTTGGAGTAAATTCCGATCCCTCAACAATTGTTGTTAAAACAGGATATGGAGAAGATCCAAACTTTGATGGCGTAGTACCTCAAGGACTAAGAACAGAGTTTGATGCAACTGATTGGGTTTCACGAGTAGACTTCGTTGGAGAAGTTGGGTATTTTGACTCAGCAACTGATGTAGCTGGAGAAGCAAACATAGGTTCTAATCCTTATAAAGATTTACATGGAAACGCATTAAGTAGAAGTGGATTAGTTCAACAGCCTGAGATTGCTGTGAGTCAACTTAATTCAAGAGCACAACTTATGTTAAATGAGTTATCTAGAGTTAAAAAAGTTTTGAACTTGGATTTAGAACAGTACGAAGTTTCTGGAGATATGCAAGTTGGAGACTTTATATTTGCTTTTGATCCTGATATTGGATTTATAGATAGTTCAGTTGACGCTACTGCAGAATCAAGAGATTTATACGAAGTTACTTTTAGAGGACAAATTATCACTCCTGTAAAAGTAAGAGTTGTAGGATTAACTTTCCCAATAGCAAATGGTATGGGTGTTTACTTTAGAGATAAAGATGGAAACTACACAGACCTAACTCAGTATGTACAATTTGAATCTGGAGCAGCACAAGTAGAACTTGGCGATGTTATTAGATTTATTGGAGATGACCTACGATTTGATGAGTTTTCTTTAAACAGGGTAACTGCTGGCGTATTCTCTATTCCTGACCTACCAAGCACTCCTACGCTTCAATCAGGCACATATCTGAACGCAACAGGAGATTCAATAGGATTTATTCGTGTTACAGTGGCAAAACCTACTAATGTCGATGGATCTCAGATAACTGATGGTAGTCATTACAGAATAAGGTATAAAAAAACAACTGATGCACAATATTCTTATCAGAACTTTCCATTTACAGGTGTAAATTCAGAGAGCTTACTAATACAAGATTTAACAGTAGGAGTTACATACGATGTAGGTGTTGCTGCAATTGATAAATCAGGATTCAAGAAAATGTCTACCTATGATGGATCAGGGGAAGATTTATATACTAATACACCAAGTGTTAACGCTAGCTATGCTACTAACGCAAGAATAGAGATTGAAAAAGATGGTCAAGCACCAACTAAACCTAAAGCAGCAACCATTGCAGCAGGTCCATTGCGTGTCCAGGTAACACATTATCTAGGAAAAGATGGAACAGATGGTAATGGTAACCCTTTTGGTAACTTTACAATAGAAGGAGATGTTGACCACTTAGATATACATGCTGTTACACAAACAAACAATGTGCAAAACTTTACTGTAAATACTGCAAGTAAAATTGGAGAGATCAGAGTCACTTCAGGAAACCTACTTCAACAAATTCCTGTTATAGGAACTATTGAGTTTGAGGATTCAACAGACCAATACTTTAGAATAGTAGCTGTTGATAAATCAGGTAATGAGTCTGATCCTTCTGATGGGCAAACTGCAACAGCTAACTTAATTGCTGAATCTAACATAACAGACGCAACTATCACTACAGCAAAAATTGGGGAAGCTCAAATAACAAACGCTCTTATTGCAGATGCAACAATAACTACTGCAAAGATAAATGACCTATCAGCAGATAAAATAACATCAGGAACTATTACAGGTGGCGAGATAACTGTTGGTGGTGTTTCAAACACTTCAGGGTTTATAAAATCTTATAACTACTCAACAGGTTCTGCAGGTTTTAGTATTAATTCCGATGGAACAGCAGAGTTTCAAAACGCAACTATTAGAGGTACTTTAAATGCTTCTGATATAACTGCAGGAACACTGAATGTAAATGCTTTAACTTCTGATGGAAGTATTGATGGAGATAAAATAACAGCTAACTCTATCACAACAAATCAACTTAATTTTAGTCCTCTAAACTCAACTGATTTAGATGATTATGTAGAAATATCTGCATTAGCAAATGGTAACTTAGCTATAACAACTTCAGGAGCTGTACAAATATCAGGAAGCCTTGAAGTAACAGGAACAATTACTGCAAATGCAGGTTTCGTTAGTGGCGTTGCTATCGTACCTACTTCTACAACTTCTGCAGTAAATATGAATGGTTCTTCTTCTCTTACTTCTAACTTAATAGCTTCAAGTGGTGGAACATTTAAGACAGGTAGCTCAGGTGCGAGAGTTGAATTAGGACAAGATGGTACTGATTCCTTCTTAGAATTTATGAATACTTCAGGTGCTGTGCAGTTACAAGTAGGTCTTAACACAAATACTACTTCATATATAGCTAGCAATAGCTCTCCTTTGTCTATATTTTCTACAGGTGTAAACGATACTCAATCAAGATTTAACCTCAATGCAAATGTAATGAACTTCACTAGAGGTAGTAGTGTCGGTAAACCTGATATTAAAATCAATGGTGTAGGCGATACAAATAAATATCTAATTGTAAACTCTAGTGGAGAACTAGACTTTTCAAGTTCATCTGTAACAGGTGGTGTTACCTCTATAACTGCTTCAGGGGAACTTTCTCTTACAGGTGCAGGTACAGGAGATGTAACTATTACTCATTCTGATTCTGACCACGATGATAGATATTACACAAAATCAACTGCTGATATACAATTGAATCTTAAAGCTAACAATAGTGCTATAGCTAACTTCGTGACAAACGCTAATGTTGACACTTCTCATGGAACTCATGGTGGTGGTAGTAGCCATAATACACATAACTACTTTACTAATGCGGATGTAGATGGAAGCCATCACAGTCATCCAGCATACCTTAGTAATTCTCACAATAGTCAAGTTGGACATCATACTCACAATGTTGGAGTTGCTACAGATCCTCATGGTAATGGAGAGCATACTTCTTCATTTGCTACAAACGCACAAGTAAACTCTGCTGTAGGTATTCATAATGCAGTACATCACTCTGACAAAAGATTCAAAGAAGATATAAAACCAACAAGTCTTGGTTTAGATTTTGTAGAGAAAATAAAACCTGTTGACTTTTTATGGAAAGATGATTATTTAGAAGAACAAATAGAAGACAACAATATACAGAATAATTGGAAGAAAAATCAAAAAGATGTTCTCAGCAATGTGCAACAAGGATTTATAGCACAAGATTTACAAAAAGCTGTTTTAGACCATACAGGTTCAAACACAGCTTTAAGTGCTGTGTTCCAGAAAAACTTTACAGATAAAGAGCAAAATAAATACAAAGAGGAAGAACTAGGACATGTTGACATGGTCAAGCTAGTTCCTGTTCTTGTTAAGTCTATTCAGGAATTATCTGCTAAAGTGAAACTATTAGAGGCTCGAATAGACGAAATGGAGGAAATCTAATGGCGTTAGAAGAATATAAATTTATCGTTCCTGAAACAGAGAGTGATGAGACAAAAATAGAAAGACTAAAATCAGAACTAATTTCTATGGAAGAGCATTATAAGATGCAAGAAGACGCATCAGTTTCAGATGCAAAGCTTGATATATTAGCTCAAAATATTACAGATAAAAGAACAGAATATGAAGCTTTAGGTGGAACTTACCCTGAATTATGAAGTTTTCTTTGGGGGGCAAACAATTAATCGAATTTAAAACAGACTTCATAGGTCTAGAAGAAGTAGCACCTGTAAAACCTGCTTCAGCATATACACCTCAATGGTTTAAAACTATGAATGATTACATAGAAATACCTGCATTTAAAGAAGAAGGCAAGTCAAACTATTTTGGGAAGCCTAAAGAAATAGCAAGAAAATATATAGGAGGAACTGTTAAAAGGTGTCCTGCCATCATAGATCAGATTACAGAAGGCTTCATAATACCAATGTGGGCTGATTTTCTAGTACAAAGAGATATGGATAATTTCGAATGGGATAACAAAGGTATAAAAAAATATGGAATAGAGTTTCATTCTCCTGAACAAATAGCAGGGTGGAAGATGAAGAAAACTGATTACTCCCATGCTGTTAAGTTTGTAAACCCTTGGCGTATATATACACCACCAGGTTATTCAGTAATGTTTTTAGCCCCAACATATCAATTCGAAAGAAGATTCACAGTATTACCAGGCATTGTAGAAACTGACAATTATCATTCAATACACTTCCCAACAGTATGGCACACAACTAAGGATGCTATAATTGAAAGAGGAACGCCATTTATACAGGTAATTCCATTTAAAAGAAACAAATGGGATCTGAATGTATCTCAAATGACAAATGATGATATGCGTGAAGAGGGAATTGAAAAAAATATCCTAAACACGAAATTCAAAAATTCCTACAGAGATTTAATTTCTAGGAGAAAGAATGCCAGAACTAACTAATTCAGAACAAGAACAATTATTATTAAATCAAATAAAAGAAGCTAGAGGAAATCTCTTTTATCACGAGATGGATGAGATAACTGAAGCTGATTATGATGCAGAAATGCGAACACAATGGGAGAATGTAAAAGCAGACCTTCAAGCTAGAGTAGATAGACTTGAAGCCAAATATACTACAATGTTTGGCGACTAATGGCTGATTTAATAAATGAGGGTAATTCAAAGATAGAGGTAGTAGATAGTTCTACTGATTCTCTAGCTAAAATAATTGCCGAAATCAATGGTGTAGAAAGAATACACCAATCCTCTACTCTTTTAACTTTCACAAACCCTAACGATCAGTTAGAAACAGGTAACGCAACAGACGATCAGAATGGTGCTGCTTCAACCTTTAATGGTTTACAAGTAAATGACTCGACTATAAAAATACAATCTGGAGATGGTTCTTCTGTACCATTATCTAACCTTTACCTTGATGGTAAATCAATTATTTCCGATAAAACCTTATCTATTGGTACTACAGGGCAAAAAGAACTTCACTTTGGTACAAATGGAACACAATGGGTAAAAATTACAGAAAGCGGATATTTAGATTTCCAAAAAATGACAATCAATGGTTCTCAAGGAACTGCAGGACAATACATAAGAAATGCAGGGAATGGAACTATAGAATGGTCAACTATTGATAGTAATAATGCTTTTGGAACAATATCTGTTGGTGGAACTAGCTTAGATGCAGGAAGTGTTGGAGATACTGTTACCTTTACAGCGGGAGATAATATTACTCTTACTCCTGATTCAAATACAAACTCTTTAACTATTGCAGCGACTCAACCAAACATATTTTCAACCATATCAGTGTCAGGTCAAGATAATATAACAATTGACCAGGCTTCAGATACTTTAAATTTTGCAGGTGGTACAGGTATCGCAATAACTACAGATGCTTCTACTGACACAGTAACTATTACCAATACAGGAACAAGTGGAAGTACAGAAGATGTATTCAAGAATATAGCTGTATCAGGACAAGCAACTGTTTCTGCTGATTCTTCAACCGATACTTTAACATTTGTTGCAGGATCAGGTGTATCTATTGCTACTGATGATTCAACAGATAGTATTACTTTTACAGCAGATCAGTCTAGATTGCTTTCTCCACTTGGTTATTTTTCTTTTACTAACGACAATGGAGATTCAAGTGAAATGCCTCTTAAAAATTTCTTTATAAATAAGACTTTTGTAGGAAGTATTAATGGTGGGGGTACATCTGTAGGTATGGCAACGAGGGCTATTCGTATGCTAGAATCAGATGGTAGCACTTATGATTTTGTAATCATGCCTGCTAATAGTTCTGGAGATAGTCTGACATTCACATTCACACAATCCGATGGAACACAAGTAACCAAAGATATAACAATGGCAGCGTAGGGAATTAAATGGCAGCAAAAAATCCAATAAGAGGCGATTATTCGGGTTCCGATTTAGTCGGTTTTGCAGAGTTTCAAGCTTCAGACTTTATAGCAATAGCAGATGGTGGTACAGGTGCAATTTCTTCAGCAGGTGCTAGAACTGCTTTAGGAATAGCAATAGGTTCTGATGTACAAGCTTACGATCCACAACTTACAGATGTCGCTAACTTAACTCCTACAGATGGTGGTTTTATAGTTGGAGATGGTTCAAACTTTGTTTTAGAATCAGGAAATACAGCTAGAGCTTCATTAGGACTTTCTTCTTCAGATAGTCCACAATTTACAGGTCTAACATTAACTTCTATATCTATTGATAGTGTTACCTTATCTACAATAGTTACAGAATCCGAAGGTATGTCTGGATCAGACAATGATACCTCTGTTCCAACAACTGCAGCAATAATAGACTACATATCCAATACTGTTGATACTACAGAAGAAGTACAAGACATTGTTGGGGCTATGGTCACAAGCAATACCGAAACATTAATCGGTGTTACTTATGACGATAGTGATGGTACTTTAGACTTCGTTGTTGATAACGACTTAGCTAATTACTCCAATACAAACTCAGCTTTTATAACAAAATCAGGGATAAGTGTTACAGACTCAGGTGGAGATGGAAGTTTAAGTTATGATAATTCAACAGGGGTTATCACTTATACAGGTCCTAGCTCTACAGAAGTAAGAGCCCATTTATCAGCTGGTACAGGCGTTTCTTATTCTTCAGGTCAATTTAGCATTGGTCAAGATGTAGGAACTACTGCTGATGTAACCTTTAACAGTGTTGCAGGAAACCTAACAGGAAATGTTACAGGAACTGTTTCTTCTATTGCTAACCATGATACAGATAGCTTAAGTGAAGGAACAACAAATCTTTATTACACAAGTGCTAGAGCTAACTCAGACTTCGATACAAGATTAGCTACCAAAGATACAGGAGATTTATCAGAGGGTAGTAATTTATACTTCACTAACGCAAGAGTTGATACTGAAATAGACAGCTATCTTAGTGGAGGGACAGGAGTTGCTGTATCTTCAGGAGCAATAAGCATAGGACAAGCTGTTGCCACAACCTCAGATGTTACTTTTAATGACTTAACAGTTTCAGGAGATTTAACAGTAAGTGGTACTACTACAACAGTAAATACAGAGACCATTGCTTTAGCTGACAACATAATAGTTTTTAATTCAAATGCTACAGGTTCTGCTACAGAAAATGCAGGAATAGAAATTGAGCGTGGCGATGATACTAACAAAACTTTAATTTGGGATGAGAGTGCTGATAAGTGGACAGTAGGATCAGAGACATTTATTGCAGGGACTTTTGAAGGAGCCTTGACAGGAAATGTCACAGGTACTGTATCTAGTATTGCTAATCATAGCACTAGCGATTTATCAGAAGGCACCAACCTTTATTACACCTCAACAAGATTTAATACAGCATTTACAGGAAAATCTACTTCAGATTTATCAGAGGGAACAAACCTCTATTACACAACTGCTAGATTTGATAGTGCTTTATCAGGCAAGACAACAACTAACTTGTCAGAAGGTACCAATTTATATTTTACAAACGAGAGAGTAGATGACAGGCTCAATAACTTATTAGTCGCAGGTAGCAATATAACTCTTACCTATGACGACACTGCTAATACTCTTACTATTGCAGGAGTTGAAGATAACTTTGCTAACAATACAACAGACGACTTAGCTGAGGGATCAACTAATTTATACTTTACAAACGCTAGAGCTCAATCTGCTCTAACAGGCGGAACAGGAATTTCTAATACTTCAGGAACACTAGCAGTAGACTTTACTGAATTTGATACAGATAATGTTGTAGAAGGAAGTTCTAGCCTATACTTTACAAATGCTAGAAGTAGAGGTTCAGTATCTATAGCTTCAGGTTCAGGTTTAACTTACAATAGTTCTACAGGAGAATTTGGAACTTCTGCTATCCCTAATGCACAGTTGGCCAATAGTGCAATAACTATAAACTCAAATGCAGTTTCTCTAGGTGGATCAGTTAGTTTAGACACTGATGACATTACAGAGGGTAATAATCTTTACTACACAACAGGAAGATTTGATACACAATTAGCTACAAAAGATACAGATAATTTAACCGAGGGAACAACTAATCTGTACTACACAGATGCTAGAGTCGAAAGCTATATTAGTGGCGGAACAGGTATTGATTTTTCTTCAGGTGCGATATCTATAGACTCAACAGTAGTAACTGAAAGCTCAACAGATACACTTACTAATAAAACAATTAGCTTTGAAGACAACACAGCTATTGTTACTTTTGCTGTTACTGTATCAAATGCTTCAGGTACAAATAAATATCTTTTAGATGGAGAAAGTTCTGCAAGTGTTCAATTAATACCAGGAGTTACATACAAGTTTGACCAATCAGACAACTCTAACTCTGGACACCCTTTTGCTTTATCAACAAGTGAAGATGGAACCAACTACACAACAGGAGTAACTACTAATGGAACAGCAGGTACTTCAGGTGCTTATACTCAAATAGTCGTAGATGGTGCTACTGCAGATAGATTATTCTACAAATGTACAGCACACTCAGGAATGGGTGGCGGTGTATTAGAAGTACAAGGAAGTGCAATAGTTGAATTTGCTGTAACTGTTGCAAATGTTAGTGGTAACAAGTATCACTTAGATGGGGAAACATCAGCAAGCGTACAACTCATACCTGGAATGGTATATAGATTTAATCAATCAGACTCTTCAAACTCAGGACACCCATTTAAATTATCCTCAACAAAAGATGGCACACATAACAGTGGATCTGAATATACAACAAAAGTAACAACCTCAGGTACTCCAGGTTCTGCAGGTGCATATACTCAGATTGTTGTTGACGCAGCAACTTCAGATTCTTTATATTACTATTGTTCTTCACACTCAGGAATGGGTGGAGATGCTGTTATATCTGTTCAGGGTGTTTCTCTAGCAGATAGTGATACTGATGATTTAACAGAAGGCAGTTCTAACCTTTACTTTACAAATGCAAGGGCTAGAAGTGCAATATCTGTAACTGATAGTGGTGGAGATGGTTCTCTATCATACAACAGTTCTACAGGAGTAATAACCTTTACAGGTCCATCTGCTTCTGAAGTTAGAGCACACATATCTGTAACAGATTCAGGTGGAGATGGTTCTTTAGCTTATAACTCAACTACAGGCGTAATAACCTACACAGGACCTAGTGCTTCAGAAACAAGAGCTCATTTTACAGCAGGAACAGGTATTGGAATCTCTTCAGGAGAAATCAGTATAGGTCAAGCGGTTGCTACAACCTCTGATGTAACATTCAACGATCTTATCGTATCAGGAGATCTGACAGTCTCAGGAACAACTACAACAGTTAACACTGAAACAATAAACCTTGCAGATAATGTAATTACTTTAAACAGCAACGAAACAGGAACACCAAGTCAAAATGGTGGTATCGAAATAGAGCGTGGTACTTCAACTAATAAAACTCTTATTTGGAATGAAACTGATGACAAATGGACAATAGGTTCTGAAACTTTTGTAGCAGGAACTGTAGAAGCTAACTTAACAGGAAATGTAACAGGTAATGTTGCAGGAAATGTAACAGGAACAGTATCTGATATATCTAATCACGATACAGATAGCCTTACAGAAGGTAGTAGCAATCTATATTTTAGTAACGAAAGAGTTGATGATAGAGTTAGCTCTTTACTAACAGCAGGAACTAATGTTTCACTAACTTATGATGACGCAGCTAATACCTTAACAATTGCTTCAACTGATACAAATACACAACTTTCACAAGAACAAGTAGAAGACTTTGTTGCAGGAGTCGTTACTGCAGGTTCAGGAATATCTGTTACTTATGATGACACTGCAGGAACATTAACAGTTGCGAACACAGCTTCAACAAGTACAGAAGATGTACAAGATATTGTCGGATCACAGATTGTAACAAATGGTACACACACAGGTATATCATTTGCTTATGACGATGCTAATGATGGTGCTATAGATGCAACAGTTTCATTGTCAGGATTTAGCACAAGTAACTTATCTGAGGGAACTAATCTTTACTACACCCAAGCAAGAGCAAATACAGATTTTGACACAAAGCTAGCAGCAGCAGATACAGCAGACTTATCAGAAGGTACAAATCTTTACTACACAAATGCTAGAGCTGATGCAAGAATTGCAGCTGCAATATTTGAAGACTTAAGTAATGTAGGTATATCTACTCCAGGTTCTTCTGACGATGGTAAAGTCGTTTCATGGGATAACTCTGCAGGAGCTTTTGCTCTATCTTCTGTCTCAGGACTATCAGGATCAGGAGAAACAAACACAGCTTCCAACATTGGTACAGCAGGTGTAGGACTCTTTGATGGTAAAGTCGGAGAAGACTTACAGTTTAAGAAAATAAATGCAGGTTCTTCAAAAATAACAATAACTGATGATACAGGTAACAATGAAGTAGATATTGATTTTGGAACAGTATCTATAGCTGATTTAAGTGATGTCATAACAACATCTGTTGCAGATGGACAAGCACTTATTTACAGTACTGCAAACTCTAGATTCCAACCAGGTAATGTCACTGCAACATTAAGTGGACTTACTGATACAACCATAAGTTCATTACAAGCAAATCAATTCATAAAATATAGTGGTTCAGCTTGGGTAAATGTAACTGTAGATACTGATGATATTACAGAAGGTTCAAGTAATCTTTACTATACAAACGCTAGAGCACAAGCTTCTATTACAGGTGGTACAGGTATTTCAAATACTTCAGGTACTCTTGCTATAGATTTTACAGAGTTTGATTCAGATAGCTTAACTGAAGGTTCAAGCAAGCTATTTTATACAAGCACACGATTCAACACTGATCTAGCAACAAAGACAACAGACAATCTAACAGAAGGTTCTTCTAACCTTTATTTCACTAATGCGAGAGTTGATACAGAAATTGATTCATATTTATCAGGTGGAACAGGTGTCACATACTCAGGTGGAGCAATATCTATTGGACAGGCAGTTGCAACAACTTCTGATGTAACCTTTAATGATTTAACAGTATCTGGAGACTTAACAGTTTCTGGTACTACAACTACAGTCAACACAGAGACAATAAACTTAGCTGATAATACAATTACTCTAAATTCCAATGCTACAGGCTCAGCAACTGAAGATGGTGGTATTGAAATTGAGAGAGGTAGTGATACTAATAAGACACTTCTTTGGAATGAAACTACAGATAAGTGGACAGTTGGTTCAGAAACATTTGTAGCTGGAACATTTGAAGGTAATGCAACAGGACTTACAACTACAGCATTTACAGGATTAACTGCTGACAGTTCTCCTGCTGATGACGACCTCGTTATGGTTTATGACTCAAGTGCTAGTGCCTACAAGAAAGTAACAAAATCAAACTTCGCTGGTAGTGCTAGTGGAGGACTTACAGGTGCATTAGACTTCACACTTGCAGATACAACAGCAGATGATATAGATTTCTTAAACCTTGGAGCAACAGGAACAGATGTAGAGGTAACTCTAACAGATGGAACTGTAGATCCAATACAAATCACTTCAACAAGTGCAAGTGCTACAGCTTTCTCAGATAATGATAACGATACGAAGATACAGGTAGAAACAACTTCTGATATTGATGATATTAGAATCTTTACTGCAGGTTCAGAAAGAATGCGAATTGAATCTGATGGTGTTGTCGATATCAAGTCTGCAAAACTTAAAATTAATGGTGGTGCAGGCACAAATGGTCAAGTCCTTACTACAGGTGGCGATGGAACAATAAGTTGGTCTGATACAGTTTCTTCATTAGCTGCTAATGACTTAACAGATGTAGCAACTTCAGGACAAGCTTCAGGAGACAGCTTGGTTTTTAATGGTTCAAATTATGTTCCTCAAAGACCTACAAATATAGAAGACGCTGATGGCGATACAAGAGTTCATGTAGAAGAAAGCTCTGACGAAGATAAAATAAGATTTGATACAGGTGGTAGCGAGAGATTTGTTATGGATACAAATGTTACCGCTTCAGCACAGGGTGGTTTCTTCTTACATAGACAAACCCTAGCTTCAGGAGAAAGTTTTTCAATAGCCTCAGACACAGGAACAGTAGCAGCAGGTCCAATGGATGTAGAAGGAACATTAGACATTGCAGGTACATTGGTTGTCGTATAGTGGGTAATCCTATTGACTATAATGAGATAGAGAAAGAATTGGGAGATCTTTTGTCAGAAACAGACACAGAAATCAATATAAAACCTGAGGGAACAGAATAATGTCAGAACTTAATGTAGATACAATAAACGAACAAACATCTGCTAATGGTGTAACCATAGATGGTGTCTTAATTAAAGATGGTACAGTAGATGGCGTAGATGTTTCTACATTGTCAGTAGATACTGATACTAATGGTTTAGTTCTTATTAGTAGTACAAATGCATCTACAGCTACAGATATTACATTTGATAATGTATTTACTTCAACTTATCAAAATTACAAAATGATATTAAATAATTTTAAGTGTGACAGTGGTGGCGATATGAGATTGACATTCAGAAATGGTGGATCTTCTGGAGCTGATATAACATCGAAGCACGATAGTAGATATTATTATATATCAAGTTCAAGTGGTTGGATACAAGGTACTGCATCTGCAAATGCTAATTATGTTATGTTATCAAATGGAACAGGTACCTCCTCTTCTTACTCATTTAATATTGAGTTATGGAATCCACAAGTATCTACTGTTGCAACTACAGGATTTATGACAGGCTCTTGGAAAGATGGTGGACATTTGCAAACAGGTATGAGTTTAGACAGCCTAGAAGAAGTAACAGGACTTAAATTGTTTGCCTCTTCGGGTACAGTAAGTGGAGATATCTATTTATATGGATATAGTAAGACATAATGGCACAGTCACTAGAAGTTATTAAAGCAAGTTTTGATGCACCAACACATAAAGTAGTTGATGGTGTTCAAGTAGATTTAACTGCTGAAGAAATAGAAGCAACATTAAATACTTGGGCAGAAAACGAAAGAGCCAAACAGCTTGATGAAGAAGCTAATGGTTATAAAACTGCTAGAAAAATGGCTTACCCTTCAATAGAAGATCAATTAGATGAAATTTTTCATAGTGGAATAGATAGTTGGAAAGCAATTATTCAACAAGTAAAAGATGACAACCCAAAACCATAAGGATAAATAATGGCTAGT
>Ga0181389_1000539_pt1 | contig 15475 bp, 11 predicted proteins | sample 12SPOviralmetaG_FD_130121 | JGI IMG/M metagenome (GOLD analysis project Ga0181389, IMG submission 130121) | Marine viral communities from the oligotrophic San Pedro Time Series (SPOT) site, San Pedro Channel, CA, USA - 12 SPOT_SRF_2010-06-29 | ecosystem: Environmental > Aquatic > Marine > Strait...
ACAAATAAAAGAGAATGGTCTGAAATAAATGAAACTTACTTATGGTCTGTATTACTCACACAATTAGAAGATAAAACTCCAACTGATTGTGAAATATGTTTATATATTGGATATAATCACGATGATAAAGTTTTCTCTCAACTTGAACAGAGAATGAAGGCAAATGCTATATTTAAGAATTTTGATATTAAGTGGATAGGATTCACTGATGAATATAAAGGAAAACCTACTTGGATTTGGAATGACCTAGCAAAAATAGCAATACAAGATGGTTATGAATATATTAAAATATTAGGTGATGATATTACATTTCCTAATGATAAAGGTTGGTTGGGAGCTATGGTGAATAAATTAAAGAAAAATGAAAATATAGGGTGGTCTGCTGGTTATAGTAATAATACAGCAATTGCTACTCAATTTTTGATACACAAGAAACATCTAGAAATTTTTGATTGGGTATATCCTCCTCTAATACACGCATGGTACTGTGACGACTTTCTCAATATGATATATCCTGAAAAGTTTAAGAACTGGATGAAGCAATATAATCTGTATAATGTTGGTGGTGACCCTAGATATACTCCTAAAAACGATAAGAAATTATGTGAAATGTTAGTTAAAAGATATAAACCTAAATTTAACAGATTTATTTCATCAAAAAATAAATAAATTAAGAAAATATAGATGCCGATTGTTGATAAAAAGCCTGTTGATGAATGTATAGAATTACTGACTCAATTAAAAATAATTCTTGAGGCTCAGAATCAAGAAATTAAAAAGATGAAATGTGATATTACTAAATTAAAAGCATCTGTATCAGTAATAAGTGATGGAATAAAAGAACATAATGAGATCCAAAAAAAAGGTTGGTTCTATTAATCTATTAGATGCGTATAAATCTAAATTTTTTTCTAATTGTTATATATAAATGAAAGGATTTGTTTATAAATTATATTCTGAAAACCCAGAGTGTGATAAATGTTATATTGGTTCAACCAAGAGTAAATATGTATCTATTCGAATGGCTCATCATAGGGAGCATAATCGCAAAGGTAAAGATTATCAAGGTATATTTAATGATAATGGTAGCGCAAAGATATCTGTATTAGAAGAATTAGAGTTTGAGAATATTTGTGATTTAAGAAAGCGGGAGTTATATCATTTACAGGAGAATAAAGAAAAAGCAATTAATATTAGATTGCCTTATGTATCCATGGAAGATCAAGTTAAGAAAAGAGACGCATCAATAAAGAGATATCATAAATCAGAGAAGGGTAAATTATCTTTGAGGATAGGAAATTTAAATCATCAAATTAAAAAGGCAAAAAATAATGGGGATAATCCAGTAAAGATAAAGACTTTAGAAGATAAATTAAAACAGGCTAAGCAGAGGCAAATAGAATATAGAGAGTGTAATCCTGATAAACAAATAGCAAAGATAGAAACTAAATTTGTTACAGATCTTTTATAAAGTAATATTACTCTTTCATTAAGTAATCAATAAATATAAGTATCAATAAGTAAATGAATTCTTTTTCTATAAAGATATTTTTTAAACAAATTACTCTTTTAATGAGTAATAATCAAAAGTTAGAAGTGTAGGGTATGTTCTTTCAATAAATTAGGGATATTATAATTACAAATTACTCTTTTAATGAGTAAAATAACAAAATAATTATCCAGTAAGTAAAGGAATTCTTTTATGTTAAGGTTTTATTAATATCAATTACTCATTGAGTGAGTAATATTGATTTATAATTGTAGTAGTAATAATATTTTTCAACGATTGTAGAATATTTATTTATTGGATTACTTATTGAGTGAGTAATAATCATTTAAAAAGCACCTATTTTTAAACAATATATAGTGGGTATATCAAGTTATTAAGTTTTTACTCATTAAAAGAGTAATATTGATTTATAAGTCTAGTAGTAATTTGGATTTATTATTATTGAAGCATATTTATTTATTGGATTACTTATTAAGTGAGTAAAATTACTTAAAAAAAAAATATATTGTATATATATAAGTTATGGATAAAGTTGATAAGAAACAGTTTATTATTAATCTACAAATGCTAGATAGTGATACGGCTATTGATAAGTATTATAATTTGGAAAAACTATATGAAAAGGGTTCTGCTAGTTATACATACACACCAACCGAGGAAAACCAAATACATATTAAGCTCCTTGTTGATGAATTTATGTCTGTTAATTATGCCTTTAATGATGATGATATTAAAAAAGGATATAATATGCGATCCAATCTCAAAAAGCTATGTGCTGATGGTCGTATAGAAAAACGCAGAGGCTCACACCTATATCGTGAATTTTATAACTTTGCTCAAAATCAAAGGTGGTATCACAAATGGAATCTAATCATGAATGGTGGTGAGGATTCTACTAAATCAGAACAAATGATTCTAAAACAATTGAGAATAGAAAATGAAAAGTTAAAGGCTGAAAATAATCAATTACTGCAAAAAAATAAGGTTCTCAAAAATAGTAATGCTGGATTGAGAAAACAAGTAAAATTAGAAAATGCTCTTTTAATCAGTAATACTGAAAAAGTAAGTGTTAGTATTGATGAAACTAAAAATGTTGAAAAGATTATTGAGCCTTGTTGCTCTCCAGACATAGAGGAACCTGAAAAGAAAAAGCGACCAGTTCCACCTCAAGCCATACTACCCGACGAATGTCTAATAGAATCTAGTGATGAAGAGGAAGTAGAAGAAGTAGTAGAAGAAGTAAATTTATATATCGCTCCACCACATATTAAGTGGGAATGTCTCGCAGATGAAGATCAAGAAAAAATATTAAGAAATGCTTGTAATGATTATCGTGAAGTAATCCGTAATGATTATGAAAAAGACTTTAATACTAATGGAGAGGATTCTACACCTCATTATGAAATAATTATGATGTTTGAGGAGTGGTTTAATGAACAACGCAAATGTATTACACAAAATATTGAGTTTAAACAAATAGAAGATAAGTTTATTGATGAAATAGAAAAATCTCTAGATTTTATTTCTCCTTACTAAAGTTAAAAACATCTTTCTCTTTTACTTCTTTGTTTTTATTAATATCTTTTACTACTTCTAAATTATTTGGTTTTTTATAAGCAGATTGTTTTTTAGCTCTGCTTGTATCAACAGAATGGAAGTTAGTTTTTACTTGCTTAGATCTTTTAGGCATTATTTATAAAATAACAACCTATTTTTTTTTTAATGTTAATAATTATAAATGAGTTTAATAATTACTTCATCGCAAGAAGTGGGTAATACCCCGCAATTACAGGTAGATGCTCCTTATGCTTACAGGAACAATTTTGGTTCAGGTATGAAGATTCCAGCAAACTCTGAAATTGCTGTAGAAAGTGTTAAGATTAATAGGCAACCGACTCTAGATTATGAACCAGGTCAAACAACTTTATTTTGGTTCGGTCAAAGACTAGAAACAAACGCTTCTTTAGATGAGTCTCAATCATATATTATACCTTCTGAAAATAAGATAAAAGCAAATTTATCTCCAGAAGATTTTTCTGAATCATTTGTCTCTATGATAAATACAGCATATTCAGTTCATCCTGAAATCAACACAGTTAGTGGAATAAGTATGACTCCATTACATACAACAACAACAGTCATTAATCCTTTTCAAGGATTCAGGTATAATATTAATCAAATTGGTGCTTCTGCTACGAGCGCTGTTCCACCTGCAGCCGCTTTACATATAATTTATGAAGGCACAGCAGGAGAAACTACTTGGAACGGAACTACACTTACTGCTGGTGGTGATGATACTTATGTTCAGTTACAACCTGAAGATGCTGAAGGTGGTCCTATATCTCTTTTTGATGGTGTATTAACATTCAATAATTTTAGTGGGAATGTGTGGAGAGTTGGTTTATCAAGAGCTATTATTAATCAGGCTACTGGTGGTGATGTAGGTTTAGAAAATCCATACATTCCCTGTGGTGATATTGTTAATGAAGGTCTAGGTCCAGATGGAGACCAATTTTATGATTATGTTGCTGAAAGTGATGGAACCAAAGTTCGTTTATATCACGCTGTCCCCGCAAATGATGGTTCTCCTGAAATAGAAATGCGTGAGATTATTTACTATCAAAATACAGATTCTGCTACTTCAGCAAGCAATGCTGATAACTCATCTTTTGCTAGTGGCTCTCCAATAAATACCGGTGATATTGCTGATATTACATTCACAGTCCAGAATGAAATTGTAGAAATAAGTGCTTCAGGAAATACTATAGTAAGAGCAAATACTGTTACTAGTGCTTCATTTAAAGATCAAGTTCCAAAACCTGTGAGTCAAACTTGTTGGAAGATGTATCCGACGATTGGCCTAGAAGATGATGATGATACAGTTAATGTAACGGCTTATAAATGTAGAAATAATACAACAATCAAGGATAATAAAGTTTATAATGATTGGGCTGTAAAATGTAGAATACATTATGATATGGACGATTTTGTAACAAGAACTGAAGATGCTGGTGGAGCATATAGAATAACAGATCCTTGGAATAATGCTTGGGATTGGGTCACAGAAGTAGAATTTAGAAAACTTAATGTGAGATTCCTAGATGAGTTTGGTAATGTAAATAGCGGTCAAGAAGGATACAATTTTGTTCGTGGTTATAAAGGACTTAATGCTTCTATCATGGAAGGCTATGAACCATTATTTATTGTTGGTAAGAGTGAAAGATATACTAGTTCTAGAGTTCAGGAGTGGAGTCCTAACTCTATGAATGCTTTAGGATTTTCACCTTTTGCAGTTGTTCCATTAGAAGAATCTATTACCGAGTCTTCAGGTCAAGCATCTTTCTCTTCAACAACTAGACCTAGTATGAGTTCAGAAAGTTCTACATTTATAAGAGTTCCTACACTCAATCACAAAACATTTAACTTTGGAACAGGTAATCCATCTAAGATTCTTTTCCAAGTTCCTCGTTTCGATAATAGTGGTGCTGAAACTGGTGCTTTGTTTTTCCAAAATCAAGACAAATCATTTATTGATTTAAATAATCCTGTAGATACAATGCTCACAGATTTAGATGTTCAGTTGGTAAGAAAAGATGAAAAGTTTGCTAGAGATTTAACTGGATCATCAGAAGTAGTATTTTTTATTAGACCAAAATCAAAAATGTAAATAATAATTTATAGAAATATAAAGTCTATCTTTTCTCTATTTTTTTTTTCTAATTCTTTATCATAAAAGGATGGATAAACTTATGCCTCAAGTAGAAATGCCTGTTAAAGAACCAGAGCCTAAACTACCTGAAACTGATGATAAAGATATTTTGGATAAAGTAATTGATACTATGGATAGTGATAGTTCTGAAAAAATCCAAACTGAAATCGTTGAAGTAGAGGAGCGTGATGTTCCAAGTGAAGATGAAGTATTTGGAGAACCACCTGAAGTTAAACCACTTAAAGAAGAGTTTCCCGTATCTACAGAGTTTGATGATGGTAAGCCAAAGAAACGCAAATATACTAGAAAACAACCTATGACTCAAAAACAAAAAGACCATCTTGCTCGTATTAGAAAAATAGCACAAGAAAAGCGTCAAAAAGAAAAAGAGCGTAAAGCAAACGAAAAGGAAGAAGCACAACTTAAAAAAGTAGAAGAAAGATTATTAAAGAAAAAACAAAAAGAAGAAGTTGAAAAAAGTGAAGAAGAGCAACCACCAGCACAACCAAAATCTAGACCTAGGCTCAAAGAAGCAGTAGAATATAAAGAGAAACAACAAATGTTTTCTCAAGCTGATTTGGATAAAGCGATGCTTAATGCTGTAGCAACCTACGATCAATATCGCAAAGTTCAGAAAAAGGAAAAAAAGAAAAAACAAGCTGAAGAAGCAGAACAGGATAGAATGAAAAGGACTATCCAAAATGCTATTGCTCCTAAACAAACCGCATCAGCAAATGACCCTTGGCGTAGTTTATTCACATAATTAAAAAATAAATGTTATATTATTAATATAATGGATAGTGTTCCCAAAATATTTCCTGTTAAAGATCCTCCAAAGGAAAAACCGAGAAAAGTAGTTCATCCAAATTTACCCGAGCTTCCATGTATTATGGTTTTGGTTATGCCCACGAAAAGCGGAAAGAGTACGATATTGAGCAACCTCCTTTTACGAGATGAATTTTATAAAGGAGCTATGGATAATGTAACAATAATGAGTAATACAATAGACCAAGATGTAACTAGTCGCTTCCTTAAAAAAGCCTGTGATTGTTATACTGGATATGATGATGGAATATTAGGTGGAATCATAGAACAACAAAAACAATTTGATGATGATGAGAGACCTTTCGTTGGCCTAGTGTTTGATGATATTTTAGGTTCAGTAAAAAGAAGTTCATATTTAAATCATCTTGTTACTAGGTCTCGTCATTATGGTGTAGGACTACTAGCAGTATCAGTTCAGTCATTTAAATCTCTAGGACCAACGATTAGAAATAATACAAACGCATTCATCTGTGGAAATTTACAAAATATGTCTGAACTAGACAAGATCTCACAGGAGATGTCGGGTATGTTCGGTGGGGATGATAAGTTTAGAAAAATTTATCATAAAGCAACTGAAGTAAGATATGATTTCTTATATTTGGATTTACAAAGTAATCCTGCTCGTGCTTTTAGAAACTTTGAAGAACAATTAGCTGAAGGTGATAGATTACTCTTTGAGGGAGGAATCCAAAATAAAATTCCTGAATAAAAAATAAAATAAACTTATTCATTATAAAATGAGTTTGTATGGATATTCAGATGCTCTTTCTCAAGGAGCAAACTTTAATGCTAGAGTTAATAACTTCAACGAGGGTATAAAAAGACACAATCAAAAATTACAAGATGATTTTGATGCTAAAGTTAAGGCAAAAGCGGGACAGGTTTCTGATGATAAATTAAAACAAGAAGAAGATGAAGCATTCTATGGGGTTAAAGATGGGTCGGGAGTATTAAGCACAGGAGCAGGTGTAGGTCAAGCCGTAGCCAGTATATCAAAGAATGGATTTAAGGGATATGTAGTAGGTGAAATGTCTGAAAGAGCAAATAATATTAAAAATACAGCACACGCAATTGTTCATGGAGAAACACCACCAAAACCACAACCTAAATCATTTGAGTTAGGTGAAGTAGATCAAGATGGTAAAGTAACAACTAGTCTTGTTGATGCTGAAAAAGCAGGACAAGAAACAGAAAATGCTGCTAATCTTGCTGGAGATGGAGCTAAAGTTGCTTCACAAACAGCAGAGCGTGAATCATCAGGATTAATGACTCTAGGTATTAAAAAGGGTCTCGGCTTGGTTACTCGAGGTAAAATAGGTGATGCCGGACTTTCAGCATTATCTGAAGTAGGTGGTAAAGTAGTTGGAGATTTTAGTGGAGCTATTGATGTCGGTAAGAACATTAAAAATTTAATGGATGGTAAAAATGTATTTAGTGGAGAAGATACTGCTGATAAGTTTCAAGAAGCAGGAGCAATATTAGATGTTGCTGGTATTGCTTTTCCTCCAGCAGAAGTTGTAGGTGGAGCATTAAATCTTGTAGGTGGAGCTATAGACGCTTGGAATGATATTTCTAGTGATATGGATAAAAAAAGAGATGATGCTGTAGGACCACCACCTCCAAAGACAACAGCAGTTAAAGTAACACCTGCCTTTCAGAGTATGGGACTAGTTGCCTCTCAATTGCCTTCAGCAAAAAATCAAATTATTGGTTCTTCTACTTTTTAAAATGTAAATTAATTAATTTTTTTATTTATACTTATTATAAATGAGTTCCTTTTTTGTTTCTAGTGATAAAATTAAGGTCGGACAGACTGATATTTCTATTCCTTCTGAAAATGGATTAAATTACAGGGCTGGTGGTAAGATTGATTTGTATGTTCCACCTACTTCTAAATTTGTTGATTTATCTCAGACAAGATTAAAGTTTAATGTTTCATTTGCTCTTCCAACACTTTCGGCTACTTCTCCTGCGATGCGTCTTCAGTTAGACGCACAGACTGGATTACATTCTATGATCCGTAGTATTCGAATCTTCACGGGTCGTAAAACTGCTTTACTTGAAGAGATAGAGGGTTATGATATTTTAACTGCTCTACGCTTTGATTATGAGACTAATGATAATATGCGTAAGAAGCGTTCTTTAACTGAGGGTGCTACTACTTATGACCCAGCGTCTAGAGGAACTCTTGGAACTAACAAAACTCAACAGGGTAATTGTTTCTCCAATCCTTACTTTACAAAAGTTGAGGGTGATTCACCAACATTAAGCACATCTTTCACAGCAGCAGATGATTATGATTTCCAAACTGTTAAGGGCGAACTTAATCTAAATACTGGTCTTTTCCGTAATGAAGCAGTTTTCCCTGCTATGCTGACTGATGGTCTCTTTATTGAGATTCTACTCCAAGAAAAAAAGAAAGTATTCCGAAAGTTAGACTCCACCTCTGAATACAGAAGGCTTCTACTAAATCCTATGTTCCACTCCGTAAATGGTTCTGATAGTGGTTCTGCTACTAATGGCTCTCTAAATAATAATTCAGGAACATCTTCATTCTTTGTAACTCGGGATAATAATCAAACTTCAACGAACACGTTTCCTTTTGTTGTAGGACAAGAATTTACTTTTGTAAGCTCTGATGGAAGTATAGTGAATGGTTCTAATGGTAGAATATCTCAAATAGAACAAGTAACTGGTAATACAGTTGGAACATCAAAAACAAAGATTACAAGTTTTGTAAGTGTTTCTAATACTATGGGTTTTAAACTTGGTGGTTCGAATGCTTCTCGTGTATTTATGGTTGATAGAAGTGCCGATGTAGCAACTACTTATGACCCTGATTTAACAATAAGTAATGTTGAGCTTATTGTGAAACAAATAGAAGTCCCTGATGGATACGAACAGAGTATGCTTAGTATGATGAAAGAAGGTGGAACTATTAATTATGATTATCGTTCTTTTACTAATTACAGATTTTCTCAATTAAGTGGAGATAATGTTGCGAATATAAGACTTCCTCTAATTGAGTCTAGGGCTACTAGTATCTTGTGTATCCCAACAGATGCTACCACTTACTCTGCTAAACAGCTATTAAGTGGTTCTACTACTTATCTAGAGAATAATGATACATTTGATGTTACTAATCGCTCTAGCCGTAGTGGTCTTGTCGGTATTAGCGATGAACTTCAGGAGTATCAGTTCATCTATGATGGTAAGATTAATCCTTCAAGGAAGGTTGATGTTTCTAAGATTAGTGCGAAGAATAGTATTTCTCAGCAGTGGTGTATTGAGGCGGAAAAGGCTCTGGCTATGGCTGATATTGAGCCATTATCGTTCTTACAATTCCAAGAGAATTTTTTCGTAGGACGTGCGTTGGCGATCGGGCGAAATGCTGTTTATGATGCTCGTGGTAAGGACTTTAACCTTCAGGTAGAATACACAGGTTCTACTGCACAGACAAAGGATAAGTTATGGAACAATTTTGTCTCGCACATTAGGCGACTTGTAATCAAGAATGGTTCTATTCAAGTTCAGGTCTAAGCAAAATAAAAGATAGAAATCACTAATTATAATTTTTTAAGATTTAAATTTTATGTTGGATATATTTATAAAAGAAATATGTCGCAAATGAATGTAGAAATCGTGCCGAGCAACGTCACGGCGAATGGCTCCATAAGTTTCAAAGATGGTAATCCAGTAATTCAGTTTATAATTGGAGAACAGGACAGAATGCTTTTAGGTCAGTCTGTTCGTTTTACCGGTAAATTTAGAACTCTGTTATCTAATGCTTCTTCATCAGTTAGTGATGTTAGTAATCTTGCTATGAGTGAGAGACTAGGTGTATATGCGTGTATTGATACACTTACTATTAAGTCGCAAAGAACGGGTCAAACAATAGAATCTATTCGTCATTACAATCGTTTCCTTTCTTCGTATCTCCCTGCTGTAAATTCTCAAGAAGATAATATGACTCATCTTTATGATCAAGCATTGATCCTTCCAAATTATGCGGCACAGCAAGAATCTGTTGTAAATATTCCTTCTTCCTCTTCAACGCAGAATCACTTCTGTATTTCGCTTCCTTGTGGGATCCTAAACGGAGGTGAGCCGATTCCATTACTCCCTGAAGCAGTAGGTGGTCTGTTAATTGAGCTACACTTATCACCAGACTCGCAGGTATTCCACACAAGTGGTGATGCGGATCAAGCAACACTAAATGACTCATTATATGAGTTTAGTGATGTATCAATTGTTGCTGAACTCGGTGAGCCTGATCCTGATACACTCCAGCAGTTAAAGGGTCAGCAGTCGGGAACTTATGAATACAACTCTCTTTCTTCCTATTATCAGACTGTTAATTCGGCGAATGGTATTATCAATTTCCAGTTAGGTTTATCACGAGTTCTAGGTGTGTTCTCCAATATAGTTCCAGCGGCTCATATCAATAATCTTAAGTTTGATGGTCTTGCTACTCTATATCCAAGTAATACTGGAGGTGAAAGTGCGAACATAAATGAGCTATTCTTTACTCGTAATGGTTCAAAATTCCCAATTGATTTTAATATTAACACACTTCAGCAGACTAATGCGTCTGACCGCACAGTTGATTCGCAGATTATGTATAATTATCTCAACGCAATTACAAAGTTTTCTGATATAACTAGAACTTCAGTTGGTCCTGTAAATAGTAGATACTCTGATTCTGCTCGCTTTGATAAGGACTTTGCTGATGGAGGATGTGTTTTCGGCGTAGGATGTGCTTTTGATTCTATCTCGGATCAAGGTGTGGATTTTAAGAATGTTAATTTTGGAATCAATATGAGTCTGGATTTAACTACGGATTCGCCTCAAGCATTCTTTGTTTTCGTTCACGCTAAACAGACCCTTGTCTTTGGTCCTCAAGGCATGCAAGTTCTCGCATAAATGAAATAATTTAAATTTAATTTTTTGTATTTATATTTTTTTAATTGTATCATTTATAAAATGGAACAACCTGCTAAATCTATGCCTACCCCTGATACTACTGATTCTGTAGAAGACCCACAGGAAACTATGGTTGAACGCGCTCCAGTCGCACCTAATGTCCCTAATCTTTTAAGAGTATCTCCTATGGATACTACTACGGCAACTGATGTAGAAACGAGTATTCTTGATCCTGCTGTAAAGAGTGATACATTCTGTAGATTTGTATTTTTAAACAAGGGTATTTTACACTCTCACTCCAAGATTACATTAGGATTAACAGCACCTGATTCTAATGTTAGATTCTTTGCTCCTCAAGTCGGCATTCATCAATTAATTAGTCGCTGTGCCTTAAAGGTTGGAACTAAAACATTACAAGAGATAGATGGATATAATTTCTTATCGGCGTATAAGTCGATGTTTATCAATAACGAACATCAAAAGGAAAGGGAGCAAGTTCAGTCTGGTAGATGTGTAGCTCACGAGTTTAGATACAATGATGCTACTGATACTGATGGTGGAACTGTTAATGATACTAAAGCATTCACATATGGTCTTTCTAATGGTCGTGAATATTTATCTACTGATGGTGGTGCTTCATTTACTGCTGCTACACCTGATCTTATTGTTCACGATTGGGCGGAGATTGCAAACGCCCCAGTTTTCCAAATTGCTCTATCAGAACTATTCCCTATGCTTAAGCAGACACAGCTCCCTCTCTTTATGATGGAAGAGCAAGTATCTGTAGAATTACATTTTGATCCTGTAAATGTAAATCGTGCTCAGTCGGGTTCGGACACCGCTACTGCTTCATATAAAGTAGATCAGGAACAACTAAAACTTATTGCTGATTACATCTACTATCCTCAAGAGATGATGGAAGCATACAGAGTTGCTAATCCTGTTATTACTATGACTCATTTTGATTATCGTCATTCTAAAGTATCTGTCTCTTCAACCACAGATGATGGTAAGTTAAGAATTAGAAATCTTGGTGGAGCCGGTCGTATTGTTACTAAAGTTATTACTGGTCTCCAGCCTGATCTAGCAACTAGTGATTTACAGATTACAAATAAATTCTGTAGTATTTCTCCAGAAGGTAAATATGACTTTGGTCAAGCGCCAGCCGTCGGCAGACAAAATGGTTCTCTAACTGTAAATGTAAAATACAATGATAGATTCTTATATCCAATAGATGTTGTAAATCCTGCTCGTCAGTTTCACAATACAGCACAGGCGGAAGGTATGGTTCCTTTTGTTACACGTGAAGAGTTTGCTGCTGAAGGCGTTGCTCTTACAACTGATGAATTTATGGGTTATAGTCAGCAGAAGGGTGATGACGGCGATGAAGATGGTATTCTAGGTCGCTTTAACTGGCTCGCATACAGGCTTAATCGTAATGAGCGAGTAAATACTCGTGGTATTGAGTATTTTTACAAGTATGATGGTCTTGGTAATGGTTCAAACTATACCCAGCGTTCTTGGTTAGAACTCGCAAAGACTACGGTTCTTGCTGGAGGATATGTAACAACACAACTATTGTAAAAAAAATATCAAAGATAAAATAAAATAACCTTATCTTTATTATAAATGAGCAATTACACTCAAACTCTACTTTTAGATGCTAACAGATTATCAAGTGAAGAATATTCTGCTAGTAACCTTGCTGATACTGATTTTGCTATATACACAAATAAAGTCTCAAATGGTATAACAATTGATGTTGGTGATCAAGTAAGTATTCAGTCGGCTCATCTAGCTCAAAGAGGAGCAGGTGGATCAACTATTCAGATGGACGGTAAAATACTTGGTGAAAAAGAAATTACTACTACTGAAACTGTAAATTCATTATCTATTGGATTTGATAAATCATCTGATGAACTGGGATATTCTCCAACTGGTTTTGCTTATGAAACATCTTCTAATGAAACACAAAACGTAAAAATGAAGGATAATGAAGCATCTGTAGTAATCTCATATTACAAAACAACAAATGGTGAAAATAATATTACTTTGCCGAGAAATTTTGGTTCAGCTTCTGCGGGATCAGCAATTGTTGGAGATCCTGAAGGAGCAGGAACAACAAACGCATCTTTTTGGAGTGCTTCAGATTCATACGCTAAAGGATTAAATATATATCCTGTAACTGCTTCACATATCTTTACACCAGATTATGATGAGTCCATCGGACGTAATGCTGCAGGAGGGGCTTGTGGTGTAAGAAAATTAAAACAAGATAATAGTAAATATACGATATTTAAAAAGGCTGAAATAATTTATAGACAAGATGAATTATCCAGCGCAAGTAATGCTTCTTATCTTCAGCCATTTGCAACAAAGCCTGATCCTGCTATCCATACTTATAACAAATTATTACAGAAAGTTACATTAAATGTTGCTGAAGGTTATAATACACCTTCTTCAATATCATCAGACATAACAAATGAATTAATAAAAACAGAACCTACAATTAAAATTATTGGTGATGATTTAACAAGCGTTGTGAATTCTACTATTTATAGAGCATTCCCTTGTGCTAATTATTCATTTTTTAGTAATTCGGGTGCTACTCAATTCTTTAACTCAAGTATTGTTGATAATTTGCCTGATAAAGTTGGAGCTAATGCTTGTAATACAGTAGATGCTGTAAATTATTTAACTTCTTACGGTCACATAGGTTTTAAAAGACCTGACTTTGTGGAAAGTGGTAGAGCAATCGGAAAATATCACGGTAATAAAGTGAATAGTAATATAGCAGAATCAAGTTCTGGAACAGCGATAATTTATACAGATTATACTTATAGTGATGAAGTTCTGCTAAAAATAAAAAGATTTTTTGATTCACAACAAATGTATCCAGAACTTTTAAATCACGCAACAAAAGGTAGTAATCATTTAACTAATTATGCTAGTGTGTATCCAGCTGCGACTTCGGCATCATTAAATGCTTCATTTAGAAAAGAAGCAAGATTTCTTCATTTAGGTTTATCTGGAAGCGGTGAGAATGCGACTTCTACAGATGCTTTGGGTTCAGATATGAATTGTATTGCTGCTACGAGTACTGATTTTTCAGTTCCTAGAGCAAGTGCTTCAGATAACTCATCTATTCCAATATTTGTTTATTTCAACGAAAACAGTAGTAATTTAACAGCATCACAAACTACAGGTGATAGAGATGATAATTTAGCATATGGATTTGCGAGAAATAACGGTGGTTTTATCGCTTTTATTACTGAACGGATAGGTGGAATTCCATCACAATATTTTGGAGAACAAGTAGGTTCTAGAATTAATGCTAACACAAAAATAGGATATGATTATCATTTTAATGCTTATGGAAACGCAGCAATAATGCTTTCTAGTGGATTTTCTCCTTTACAATACTACGGACAAATTGAGTATTCTCAGGCAGATGATATACGCCAAGTTTATTTAGGAGCAGACAATGCTCTTTTAAATTTTGATAATGTTCAGAATAGATTCGAGATAAGTAATCTTCACGCAGCCGAAAAAGTAGGTAATTTTTATACAGCAGGAGATCCTAACCCATCAGCAGATGTATTTGCTCCACCTGCTTCTACTCAAGCAGGACAAGATTGTTTTAAGATAAATAAGCAATTAAAATATGATTCTTGGTCTCCATCCATGCAACCCTATACTGTTATTGATCTTTCAGGTAGTGCTACAACTGGAACACAAAAAACATTTATTACTATGAATGAAAATATGGTAAGTGGTTTAATTTATGATGCTCACGGAGGAGTAACAATAGAAGATATGGGTATAGATGAAAAGTTTTGGACTCAATCTATGTGGGGTATTTTAGGTTTCGAATACGGTCAGTTTAATGCTTCAGGAAATATTGAAGAGATAAAAAATATAAATAATAGATTTTCTAATGATAATCCTAATTCATCTGGAATAACAACTAATGTTGATGTAGTAAGTGTAGATTCACAACAGCTTCATTGTAATCCATATGGAACAAATATGTTTAATGCGATGTTAGGATCAAAAGTTAAGTATTATGATACTCCTCAAGTGATTAATAGTTGTGCTACATTATTTCCTGATGGTCCTAATAATAGAGTTTCACCTGCTATAACAATTACAGCCGATTCTACAAAAATTATAGCAAGTAACTTGCCTCGTAAATTATTAAAAGGATATTACTTACTCAATTCAGATATATTGGATACAGCAAACTACTTTCAGACTGCGAATCCATTACAAACTATGGCTATTGTGGGTAAGTATAACGCAGCAAGTGATTTTATTTCTTATGATGGTGGAGGTCCTGTCTTTACAGCGACTAGAAGGAAAACAATAACAAGTATTAAAACACAAATATTGGATCCAGAGGGCGGAACAGCGAATGTTGGAGATAATTCAGGAGTGATATATCGCATAGATAAAGTAATACCTACAGATTTAAATTTTGCTGAAAATTTATTAAAAGGAGAATATGG
>Ga0181389_1000542_pt1 | contig 15467 bp, 18 predicted proteins | sample 12SPOviralmetaG_FD_130121 | JGI IMG/M metagenome (GOLD analysis project Ga0181389, IMG submission 130121) | Marine viral communities from the oligotrophic San Pedro Time Series (SPOT) site, San Pedro Channel, CA, USA - 12 SPOT_SRF_2010-06-29 | ecosystem: Environmental > Aquatic > Marine > Strait...
ATTATATATGAAACCTAAGAGTGAAATTATTTAAACTTTTTAAAAAAAAGTTTAGACAAAAATTTGCTTTAAAGATTTTTTAAATCTTTTTAGGTTTTCTTTTAAAAACAAAATATTTTTTTAAATTAAATCGCTCCTTGTAATCTTTAAAACTTTCTTCGATTGTAGGTTTATTCCACAATATCCATCTAGACAATGCACCAGCGGTCATAGGGTCGCTCCAGTTTTCTCTCTTTTGGTGTCGAATAATATAGGCTTTTTTACGAGCCTCTCTATCTTCTTTTTTATGTCGTGTAAAATCTAAAGCCCCTTTTTGTCCGAAGTGAACTGTTTTTATTTTCTTTTTGTTATCATCATAGAATATCATTTTATATTTTTTTTTATCACTTGGTAATAAATCAACAAACATATAAATATTAAAAAGATTTTAAAAATCTTTAAAGCAAACTTTTTGACTAAACTTTTTTTCAAAAAGTTTTTTATTTTAGTATTATATAAAATATGTCTACCCAATTAAAATTAAATAATAGAGAGTTAGTCCCAGAGAAATTATCTAAAAATACTCCTAATTTTCAAACTGATCTACTTAATTTTATTAGATTAGGTAATGTTTCAAATTTTAAACAAATACTACTAGCCAATGGTGAAACAATAGCCGCCAGTGGATCCTATATTAGTCCAGTTATTGATATGAAAAGTAATGGTAATTTCAGACTGATAATTATGGCTAGACTTGCAGCCAATTCTGGTAATGCTGGTAAAGCAAATCAAGTATGTAGGATACAAACTTCTTTAGACGGTACCGAATGGTATGATAAAAATATACCTGTTAATATTTTTGTCGATGGTTCTAACACCCCAATTGTTAATGATGTTTTCGATGTGCCTAATAGATTTATTAGAGTTAAATGGGAGAATAACGATGGAGGGGGAACACGCTTATTAAAAATGAGTGCTGAAATAAATATTATAGGATTAAGTGATTTATCTTAAAAAAACATTTTCAAAAATTTTTTATTTTATCTATATATAAATGAAAAGACTTTTAGGAGAAAATCAAACTACTGGATTATATGAAACCGTTGCGACTGATGGTGCTGGAAGTTTAAATACTACTGGAGGTGGTGGTGCTGCTTTTAATGGTGTTATAAAAGGTGTGACCGATATAAATGACCCCACAAACACTATAAAGAATATTAAAGTAGATTCATCTGGAGCAGTAAAAATCGATGATATAAATAGTTCTAAAACTACTGACGGAACAGCAAGAACCCAAATGATGGCTAGAACTACTATTGGAGATGATAGCACTAAACTTAATCTTCTATGCGATTCTCAAGGTCATTTGATAACATCAGACGTGAATATTCAAAAAGGTAAAGATTTAGATTTTACAGATGCTGCTGGACTACAACAAGTTTTAGTGTATGGTAGAAATGATGTTAATGCAAATCTACACCCATTAAGAATGTCTGGGGATTATTTATTCGTCGAAGTTCAAGGGTTTAAAAGCGAGGGAGTTCAAAATAATACTAGTTCAGCAAATCCAGTTCAATTACTAGGATACGATGATACTAATACAAGATTCAGAACAGTTAGAGCCGATGCTACAGGTAAATTGATGACTGGTATTTGTGGATATACAGATATAGCAGACGATGCCACATCAGTTAGAGCAAAAATTTCTGCTGCTGGTAGTTTACAAGTAAAACAAGATGACCACGCAAGTGTAGTAGTTCAGGGGGTTAGTGACCAAGCGAATCCATTTGGAACTAAGAAACCTTTACTCATTGATACGGCTGGTAAATTATTAACAGAAGATAGCCAATTAACAAGCAACTCTCTTAGTGTTGCTGCATTAACAGATAGTATTAAAACACTAATTACAGATGCTACAGTATCTAGAGGCTCTATAACCTTTTCAGGAGGTACAGCAATAAGTGGTGGTGATTTTTCTAATGCTGTAGATGTTGGAACAGATAGAAAAACTATCCATTTTTTCATTTCAGGAATGGCTAACACTCACGCAGGAATGATAGTTTTAGGTTCACAAGATAATAGTAATTTTTATAATATACAACAATTTACGCCTCAAACTGTAGGGGCTACTGTTTTTTGTGGAGGTAGTGTTACAAGCGGTTATAGATATTTTAAGTTTGAAAATACTGGAATTGCTTTTACATTATCAGCCGCTTTATTTAATTCATATAATTAACTATAATTTATATTTTTTTTATCTATCAATAATCTATATGGTATTTAGAGTAGCAATCCCCAGTTTTAAAAGAGTAGATATACTTAAAGAAAAAACATTAAAACTATTAGAAAAATATAATATTGATTTTAACATAATTGATTTATTTTTAGAAAATGAAAATCAATTTGATATATATTACGAGGCATTAGAATGCAACTTAAAATATCATGATATAAATATAATAATAACAGATACAGAAGGTATTGGAGCGAAGAGAAATTTTATTAGAAATTATTATAGAGAATATACAGATCAAGAAAATATTTTATGTATTGATGATGATATAGAAAAAATATTTATTATGGATAAAGAAATACAAGATTTAAAAAGTTTTATCAATAAAAGTTTTATTATAACTAGAGAAAAAGGTTTAAATATTTGGGGTGTTAGTGCCTATCATAATCCCTTTTTTATGAAAGATAATATAACAACTAATCTAAAGTATATATGTGGAGCTTTTTTTGGATTAGTAATAGATAGAAAGAAAGAAATATTGCAAACAGGGTTTAATCACTATGAAGATTTTGAATTTACTATATTACATTTCATACGAGATAATGGTGTGGTTAGATTTAATAACATAGCAATTAAAACTAAATATTTTGGAGAGGGTGGAATCAATGATAGTTATGGTGGGCGAGAAAATAGAAAAAAGGATATGAAAGAAGCTGGATTTAGATTCTTAGATAAATACAAGAAATATTGTCGATTGATTCAAAAAAATTATGGCTATGATATTAGATTAAATTATAGAGCGAAAGTGGAAGAAGTTTTATGCTGATTTTCTTTAAGTTTATTTAAAAATATATTAAAAAATGCCCATTTAAAGGATAAAAAATATTTTTTATGTTTCTTTAAGTCATAATTTTAGTTATTTATATTATTTTTATTTTTTTAAGCATAAAATATAACTATGTAAAATGTATAGTTATATTCTTTAATTTTCTAGGATATTCTGGATTATTAAATCTATAAATATATCTATTATAAATATTAACTTTTTCAATAAATCCTAAGGTCTTTAAACTATTAAATATTATTCGGCTTTTATAATCTTTATTCTCTTTACCTAAATTTAATTCGTGTCTAATCCTTAAAGCATAAACTCTATAAGATAAATAACCATATCGCTCCCATCTATGTTTAATAAAATAATTTAATACTATTTCATAATCATTTATCATCGATAATCTAATAGACATTGCTATTATTATATAACATTATTATATAGATGACTGAAACATATACAGCATATAAAATGGATTCAAATTATATCTATTGGAAATGTCCTGATTGTTTTAGATGTAAAAATAAAATTATAAAAAACCCATACACAAAATTAGGTAATATATATCAAAATTTAAAAAATGGTTATCATATTTATAATAGTTATAATAACTTTGATAATAGGATTATCTCTATTAAAAATCATTGTTTATATTCAATTCATAGGGATATAGATTTAATTGTAAATGATAAAACTTTAAAAATAAAAGATTGATATATTTTATAAAATGTATTGTTATCTATGTAGAAATGAATATAGAGAAAAACCTATTACTGGTTATTTTTGTATACAATGTAAAAGGCTACAAGACCTTTTAAACATTTATGGAGAAAGGGTTTATAATGTTTGTGAAGAAGTTTTAGTAAGAACTGAAAAACAACAGGATAAGAAATTACATACCGAATTGAAAAAAGAAATAGAAAAAAAAGAATATGCATTAAGATCTAAAATAGATAAAACAAAATAAAAAAAGATTTTTAAAAATCTTTAAAGCAAATGTCTAAACTTTTTTCAAAAGTTTTTTTCTTTATATAATTTATAATGGATCGCAAACAGATTAAAAAAATTATGAATCCTAAAAAAGAAAAAAAACCAAGTGTAGAAAAATTGTTTGAAAGAGAAATAAGCCCAGCAATGATGAAAAAACTTAAAGAACATTCTAAGCTCCACGATGGTGGTATGACCTCAAAACACATGAAAAATATGATTAAATATTTAAAAGAAAATTCAAAAGCAACATTCAAACAATCTCACAATTATGCGATGGCTAAAGATAAAAAAAAAGGTAAAAAAATAATGCCTATGGCTAAAAGAGTTTCTAGATATTAAAAGATTTAGAAAATATTTAGAGCAAATTAGGTAGCATACTCTTCTACACAATGTCCCCAACCCTTCTCAATCCACATTTTCTTTTTTCTGTTAAACAATATTTTAAGTGCTTGTTCTCCATAATCTTTTTCAAGTATAGAAATCCCCATGGCTATAATATTATGACTATAGGGTTTTATATCTACATAAGATAGTTCATTAAGTATATTAGTAATTTGTTCGTTCTGTGTTTCTGTAGTGCTATTCATTTTGTTTTTATATTCATTATAAAAACAAAATAAATATTAAATCAATTTTGTTTTTTTTTGTTATTATAAATTTTAATTATTACTAGTTTTTATTCTATATTACTATTTCTTGTTATTTGAATAAATACAGAACTTTTATTATTAACATCATTAGAAACAGTCCCATCACTAGATAAAATCCTCACATTAAAACTAGATAATAAATATGGCTCACCTTGATATACGACAGGAGTCGATCCCTCATTATAACTTGTTGTATATGATCCTGATTGATAATATCGAGATATAATACTCTGAACTTTATTACTTTGAAAAGAACTACCAATAGTCATAGTTGTAGGCATACCATTAACTTCTACCATAAAATAGCCGTCATTCTCGGCACTTTCTGCAACCGTATTAGGGGCTATAATTGCTTTATTTGTTGTAATTGTACCTCCGCCACTAGCATTTAAGGGAGCAAAACCACTAAAGAAAGTTGGATTAGTTTTTAATAATGCAGAATCTAAACCTGTATCGGCTGTTGTTGTAAATCTACCTATAGTGGTTGGTATTGATTGTGTTAAAAATCCTACTCCACCTATAACTGTATGTATTTGACTTGGGCTTTCAAATATTCTTTCATTTTCAGCGTAACTAAAGCCTAGTTGCTCCCAAAATTCTTTAGGTCTCATATCTGTAAAAATTATGCCTCCATTACGACCTATAAGTTTTTGTCCTCCTGCTCCTCTATTAAGCCATTGGGCAACTTGTGTTAATGATCCTGTGGCGTATAAAGATTGATGTATATTATCTATTTTTGTTTTATTTATATCCACATCGGAAATAAAAGCCGTTTGAGATGTCCCTATAAAAGGATCCACACCTGCTCCGCTTGGTCCTAATGTTGCGAACTCTCCGCCATCTGCTCTAGCGTAAAATTGTAAATCTGTATTTGATAAATTGTTTCTAGCTCGTATTTGATCATTAGTCATTAAAAATGAATTATTACTAGGGAAATTATTAAATACATTATTAGGTGGGTTGCCTTCTAAACTACTAAAATTATCTGTTAATATCTCGCATAATTGAGATAAAGGATATGAACCAGCTGGTATAGTAAATGATTGTGTATTTATTAAAAATGATGCTGTAAAATCTAAACTCCCTGCGACAATAGTGAATCCCTCCATAAAAAAATTTGAGTCGTCGTTTTCATCTTTGGTTGCTATGTTGGGTGGGTCTTCATTCAAAGGGCAATCATCAGGGAAAGTTTGAGGTTCAATATATTTCACAGTCCCAGTGCTATCCGTAAGTGGTCGATTAACACCCACTGCACCTGCTACACATTGAATCTCATTAAGTAATGTAAATGTTGCTGGGGTATTATTAAAACTTTGGTTTATTTCAAATGTAGGTGTAGCAAGTAGACCTGTCCTCCAATCTTTAACTTGAACGGTAATTTTTGCTCCATTACCAAAATTAGGTTGGGCTGGCCCAGATTGTCTCCGAAATTGAAATTGAGTTATTCTTTTAAAATCACTACCTGCATATATATTAAACCAAACATCTCGACCCCTACCTACACCTTGTCTATTATTTGCTTGAATACTTGCTATATCTAAATTATCATCTGCCCTAATATCTTCTGGATTTAATAAAACTACAGCAGGATTAGTAGGGTTAGTTATATCGGCTATTTGACCACCAATGAAAAAAGGGAAAATACCTGGAGCGTTAGGATCGCCATTAGTTTTAGTATTATTATTTATTATAAGACTATCGCTACTACCATCTTGAAAAGGTATAGGCACTTGTCTAACTATTTTATCTCCTGCTATATTAGATGGATCTTGAAATTGAAATTTTAAAATTAGTGGCGGTTCTCCAAGTTGTCTCCCCCATTTACCACCATTTACGCTTGGGCTTTCTCTATATACTTTCATTTCACCTATAGCATAAGCATTAGCCATATCAGGGATAATTGCTTTTCTACAGGCTATATATTCTTCTAAATCTGGCTGATTTGCATTGCCTCCACGATAGGTTTTTGTTGATGGTGCAGTTATACTATTATTTTGAAAATAATTTACAAAATCTACTCCTACTTCTACATCTTCAGGCAATATTATATCTCCTTGGTTTGCTTCTATACTATCAATATAACAAGATTTAATCTCGGTCATATCATTAGGATAAATAGGTATAGGATCAGGTAGATTAACTGTATAATCTCCGTTTCTAGCATTATAAGTAGCGTCTTCTTCTCTTAATTGTATAGTTATTGTGTTATTATTCATATATATTAACTATATATTTTAATTATATATAACATTCACCTCACCACCCTTTATCACTAGACTTTTTGAGACTTCGCCATATAATAAACAATTGAGAGCAATATTAGGTTTCATTACATTACCACTTTGATCGAATAAACCAGTTCTAGTTAAACTAATTTGAAGATCCTTAACTCTTTCATTTAAAAACATACCAAAATAACTTTGTTGGCCTTGATATTCTTGGAGTTGGGTTGTATATAAAGCAACAGTAGTAATACCCTGCCCACAATTACCACCTGGTAAAGTATTACAAGTACCCCAAGTATCATTTAACATCGACAACATTTTATTACCTGCACCATCTACACCACCTAAAGGCAATAAGGCTCCACCGTTTAGAGTCACTTGGATTTTTTCATCAAGTAGGGCTATACTAGCATATCTACCAAACCCATCTTGTCCGTTATTGGCTTGAACATCGGCTACTACTGCAGGTGCTTTAACCATTAAAATTCTACCCACAAGTTTACTATTAAATCCATTAAGTTTAGCATTAGTAACAACATTGGGAGATGCTGCAGCATTACCTAGAGCCGCTACTGTAAATCTATCTTGTTCTATGGCTGACCAAGATACCATCGCTGGGTTAGCGTTATATGATCCCATTAGACAATCCATAATAAGCCTAGGTCTTCTTGTATTGATAGATGTTGAATTAGATACATCTAAAATAGCACTGGGGTCGCTTTCAAACTCGATAACCAATCTAAGATTTTTGAATACGGCTGGGTCTAATACATTTAATTTTTCTAATATAGGCAAGTATTCTACCAAAGGCACTAAAGCTTCGGTTGTTACTGCATCTGTCTGTCCTGATTGATTATTTTGGGCTGGGGCATCGGTTCCGACACCTGCAGAAGTTAAACCAAAACCTAATTGATTTCTAGCAAGAAATTTACTTAATGCTTTATTTTGGCTATTTGTTCTATTATATCTTCTAAAAGCCATATAATGGGCTATATTAGGGCAACCATCTAAAAGCATCTGTCCTGAATATAAAAATACACTTTTTATAACACCATAAGCCCCTAGTAATTTATTATAAGGTACATTTTGATTATTTTTGCAACCAACATCTATTAACCTTAATGATGGTAAACAAGGTTCAGTAATTCTAAACTCTGCACTAACATTTTCATTATAAGTTGAAGGTTCTAAAAGTTTTGTTTTGACGCTTCCATCGCTGTATATACTCATTTTTATAATATCTATAGAGATAATAAAAATTTTAAAATAAAAAAAAAAAGATTTAAAAAATCTTTAGAGCAAACTTTTTTCTTAAAAAAGTTTTTTTATAATGATACTAAACTATGAAAATACAAATAGATAACCATTCTATTTGCAGCACTTAAACCTAATGGGGCGTTAATTTGAACTGAAAATCTTTGGTTTGAAAGATCTATCATTTCACCAAAACTTAATCCATGTATTAAATGTTGTTCGCTGTCTAGTGCATCTCCTGTGACTTGATTATGTCCTGTATCTGCGAGAGATTCTATGGCTCTCTTCAGAGCCTCTTGTTCTTGATCTATAATATATGAAACATATTCACTAGAACTATTATTAAATATAAACTGTATACTCTCCCATCTAGGGATTTTATTAAGAGCGTTATTATCCCAAACTTGGGCGTGTCCTCCAGCATCAACTACCTGATTCTCTCGATCGATAAATTGATAACTTATCGAGCATGCATCGCATTTTGCAGGCACAGATGTGGCCACATTTGAAAAATCACTCTCAAGGGTGCTTTTAACAGGGACTATAGTTCTCATTACTACAGGTGAACTAGAGCCATCATCGGCAACTGTTTGATAACTAATCCTTAAATCACTTAATACATAATTAACACTAGTCATATTATCTGTGGCTGTATTTCTATAAGTCCCATAAAATGCTGCTGGATTTCTTGCGAGTGAAACTGATAATTTCATAAATCCTGATTTCGAAAAAGGTATAACATCTCCTTGAACGGCTCTATTTAAACAAATTTTCATTTTGTGCGAGAAGTCATAATCCCTAGTGGCTGGGGCTTGATCGTTTTTATCTAATACACCAGAGCAATATTGAGTAGTCATAGTATCAAATGGGGCTTTTAATTCACATACACCGTGAGATTCATAACTATCGTTTTTATCTTTTGTTGCATTGGCTACCATATTTAAGTACCGAGGATAATCAAATTGTATATTTTCGATAGTATTTAATTGGGCTGCCGATACCTGTATACCGCTTATGAATGATCCAATACCTGCGTTTTTATTAAATCTAATATCATTTGCCGCTACGGTTCTAGCATTCGCTGTTGTGTTAACACGCAATTTACCTTCTAATTTAACTGACCCTAAAACTAATGATCTACCTTGATTGTTTATAGTAAAATTAACTACATCTAATTGAGAATAATTAGTGCGGTTATTATCTGGCTGAACTGAGGAGTATTGTAGAGAAGACATATTTTATATATCTATAAAATATTTTTTTTTATAAAAAATGAGTTTTAAAAACAAAAAAAACCTATAATAAAAAAAGATTTAGAAAATCTTTAGATCAAAGTTTTTGACTAAACTTTTTTTTAAAAAGTTTAAATTGATCTAATACTTCTTTTATATAATCCCAACTTTCTAATAGTTCCTGCTGCATAATCTAAATTTACTTGAACTTGTTTAGGTGAGGCTTTTAATGGTAATGGATTAACAATTGCAGATCCTCCTTGATTGCTTGGGTTATCTTCCAATGATTCATTAAATCCTAAGAAATTTTCATTAAAGCATTCGATATCATCTCCCATATTTAAATATCCTCTATCTTGTCTATCATAATATAAAGGTTTAGCCTGTCCTACACCGCCAGTCACCGCTGAAACAACAGCCTCGCTAGTTTCTTCTTCATTATCTATTGTTAATCTATGACTAAGTGGTTTTATATTAGGCATAACTCTTTGGGCACCTCCATTTACTCCCATCGCACAAATATACAATGTATCTGTATCACCATCGCAAGTGTATTGATTATTTATATTAGTTTGGGCAGCACCAAATCCACTATCTTCCTCAGTTGAATATGTTGTATATTCAATTCTCGCTGGTGTTGGATCTTTAACTTGTTTCATTTCTAGTTCTACTTTATTAAAAACTATTGTTGCCGTGGCTTGATTTACACCTATAAAAATCATATTTGAAATAACATCACCAGCGGCGAATGCTATTCCATCGACAAAAGATAAAGATAGTTTAGTATCGTCATTTTGATTATAAGATATAGCCGATATTGTTCTTTCTAAAAAGTTACCACCTGCAATGTTAAACTCGGTAGTAACACCACCATTTACCCTCCGATATTGTATTAAGAGTTTCTGTCCTACATAAAAAGGCATATGTTCTTCAGGGTGAGTATATGTTCTAGTAGGCACAAAATCCGTGACTGTTGTAGCCCCTGCGAAGGCACCCCCAGCATTAGGGGCATCTATTGCTTGACACGTTGCATTTCCACCAAAGGCATTGGTCCAGTTCGTGTCTGCTTGTCCCATAGTTTGTTGAACAACCATTTTTGAAAACTCCATCTCGAGTTTTACATCAGTTCTACCGTATTTTGATGTATCCCAAACTTCGGCGTTTCCTACATCGAAAATATGAGCCATTGGTATTCTTAAAGTGGCTGGTTTATATTCACTTGAAATACTCCCACTTCTTTGGCAGGCTAGTAAAGGCGATGCATTTAATCCTAAAATAGTATCCGAATTTCCTATACCTGTATATTGATCGCCAAATTTAGTTTCTATATCATCTTCATAAATATACTGGGCTAGACGAAGAGTATTAATCGATCTTAAACTTTCGACTTGTCCCATTCTTGATGTTCTAATATCGGCATTTCTAACAAAACATACACTAGGTAAAACAGCATCACTAATACCAGCATCATTAAATAAAATAGAGTTTTTATATAAACCCTTAACACCATCAAATCGAGGTAAGGCTCTAGCGTTTGTATCTGTAGTAGTAACACTCACATTAACTAAAACGTGCGAATCGGCTAAACTGATTTTCATACCTTCAGGGATAGAAAAACTAACAATATTTTGGGCTGCACTAAATGTGCCTTCAATGGCGGTCATTTTTACATATCTAGAACTTGGTGTACTCATTTTTTTATAATCTTAATAGATATAATATTTTCAAAAAAAAAAAAATAAACTAAAAATATATGACTTTTCGACAAGACTTTATAAAAAAATATAAAATAGATGATAAGGGGTATTCAATAGCCGAATTATCTAAAATAAGTGGATTCAAAAAAAACATACTACAAAAAGTATATAATCGTGGTATAGGAGCCTATAAAACTCAATTAGGTTCTGTTAGACTAAAAGGCACATTTAAAAAAAATCCAAATCTTAAAAAGTTTCCTGCATCTAAAAGATTATCAAAAGAACAGTGGGCATATAGCCGAGTTTATGGATTTATAATGAATAATCCTAAACAAACAAAAAAGGGTCAGCCTGATTATGATTTATGGCTAATGAGAAAATAGTTCTTCTCTAAGATAATCTAAATCATCTACGCTTAAATCCTGTTCGGTTTTAACTGGTAAATAACACTTCTTTAAACTAATATTAGGTAGTTTTTTACTTTTATAATTTTCAATTGTTACTAGTTTATATAATAAATATCTACTACAATTTAAATGAGTACATAATTGTTCTAGAGTCATAAAATATTCGTATTTCGGTGCTGTGTCTGGGTCTTCTTCATCATCAGTTATTAAAATATAATGGTAATATGATTTATTTGGATTTTTTCTCATATATAATATATATATATATAATAAAATGAGTATATTTTAAATAGTTTTTTTTAAATGTCTAAATCCTCACTCATTTTTTCAGCATTATAGCTCGTGCCTATTTCAAAATCCGTTATTGTTTCCTCTTTTTGTTCTTCAGTAAATATATAATTATCTAGAAACTCTTTCATTTTTTCTAAATCAAAACTACAATATCTCCCATTTATGGAGGTAAATGTCTTTTTATCTTCAAATATAAATCGTCTATCATCTTTAAAAGAATTAAAACAAGCCATTAAGTCTAGTTTAATATCACTCTGTTTTATTTTAAATTGTATCTCGCCTATATTATTTTTTACCCATTCTAAAAAATTATCATAAAACTTCTTAAACTTAATATAATGTAGATTGCCTTTTTTATTTATAATAAAATCATCATACAATTTATTATCGATTATATTTTTTATATAAGAATATATAGGCTTGATATTCTTACTACGCATAACTTTTTTTTCTTCAATTTCAGGAGGGTTCTTAGGATTATAATTGGATAAATCAAGTTCTATTAGATATTTAAATACAGATCTAAGCCAATTTTTATTTCCCATATCTTCATAAAATTTATTCCAAAACTTAGTAGCATATTCCCTTTGGATTGGGTCCTTTACATTCTTAATTAACCTCATACCTGTTTTAAATATTACTATTCGTCTATCATTTTGTTCTATATTTACTAGGTTATTACTATTACCAGCAATAAATAATCGTATATAATTTTTTTGAATTACACATTTTTCGTTTTTATCATTTACACGATTTTCTATGCCTGTTGAAAAGTTTTTTAATTTCTGTTGATTTTCAAAGCCATCTTTACCTTCTAATTCATTTATAAATAGAGCCAGTTTATTAAATAATATACTATTGAATTTACCAAATACATCATATATATTACCAGTCAAATCTATATAATCCTTTCCAATTATTGCTTTTAAAAGTCTATACAATGTGTCCTTGCCTGCACCAGTCCACCCCTTAAATACTAAAATCTGTTCTGTTCTATAACATGGATATTGAAATATATGGGCGATATATTTTATTAAATATTCCGACAACTCTTTATTATCATTACACAAATTACTAATATATTCCTGAAAGTTGCTAATATCTACTTCTTCGTGTGGTGTTTCATCATTACAATATTCAAAACCTTTAAAGGTATTATATACATACATAGGCGTAGTGTTTATTTTCCCATAAGGTAAAAAATCTATTCTATCATATTGTCTTTTATCTATGTCTTTAATCCATTTATCAAAAATACTTTTTTCTACAAGATCGCCTTTATCGTTAAAAGTTTCTATTCTATATTCTTCACATATTAATTTAAAATCATTAGTTCTTTGTTGATAATAATTAAGTTTTCCATCACTATCTCTACTCTGCACCCAAAATGTATATGGGTTTTTTACTAAAAAATGTTTCTTTTCAAACTCTAATTTCACTACTTCATAGTCCAAAAAATTGTTATTTTCTAAATCTAAATCTATATCACATTCTAAAGATTTGTATTTAAAACTTATATATTCATAAGAAGCGAACATTTTGTTTATATTTTCTAATTCTAATGTAAAATCTATACCTTCTAATCTTTCAATATTTAAACCGTCAAACATATTAACAATACAAATATTTGGATACATAGATTTTAAATAATTATTAACTGTTTGGATAATATCGGATTCTATCATTTTAAGATATTGACCCACAACACTAGAAATAGGATTTTCTATATTGTCGGTTTTTATTTTTAAATGTTCTATTATTTCATATAGTTTTAATCTATTGCTTTTTATTTCATCAGCAAACCCTCTAAGCCAATTACTTTTTTTTTTAATATATGGTCTATCTTTATTTAAAACTATTATTATATCTTGTTTAGTTAAATATTCTTCCTGTAAAACCTTTTCCCTATTATTTACATACTCTTCTAGTTTAGGTGAGAATAACCCATTTTGTTTAAAACAATAATACATTAGAGAAGGTATGCAATTAACTATATCTAAATCTACATAATACTCGCCACTCAAATAGTTTTTTAGATCTACTTGTAGCGATTGTAATCCCATACCTTCTACATATAATCTACCATCGCTACTATTTTTACCATATTTATAATTTCTTTTAATAATACCTACACCATCTTCATCATATTCCATTTTAGATAAATTGATTAAAAATTTCATAACGCTAGTCATATAAGAACGAACACTCCATTTATAACCATCTTTATTACTTGCTTCTTTATCGAAAAAGGTGTTCTTTATTTGTGTCCTATTCATACCTTTAACAAGACCTATAACCTTCTTAATATTTATCTTTTCAGTTTCAGTTGTCGAGTGCTTTACATTACTAAATTTATATACCGTCATTATATTATATAACAATATAATAATTTCAAATCCTTAAATAAAAATATCATTATATTATAAAATCGCTTTTTCACACTTTTTTCACTTTTTCACAATTATTTCAGTTTTCAAAACTCATGCAGCCAAATAAATTTTTTTTTGTTGGAGATTTCAAAACTTATAAAAAAAAAATTATTTTGGTGAATGAATATTTTATTTTTTCACAAATAAATGTGATAATTTATGTTTTTGTTATGAAAAAGAAAGAATAGAATAAGTTAATGGTGTTATTTCTTATTATTTGAATTATCACATTTTTGAAATTTTTTTCACATTTTTGTAATTTTTTCACATTTTTGATATTTTTTTCACATAAATAGAATTATGCTTATTCTAGAAATATCAAATCTTTAGGCAACTCCATTTTATAACAATAAATAAAAGAACCAAGTGGCGGTGTATAACCTGATTTATTACTTTTTAAATGTGTAAAACCTATTCTGTTTTTAGGTATTATTATTTGTATTTGATTTTTAAATAATGATTGAAACCATTTTAAAACAATTGTATGCGATGGTAATATTAACATAAAAGGTTTATCTAATTCTTTCAATCTTTTTAATATTTCTTTTTTCTTACTAAATGGTATATTGTCTATTATTATCTCACCTCTATTATTTTCAAAAAAGTTTTCATCTTCGTGTATTATATCTAGATTAAATAGTTGTTTAAAATATTCTTTTTGTTTACCATCGCAATAGAAAGGCGACCATATCTTTTTATCTAAGGGTATATAATCTCTGATCATCTCCCAGCCTGTTAAATCTGTTGAATAGTTATCACTATCTTTATCATTTGTAAAACTCATTATTATATAATACTATATTTTTTTCACTCAATAAATCTCAATCTAGTCCCATTTGTTTTTTTATTAGAAACATTTGTAAATCTCTTAGAGTACATTTACATACACTACGCTTTTCACCACAACAACCACATTTTTTTTCTTTTTTATCGTCGTTCATTTTTATAATAAAAAATGTAAAAATATTTTTCAAATCAATTTTGTTTTTTTATTTCTTAGTGTTATTAAAAAATACTAATGAATATCTTGTGCCTTCATAAGGTTTAGTCCAATGTTTATTATTAGCACCATCAAACTTAAAAAATGAATGTCTAATATCTATAGTATCTATTGTTGTCGATTCTTGTTCTACACATAATTCACCTCCAGTGTAATCTCCAAGTCCTATTATATAACTCTCAGCAATATTTTTACTATCGTAGTGTGGAGGAGATGAGAAATCTTTATTTAATTGTATCTGGGTATAA
>Ga0181389_1000548_pt1 | contig 15385 bp, 26 predicted proteins | sample 12SPOviralmetaG_FD_130121 | JGI IMG/M metagenome (GOLD analysis project Ga0181389, IMG submission 130121) | Marine viral communities from the oligotrophic San Pedro Time Series (SPOT) site, San Pedro Channel, CA, USA - 12 SPOT_SRF_2010-06-29 | ecosystem: Environmental > Aquatic > Marine > Strait...
CGTTCTTTTCTCTGGTGTATCAACTCCTGCAACTCTAACTCTTTCCTTCTTGTATAGATCGAACCCCAGATCAATAGTGACATCAATAGTATCACCATCAAGTACACGATTGATCTCCGTCACTCGGAAGTTGTAGCAGCTCTTCCTGCTCGGTGGTGTCAATGCTCCCATCTTCTAACTCTGCAAATGCTTGTCTTAGTATGTATACGACATAACCTAGTGCCAATACAACAGCAATAATTACCAAGATAATTACTGACCATACAGGATCACTTGGGTAGTCGAGAGGACGTAATAATAAATTCATTTTTTAACTGGCCAAGTAAGTTCCATTCCCACAGTGAGTAGTATCACAAATCCAAATACAAATATTCCACTCATCATAATCTATTACTATCTCTGGAAGGGATTAATTGGTATGCCATTTTGTCTCTCAACTCATTGACACGCTCTTCATTATACTGCTTGAAGTTCCCTCGCTTCTCAACTTTTTTATAGTAGTGTAATGCATTGAGGATAATTGCATAGTCCTCCATGTCTAATTCAAATTTCATAATTGATTAAATCGATAATCTAACATAATTCTATACAAAGAATCTCTCATAAACCACAAGTGTTCTTGTTCTTCGTGTGGTCTAGCAGGAGCACCTGGCCATAACCTAATGGTTTCTGTAACAGAATGATGTAACAAGCGTACATCTTCTATAGTTAAACTTACTGTGTAGTCGGGTTGGTTACTCATGGGTTCCTGGGATCGATTCCTAAATCTTTCAAGTATTCAATCCACCAATCTTGATCTTTAATGTATCTCCAATTGGGAACTTCTTGTCCGCGTTCTATAACATAGTATTCATAGAGAGCGTCATCTATAGTCTGTGCGATCTCCATATTCTTCTTCCTCTTCATCAACGTCTTCATATGCGTTGTCCACATATGGTCCTCGTTTTCGTGAAGATTCTTTTCCGACATAATTTTTTTCGTCGTTGACAGCAGATACCCATACTGAAAGTTTTAATACTATAAAAATAATAACCAGTGGTGTAAAGCATCCGATTAAAATTACTGGATTCATTTATGCTTCCTCGTAAAAGGTTCCCAGTGTTGCCAACTGTATTTATGAACTGCCCACATTCCTATGATGGGAACAAAGACCAGGCACCATGCCATGATAGCTAATCCATATGGGTTGTTAAGTACAGTCCCACAAAACCTAGCAAATTGTAACATTATTCTGATATAATTGATAGAATGAATAAAAATAATCCGAACAAACAATAGAAACCAATAAAAATTAATTCAGATTGAATATGCATATTCTAAACTCCATGTAATACTTGCTATTATACAGAAAAATAAAAGTAATCCAGAAAAAATTGCATGGTTCATTGTTCTTTAATTTTCCAAAGGTTTAGGAAATAACGATCAACTTCATACAAATCACCACGGGGTGGTTGTTCGTCAATTTGAGACCATTTAATGCATAGTTCTCTCATCTCAAATGATATCTTACCTGGGGTAAACATTCTGCCAAAGGATGACATGGCAAACGCATACCTCATTCTAATGCGCTGTTCCATTTCCTGTGTAGGCGTCGGTTTCATAATAGTTATTCTCACCTGTTCTGTACCCGAAATATGCGGTGGCACATATAAAGGGTAGTGATCCGAAAAGTAGGACATGTGCTAGGGTCATTAAATTTTTTCCTCGTAGATTTTAATTAACTTCATTGCCTGTTTTCTATCACTACCACAAGGAGCATTCTTAAGACACATAAGAATTAATTCATCATCACTGATAGTAGGTTTGATAGTAAACCCCCACTTATCAACTTCACCATTTATAGGTGCTTCTGGACTATCGAACATCATGTCCTCCAAACATTGCTCTCATACCATTCAGAACCTTGGCAGTGAAAGCACCAAGACGGCGCGACTCAAATCTCGCAAACAAAGCACTGCTGATGACAGGAGCGGGTACGCCAAGATCCACAGCAGCGTGAACAGTCCAACGTCCTTCACCAGAGTCTGATACTCCCCCATCGAACTTGCTAAGCTCACGATCACTGCGTAGTACATCAGCGGTAAGATCAAGTAACCAAGACCCAACCACACTACCACGACGCCAACACTCAGCCACTTTAGCAACGTTAATGTCGTAGCAATAATCTTCTGGGCAATCCATTGGAGCAACCTCAGCATCACCTGCAGCAACGTACTTTGCCCCAGCATTTGCTTCATGCAGGATATTAAATCCTTCTGCATATGCTTGCATGATTCCATATTCAATCCCATTATGTACCATTTTTACAAAGTGACCTGCACCAGGATCCCCACAATACATCCATCCAAACTCTTCTGGATACATTACATATGAACCATCTCCTGTGCGTTCTGCAGCACCAATTCCTGGAGCGAGTGCATCGAAGATAGGGCGGCATACATCGACTGCGAGACTTCTGCCACCAACCATAAGACAGTATCCACGCTCCAAACCATAAACACCACCACTAGTACCACAATCAAGATATTGGATGCCCAATTTTTCCAGTTGCTCTGCTCTGCGGCGCGAGTCCTTAAAATTGGAATTGCCATGATCAATAACAATATCTCCATCACTAAGAAATGGTAGTAAGTCATTGATAGTTTCCTCTACAAGTTCTGCAGGAATAACAAGTTGAAAGATGCCTGGAACTTTGCCAGCACTAGTGTATTGCTTAGAGTCAGATTTAACTGCCTGGACTAAACTTTCTAATGAAGTAGTAACACCATTTACATATCCTGCCTCATATTGTTCACATGCTTTCTCGTAGTTATTTCTATAACCCCATACTTCAATACCTGCTTTTATCATACGGCGAGACATACCCTCACCCATACGACCTAATCCAATCATTCCAACTTTCATTTTAATTTTCCTTTATTCTATTATAATCACTTAGCATCTGTAGTCAACATTTGCTCCGTATACATTTTAAGTTTGTTTTCTAGTTGGTCGTAGATATCCCAGATGTACTCGGAACCTGTTTGGTCTTTATAGGATTCACACGCACGAATTAGTCTTGTAATATCGTCTGCAGAAAGTCTCATAATCTAATACCGTGTGACAAAAATATTTATGGTACACCCCCATTGACAGGATTGTTATATGGTGGTATGATGATCATGTCGTCGAGTTGAACACCTATGTTATACGATCAACCTCCTGCTCCTCACTATGTTTGTGTGGATTGTACTCCAGCCGAGGCACAGGTTGCTCAATTCCTGCAAGGACGTGGCATTTATGATCGCAATGCCATTGCAGTTGTGATGGGAAACATTAAGCAAGAGAGTAATTTTAAACATAACATTTGTGAGGGAGGTGCTATTGTCCCTTACGATCAGTGTCTTCGTGGTGGGTATGGTTTAATCCAGTGGACTTCTACTAATCGTTACCTGGGATTGGGATCCTTTGCACGTAAGTATAATGGTAGTCCTTCTGACTTTGGTATGCAATTGCGATACATGGTCAACGAAAACCAGTGGACAAAATTTGAAGTGGTACTGAAGGGCGGTGGTCAAAGTGTCCCCTACTACATGAATGCTGCTTATTATTGGTTAGGATGGGGTATCCATGGAAACCGCACAAACTATGCCTACTCCTACAGCAAGAAACTCGTCCTCCGATACTCTTGACATGGCAGACGACTGGCGTTATAATGACCAGAAGATGGAGACACGCCAACGTGCGTACTCCATTCTTCTCAATCGATTCGGATCCCAACTTGACAAAGATGGAGCTCCGCTATATAATATGAAAGCAATCACCGAGTGTGCCCATGACTGGGTGTCACAAGGAAATTCTAGATGTGATGGAATTGTTGCATACTTCAAAGCATATTATGCTTGAAGTTTTTTGACTCAGTAGCTCAGTTGGATAGAGCAACTGCCTTCTAAGCAGTCGGTCGTTGGTTCGAGTCCAACCTGAGTCGCCAGTCGGTATGGCGGAATTGGTAGACGCGCCAGGTTTAGGTTCTGGTGTCTTTATGACGTGGAGGTTCAAGTCCTCTTACCGACACTCGCTCGAATAACTCAGTGGTAGAGTGTCTCCTTTACACGGAGGGTGTCGGGGGTTCAAATCCCTCTTCGAGCATTGTCACTATTAACTATGGACAAGCAAAAAATTAAAGATCAATTACAAGAAATCAAAACAGAACTTGCATATATGCGAGGAATGCTTACAAATATTTGTAGTCAGTTACAAGAGTCGAAAGATTTTAATGCAGAGTCATCTAAATCTCCAGCAAAAGAATTATATGAGCATCCATGGTATAAGTATAAGCGTGAACAAATTCTCGCTGAAGAAGAATCACTTAAAATTTTAAGTGATCACTTAAAAACTAACATTATATAAATCAATGAAAATTTTCCTAGACACTGCTGACTACGAAGCAATTGCTGAACGCTATACGACTGGTCTAGTTGATGGTATCACTACAAATCCTACACTAGTTCGCAAGTCTGGTGTAGACTATGTGGAGTTCATTAAAACACTAGCAACCAACTTTGCTTTTGAAAGCATCTCTGCTGAAGTAGAAGGTGACTCCTGCTTTGAGATGCTTACCAATGCTATTAAGTATCGTGATATTGCTGACAACGTTACGATCAAACTGCCCCTCACTGTAGAGGGTCTGAAGGCATGTAAAGAACTCACTGCTCAAGGTGTCGAAACTAACGTTACCTTGTGCTTCAGCGCCGCTCAGGCATTGATGGCAGCGAAGGCAGGTGCCACATACATCTCACCTTTCGTGGGTCGTATGAATGATAATTCTCTCAGTGGTGTTGAACTTGTTCGTGCTATCTCTGGTCTGTACTGTGCTCATGGTGTTCGCACCAAGATCCTTGCTGCCAGTTTGAGAGATGTCCACCATGTCTCGCGTTGTTTCCTCTATGGTGCTAGTGTATGTACGTTGCCACCTGCTGTGTTTGACAAAATGTATAACCATGTGCTGACCGATTCTGGTCTGGCAATTTTTGAAAAAGATTTTAAGGAGATCAATGGTTGAAGTTCCGTTCGATGAATTTGAAAAAGACTTCGATGCATACATGGATCGCATTGAAGCAGGTGAATCCTTTATAGTTCGTAAACCAGATGGAACTGCTGTCATGGCAGTCCCTGCTGAAGAATACAAAGAACTATCAGATCAGGTTACTGATACTGACTGGGAAGATATGATGACAACACATGATGATGCTAGTTAAAAAGTTAATTTCTAAGTATGTCTCTCTAATCCAAAAAATTCCAGAGAGACACTACTGGCCAATCTTTCTGTTCCTGTCTTTGTACTTCATCGTTCCGATGAGTGAGATCACAGTTACACTGACAGCAATTCTTTACTTCAAGTTTGAAAAGAAGATTGCTCCTGTGGTAGGTAGACTCACCAAGCGACTTCCTAACTGGTTAAAGTTTGGTGGTGGTCTCATCTTCTTCCTTGTGATGATTGATGATACCTTGTTTTACTTTGCCCTGATTGCTCTAGCATTCTGGAGCAGTAAGCAGGTCAGAAAGAAAACTGGCACACCCCCTTTACATGACGATGAGGAGGTGCTACAATATGGACACAACAAGGAACCTGATGAAACCGACAGTCATTCTTGAGAGATCTCCCTACCGCTATGTTCAGTGCGGTCTTCTAGAGATCAATGGTAAACCTGACTATCGTATTCAAAAGTATCATGAGTGGAAAAAGCGTTACTTTGACATGTACTTGCTTGACAATCAGATGCAACTAGACACCTGTCTAGAAGATGTAGAGTATACTAAGTGGTTAGACCCTGACCCTGAAGTGGGTTCATATCGTAAATTCAATTCTGTAAGTAATCCTTATGACTAAAACACATTCTGACTTGGACTTTATTCGCGACATGCTTCTCGCTGCTCTGGATGAGCGTCGTGATGATATTGTAGGAGATTTGTTCAAGATGTATGAGCAGGCACGTACCGAATCTCGCCCTACTATTCCTGCTGGCAACATTAACATCGACACCGTAACTAAACCTGACGGAACTCAGTATAACTTTACGTTGAGTTCTGACTACATCCCTGCAGCACCAGCTTCTATTAATCTTGGTAATTCTCTTAACAACAATGATGTAATTTCTTTTGGAGATTACACACGTACAGATAAGGAGTTTCTTGTAGAGTGAGAGTAGTTGTTGTTGGTGGGGGTACTGCTGGATGGATGGTAACTTATTATCTGTCCGAATCTCATCTATGTGTCAATGTCTCTACTGAAGAGATCCCTATCATAGGTGTAGGTGAAGGCACAACGGGTAAATTTCTTGATGTATTCAAGATGGACCATGTATCAATGATGCATGGTATGGATGCTCTACCTAAACTTGGCATCAAGTTTGACAACTGGAGTAAGACCAAGCAGAGTTTTCTTTCACCCATTGACGGAACACCAACAGCTAGTAAATATATTGATTATACTTGTCTTGCCTATGGTCCTGTAGGTAAGCACATCACTTTGATGAACGGCAATAAGTCTAACTTTTTTGTCGAACAACCAGACTTAATGTGTGATTATAATCAAAATGCATTACATCTAGATGCATATAAGACAGGCGAGTTCTTTAAATCTCAAAGCAAACTACTTAAACATTACGATGCTAAAGTAGTCAAGGTTAATAGAGAGGAAGGATTTATTAAATCTATTGAACTCGATACTGGCGAAACAATAGAAGGTGATTTATTTGTTGATTGTTCTGGTTTCGCTAGAGTCTTGAGTGCCGCTGATGACTGGGTAGACTATTCTGAATACCTTCCTGTCAACAGAGCATTAGTATATAAAACAGAGACAGAATCTTCTAGAAAACCATATACTCTTGCTACTGCTAGAAAATATGGTTGGACTTGGGAGATTCCAACTCGTACTAAAATTGGTAAAGGATATGTGTACTGCGATAAGTATGCATCTGAAGACGATATCCTAGAAGAACTAGGTGACGTTGAGAAAGTCAAATCTATTGAGTTTAAATCTGGTAGAATTACCAAGTTTCTTGATAAGAATTGTCTTTCATTGGGGCTCTCTTCGGGATTCCTAGAACCATTGCAAGCAACTAGTATTCATCTTACACTGATGCAACTAGAACGCTTTGCATATGGATATCCTACCGAGGATTTACTCCTTGACAATGAGATGGAAAGAGACTATAATGATTATGTCGCTTCCTTACATGATTCTATGAGAGACTTTGTGTCTCTACATTATTCTGGAGGTAAAACTGATACTGACTTCTGGAAAGATGCCCGTGTTACTCCCTTTGTAGATAAAATTATTTCTTTAACTAAGAAAAGACTCCCCCGATCTTTTGATTTTCCTAAGATAGGTGGAGGTGTTGCTCAAGAATCATACAACCCCATCCTATGGGGATTAGGACACTTTAATAATTGTCCAGTAAAACAAACATTTGACAGCGACAACGCTTCTATGGTATACTGGGCAAGCGAAGCAAAGAAGTTCGGTGGTAATACTTCTAAGTACTTAACCATTGATGAACTGAACGACATCATCGCTAGTCTTGGGAAGACTTAAAAAGCACCCTGGTGCGGGTGAATGCGACTCGCCGCCTGGTTTCTTGCTTCCAGTTAAAAAGCAAGTGGTGGTGCCAAATACCCTTCCGTGTGGTTGGTTCTTGTTTACAACTAAAACAAACAAGTGGCGTGCATGTGTAACCCTCACACGAACTGTCACAAGGGTAAGTATATTTACTCTAAGTCGTGTATAAATAAAATCGTTACAATTTTGTAACAATCCTAACGGAGACACGTCGAGTCTTCTATCATCTGTGGGTTTAACTCCACAAGTAAACAAACTTTTAAACAAAATGATCAAATCTGTATTCGCAGCAACCGCTGCCCTGTCCGTATCTGCTGGCGCTGCATTCGCTGGTCCCTACGTTAACGTAGAAGCAAACTCAGGATTCACGGGATCCAGCTACAATGGAACTGCCACCGACCTTCACGTTGGTTATGAAGGCGAACTCGGTGAGTCTGCTTCATACTACGTTCAAGGCGGCGCTACTGTAGTCTCCCCTGATGGCGGCGAGAGCGACACCGTTCCTTCTGGTAAGGCAGGTCTTGGTATCGGTTTGACCGATGCTCTTGGTGCATACGGCGAAGTCTCGTTCGTTGGTAGCGGCGACAGCAACATCGATCGCGGTTATGGAACTAAGTTGGGTCTTAAGTATTCCTTCTGATTTTCATAAGGAAAACTAAACTGAGAGGGGCTTGACGCCCCTCTTTTTTTCATATATAATATGTAAAGATTCATTACAAAACGTATCATGACAGTAACAACAGAAGATGGTGGACGTACAAACATGTGGGCCACCGAACCTCGCATGTATACTGACCCTACTTATACAGAAAGATATGGTCTTGAAACCCACGCAGAACGTGCAGAAAAAGCAAATGGACGCTATGCTATGTTGGGTATCATCGCAGGATTCATTTCGTATGCTGTGACTGGTAACTTGTTCTTTGGAATTATTTGATGAATCTTACACAAGATGAACTTTGGAATACGATTGACACCCTTGGATGGGATGTCAGACATGATAACATCGTGATTGAAATTGGTGGTACAGTTGTTTCTGGTATCCACCAAGGTGAGGAGTTCAACAAAAAGTGGGCAACTCAATATGGTGTGCGTAAATATAATAAGGACGCATTCATCGTTCTTAAAAACCTTTCACGTACTCCATTTGAATCATCCAAACCCATGGATAGAGAACATAACCCCCCTCACTCATCTACCCCCACAGAACCAGAAGACATTGTTGTCAACATGGAAGGCGGTGTAGGTGGGTCTTGGGAAGTCAAAGGTGAAGATGACAAATCCTAATCAACTCTATGAAGACATGGAGAGATTAAATGCCCTATACGAAGAACTCTGCTGGGGGCATCATGATGAATTAGTATTCACTCATGAAAATGGTAGAGTCGTTATTTACAACAAAACACAGGAGCAAGTCAAATGAAATTCGGATTCACACCTGAGGCAGAGATCCTCAACTCACGTCTAGCAATGCTTGGTTTCATCATTGCTGTTGGAACTTATGCTACTACAGGACAAATTATTCCAGGAGTATGGTAAATGTTATTGTTAGCAACTATCCTTTTGGGAAGCTTTATTATTGGAGCAGTACTCTCAGATGGAGGTGCTGATGATGATGGACCACCTGATGGAGGAATGATGACACCTATTATGGTTCCTTCTAATTAAATAAATAAAAACATATCGTCGCCGCTAGGGAGTGTCTGGTCAGAATCAGACTACTCCCTATTTTTTTGCTTATGAAAGACTTCATTGGAATTTATCCAAATGCAATGCCAGATGACACATGTGATTTGATCATTGATTGGTTTGAAAATAATATAGACATACAACAACCTGGCATTGTATCTTCGCGTCAGGGGGAAAAAACTGAGGTAGTTAAAAATGTGAAAGACTCTACCGATATTCCTGTGTATTTTTCAGATGATGAATTGCCCAACTATCATATCGCATTAGCAATTTCTAAAGGCATTTCGCCATATAAAGATGAATATTTTCACTTGAATGAAGGACCAAGATGGGATGTAGTTAATACTTACAACCTGCAGAGATATTATCCTGGTCAAGGATTTCATATTCCACATCATGAATACAATCCAACATCAAACCAGTTGTTGCTGGCATGGATGATCTATTTAAATGATGTTACTGAAGGTGGAGAGACTAGATTTGTTTATCAAGATATAAATATTGAGCCAAAAAAAGGTACGCTGGTTATTTGGCCAGCGTACTTTACTCATGTTCATCATGGACTTGTTAGTGCAACACAGACTAAGTATATTGCAACTGGGTGGCATCGATATTATGCTTGAGCTTCTGTCCAGGAGAACTTAAAGTCAGCAGATCTTGCACTGCTACCGAAACCACCAGCAATGTTTGTAACACGTACAGCAAGAACTTCAGGACCATCTGGGAATACACCACTTGGGAAGTTGTTGTCGAATGTAGACTTACCACCACCTAGAATGCAGTTAGAGATCTCTTTAACTTGATCTAGAGGAACTGTGGATGCACCAGCACCGAAACCACCTGCACCAGCATAGAAAGCGTAAACAACTTCACCACCAACTAGTTCTGCGTTTGTTCCAAGAACTGCATATTGTGCCAAGGATGTACCACCTACACTTTGCCATGTAGAAGAGACATCAACTGTTGGGTTAAGTAATAGTTCTACGAAGAACACACCATTAGCAACAATCTGACAATCTCTCATAACTAGTTGCATTCTGTTGATCAGTTCTCTGGATCCAAATGCACCAGTGATACCATTATCAACAGCAGGGCAAACACGTAGTGCTAGAATACCTTTGGTTTGACCAGAGGAAACAGATCTACCAGTTTTAGTACCAATAGAATAGATGTATGCTCTATCTTCATCATACTCACCTTCCATAATAACTGAGGAACCCCAGTGACTAATTTGTGGAACAGATGTAGCTCGCAATAGTTCTACACCAATAGGTCTTGTCGTATCATATGTGAATGCTTCAGCAGATCCTGCTCCCATTGGTGCAAAGATAATACTTGTTCCAGTTGCTGTCGCAGTTGCTGCAGTGCTTAGGGTAATGTTTACACCAGCAATTTCCGATACAAATGTATCATCAGGAATGTCATCGCTTTTAACAACCTGACCAACTTGAATGCCAGTGGAACTAGCGACTTGAACTATGTTACTTCCCGATGTAGTATTACCTGTAGTTACTGCTCCTGCAGCTTCTCTAGTTAAACCTGTAAATATACCAGACTCAGCAACAGCAAGAGGAGACAAAGCAGAACCAACAGATGCTGTGATCGAGATAGGAGTTGAAGATGAAGCAGTTTCTGTGATAGTGAAACTTGTGCTGTTTGGAACTGTTGCAACGAAATAGGTTTTGTTTGCAACAATGTTAGCAAATGGTCTATCAAATTGAATTGGTTGAACACCATTGCCTTGCAAACCACCAGTAGAAGCAACTGATAATGTATTACCTGCTGCTTCAGTTGCTAGAACATCCTGAGCAAAAGTACTTTTGCTGGTATAATTTACATACTCTTGAGTTGCAGATGTAGCAGAATCAACTTGTCTGATTCTTAAGGTTCCTGATGATGGGAATCTATCAAGTCCTTTGTTTACATACAGAACACTATCACTATTAGATACTGATTTAGTTACTACTGCAAATGGACAGATAGTATTAACTTCATAACGAGCAGGTAGGTTACCTGATCTCATATATGCTTCGTTGTTGAAGTTGTTGTTTGGAATCTTGTGAGCATAGATAACATCACCATTTGTACCACGGAATCCCCAACGAATAAAACCAGCACCATACCAAGAGTAGTCCATATAGAACATTTGCATCTTGGTTACATCAATAGTATAACCAGACTTACCAGAACCATCACAGCGATCTATATTCCACTGATCTTGCTTCCATATAATTTCTTGTGTCTTGGTGATAGGAACATTAATGTCAGAAGGACCACGATAGTCAGGGAAGATAATAATTTGCGTGTCTGAAATAATACCATCAACACGATAAGAAGAACCACGAAGAACAATATTATCTCCGATGTTTAGTTGCTTTGCTAGAGAAGTTCCTGCTCCGTTGACACCAGTATAACTAGAAATAACAGAACTGCCATTCGTTACAGTTACTCTACCAGAACATTGGAAAGTAGATGATCTACGAACCACTTCAATTTCTCCATGAGCATAGCGGAAGAAAATTCCATTCTGCTGATCCATCATACCTAGTTCTAGGTTGACTCCATAAGTATTGATGGGAGTTATAGTATAAGATCCACCAGCAGAAGATACTGTTGGAGCAAGTGTTGAAGTATACTTAAACGTGAATGGATCGATTACTGCAGTAACTGTATACGTTCCATTGTAATTATTATCATCACAACCACGGACATCAATTTCACTTCCTCTGGATATGTTGTGTGCGACTGAAGCAACAACAGTTATGTTTGTTCCTGATGCTGTAATGCTATCAAGATTTTCAATAGCAGGAGCTAGAATAGAACCAGTAGAGAATGCTACGCCTTTACCAGACTGATAACGGAAGTAACGTTTAGTCTGTCTGATTGCTTGTTGGTTTTTGGATAAAGTATTGGTTGAAAATTTAACACCACCATCAAATGCTCTATGAACAGAGTTTCCTTGTGGTCTTGGATATAATTTTGCTGTGCCGCTACCAACACCACCAGTAGGAGCAGAAGATGGGTAGTATTTAAATTGTACTGGTGAGATAACAGATGCAACAATCCAAGAACCATTTACATTATTACCATTAGAACCTACAATAGCAACTTCGTTACCAACTTCTAAACCATGTGCGTTGGTACACAGAACGTTGACTGAATCATCTCCTGGTGCTGACAATGTAATAGAACCGCCAATTCTGGAATTACTATAATGAATGCCAGTGTAGATATTAGTTCTTGCGCTAATTTGAATAGAAGAATTACCCTGAGTCCAGATAACACCAGCAGTATATGAGAACTGATTAGCATTGTTTGAACCTGATCCAGCAGAGTCAACAATAAAGACTCCATTAGCACCAGGGAATGTAGTATCCTGAACAAATACAGGATCTCCAGCTGAAGGCAATGCAGAGTTGTTAGTATCTATAGTAACTCTAATTGTTTTGGTGTTAGTAAATGCTTCGACTTGAGTAACATCAAGTGTAGTATTACTTTTATATGCAAAGGGGTTGTTGTTGATCATTGCCAACGATTCCCATTTGGTAGACTGAGTACTATACTCAAAGTCTGTGTCAATCAGTGATTGAGGATTAGAAACTCTTTGCTTGTTAACAGAGTCCATGTAGGTCTCTGCTGGTTTGATAGTTTCTTCAAACTCATCATACACAATTTGCAACTTGTCGGTATCCGACATCGAAGTTGTATCATATGCAAGAGTAACTCTTGTAGTAGTTACGTTACGAATATCAGTTTCGATCGAGTATACACTAGCAGTAAGTTCAGGATCACTGAAGTTATAGATTACTTTGTTGTCAGTAACATTAGTAATCAGAATTAATTGTTCCCTTTGGATACCACCAGGGATTACTACCTCTCTTGCCGAAGCATCAAAGAGATAGTAATTACTTTTAATGGATTTTCTCGCCATTACTTAGTGCCTCTAAACAGATATTCTTTGCTCTATCTATTTATCACACACCATACTTACCACGGGTGGCATTCCAGTTAGCTTCCCTAGCTGTATCTGTTAAATCTGTATCATAAATTCTAAGTTCTGCCAACCTTCCTTTGAATCCATTACCAAATCTGTTTGCTATCTGTTGTAGTGGTTCAGTATGTCCTGTATTAAGTGCGAAGGTATTATTAATCCACGCTTGAATAGACACAGAAGTAGCAGCAGCGAATGGACTGAACTTCACTACCACATGATTCCACTGCCCTGCTGTAAGAGCAACATTACTAAATCCAGAAGCAGTAGAAGAATAATCATATCTAATCTTTCCAGCATCAGATCCACCTTGCTCCAGTTGAATTTTATAAGTGCCATCACTCAACAGGTCACCAATATCAGACGATCCAGTAAAAGCATCTGGTTTGATCCAAAATTCAGCAGTCCAAGATACTGTGGAAGAACTACCATCACTGACAGTAACGCTGGGATATGAGAATGTTATAAATTCATATGTTCCATTACATTTCACGGTTCCATCAATGAATTGATTCTTTGGTTCATCATTAAAAGTTCCGTTACCTGCATAAGGCACAAGACTATTGAATCCGTATGATAGATTAATAGCAGTTCCATATGTTTGGACGTGTCTGCCAGCAGAAGATTTTAGCTCTACTTGTGGTCCCCAAACATACAGATCAGCGGAAGAAGAAAATGGAGTGTATCTATGATACTTACCAGCTGGATTACCATAGATACTAGTAGCAACTGAAGAGAAAGTTATCCTCTGCCATTCACCAGTAGCAGTATGTGTAGTAGACAAAACATCTCCGCCAGTGCCTAGTAGATAGACAGACTGCTGAACAGATGCTGATGATCCATCAACTGTCTTGACCCAAGCAGACATAGTAAAATCACCATCATTAATGATACTTTGATACAAACTAGGTCCTGATACCTTCCAAGCAGTAAGAGATCCATCAGGAGCTATTGCTGCATTTGGTATAGCTTCAGGTGTGCTAGCACCTAACCAACTCCAATCAGTCAATCGTCCAGATGCAGTTCCATCACTATATTTTAACAAATTAGCACTAGAAGTAAATTTATTCACAACAGGATCATAGGTTGCTCTGTTACCAAAGTCATAGTTCAGAAGCAAACTACTAGTGCTGGAAAGATTATCAGAAGTAATTAGAGGTGCCGTAGAAGGTGCTTCGTAGATATACTTAGTTTTGGTAGCGTTGTAGTTCTGGTATACTTGTGCTAGTGTTAGAACTCTTGGATAGATACGAAACTCGCCAATTCTACCATTAAAACCAAACAAAGAACTATCTGCTCTGGCACCTATTCTTACTGTCATATCATCATGTGGACTAGATGCAGTTCCAGTAAAACTAGAAGATTGAACATCCCTAACACCATTCTTGTAGATGATCCTGTATCCATTATTATAAGTGCATACACAATGATGCCAAATGTTGTCAGGGAAATTGGTAGAAACTAATTCATTCTGGTTGAACCCAGATCCATTATTCACATTGAATTCAATAGTTCCAGATTGTGAGTTGTTCCTTTCAATTCTCCATGCGGCATTTCCATCACCATTTCCAAGAGACATTCTACCTTGTTGTGCTATAAATTGTGCTGCAGTTCCTGCTGCATTTGGTTCTCCTCTAAACCAAAACTCTAATGAAAAATTAGAAGCAATTAAATCTGTTGATAAATCTACATCAATATGTTTTCCACTGGTGCTAGTTCCATCAAACTCCCAGTATCCATCAGCGTTGTGGGTGGCACCATTTATTGTGCCACCATTACCTTTACCTGATTGATCACCCCAGACTGGTGTGGACAAATCTCTTTTTACTGAAATGTCATCCAACAAAGGAGCACCAGGAACCCCTAGTAGTGCAATAGTAGAAGTTGTAGATGCTGCCTTAAAATATGCTTCCTCATCGAAAGCTACGCTTCCAGTATTGGCTGTAGTCATCCTCCTTAATGTTGTTCCTGACAAACCACTTCCATCAAATATTGTAAAAGTAGGAGACCCTGCTTGTTGTAAAGTTATATAATATGTTTTTCCAGGTTCTGTTACAAAAGATTGATAGAATTTAGGATCACCAGAACCACCAAGGTTTTGAAGA
>Ga0181389_1000549_pt1 | contig 15381 bp, 16 predicted proteins | sample 12SPOviralmetaG_FD_130121 | JGI IMG/M metagenome (GOLD analysis project Ga0181389, IMG submission 130121) | Marine viral communities from the oligotrophic San Pedro Time Series (SPOT) site, San Pedro Channel, CA, USA - 12 SPOT_SRF_2010-06-29 | ecosystem: Environmental > Aquatic > Marine > Strait...
ATCTCTCCATTGACCATAAAGTACACAGTTGTGCCTTTCTTTGTCTTGATTGGGTGTAGTTTGGGTGTTGGCATATAATTCTCCTTGTTTGAATTGCGTGCATACATTGTACCTGAAAAAATAAGGGGGGCGCTAGCCCCCCGATGATGGTTAAGCAGGTTGTGCCTCTCCAGTGATAGTGTTTAGCTTGATTGCCTTGGGTAGTTGTGGGTTCTCGGCAAGTAAGTCTTCTACTGAATCGAAGCCTGTGAACTCATCTGGTAAGAGAGCTGAAGTGATTGCATCATCGCCAAGCTTTCTTGTGTCCACGTTGGATTTGTTGGAGAGAAGCATTAGGCTAGATCCGTCAGCACATTTCAGCTTTGATTCTGTCCAGTTGTTTACTGAGTAGTAAGCTCTGCCTGATTGTGCTATAGTTAAGTAAGCTGTAATAAGTTCCATAATATTCCTTGTTTTGTCAGATTCAATGAAAGATAACGAGTATGCGAATCTGTTAAACATACGCAAGGCGGGTATGACACAATATATAGCTACACATCAAAATGCTCTAATTTTTGAACTTTTGGGTTGGTGGGTTCGGGACGCAGTTTTCCCTATATATAATATGGAATAAAAAAATCCCCTCGAAGAAGGGGACTAGAAATTTAGAACGAGGCGGTAAAGTGTAGTGTGTGTGCCTCCGTCTATTGTCAAGTTAAGGGTAAAATGACCAAAAGTCAAGACATTTCGTTCTTCAGTAATTTTTATAATGAAAAAGGGTGTATTGCAAATCGGATTTAAGTATATAGAGGAGTCTATAATGAGTGACATGAGTAAAAGAGTTGAGATGACAGATGAGGCAGTAGCGATGACAGACCTACTACTTCCTTTAATGGACAAGTATCCTAATTGGTATTACAAGATGTTAAGTTTATCGTTGATGAGTGGATGTATTATAGGAGATGCGTAGTTATACGATAAAAAAAGTAGATCATTTTGTTTTTGAAGATTCGGATGAATATCCTAAAGATTTAATTATCATTGATAATTGGAGAGATGGAAAGATAGGAGACTGGGTAAGAGCAGACGATGGAGCAGTAATGGAGGTTTTGCGAGAAGGGCAGGTAAAATTTCGTAAAAATAAAACTCGATATATTGGGACATGTACTGGGACATACCTTTGTAAACCTAAAGTGGTTTTTGAAAGCTCAAGAAAAACAAACATCTATTCATTTGGTGGAGACAGGAATCATCATGATTCTATTGCGGATCGTAAAGTCCCTACCTTAAAAGAGGTAATGTTTTCTAAGTACGTTTCGCAGGGGATGAAACCTGTAGACGCTTATTTAAAAGCTTTTGACTCAATGAATCGTAAATATGCGTTAGAGCGTTCTGCGATTTTGATAAAACAGGAAAGAATTATTATGGCAGTAAAAGAAGAATTAGATGGCGTTTTTGATAAACTGGGTATTAACCTAGAATATCTTATCGGCAAAGCAAAAGATGAGTTAGAAATGAGCGATAGAGGAACAGATAGGCTAAAAGCTCTTTCTATGTTATGGGATGCGGCTGATGTTGTACCAAAGCAAACAACCACTACTGCAATTACAGGTGCGGTGTTTAGTGGATTTGACTCAGGTGCGTTAGAAAGTGCTACTCGACCAGTAAAAAAATTATCTAAGTAACCCCCCACTTAGCGTCATACCTCCGTAAAGGAATGTATGGACGACAAAAAAAAATCGGTTGCTACGCAACCTACTTATGGACAACGCTTTGTCAAACGTTTTCCTTCTAGGCATAAAGACCCTAAACGTGCTGAAGGGCAAATGCGTGGTCTTGCAAGTCTTATAGACTTTATTGTTCCCCAATCTAAATCTGAAGTTGCGTTAGAGGCGTTTACTCTTCTTGGTTTACCAAAACCAGTTCGTAAAGCAATGTCTAAAGCTTTTAAATCTCTTGCTCCTAAATATAAAGATGCAGTAATGGACACTTTTAATGAAGGTCAAGCTTTTGCGGGAGATTGGTATAAAAAAAGAGCTAAGAATCCTGCTTTTAAAAAAATGATTAATAATTTTATGTTAAAAACTGCAGACCAGTTATCTAATAAAGAAGCTAAATCTTTTTTTGAAGAGTTAACGTATAAAAATTATTCAGTTAATGCAGCTGCTGATCCTGAAGATTTTAGTATGATGTTGCATAATAGATTTAAAGTTGCAGATGAAGTTGAGCGAGTGTCTAAAAAATACAATTCTACTCCTAAAAAATTTATTCGAAGTCTTGGTGTACATGAAGGATCTCATTTGATTAGTCAAGGGGATAAAGGGCTGGGTCGTGTTCACAATTATATTAAAGAAACTCAAAAAAAATCTTTTGGTCATTACAAGTCTCCTCCTCGTTATGGATATAATTATATGCATGGTAGTTACGGGTACCACGATATGGGCATACAAAAAAATGTAATGATTCCTTCAGAAACATATTCTCGATTAATGCAAGTGCGACATGACATCGGATTGCATCCGCAAGATATGAATGCAGTTTTAGACGGTAAAAAGCTTTTAACTACAAATAAACCTTATTCTGATTTAAGAACTGTCTATAAAGAAGAAGATATTCAAGATATGATTAAAAATTTACCTGCAGTTGTAGCAATGGATATGAAAGTAAATGAAAAGAAGAAAAGTAATTAAAAAGAAAATTGTTAAGATTAGTTACTTGCCAAAATATGCTAGCGCAAATACATCTATTAGTTGTTTTAATTACGATATATCTTTTTATGATTTGCAAAAAAAAATAGAAGTCGATGGCGAATATAAACACTAGAAACGTTTCAGCAGAAGAAGAAGCATTGATGCTTGCAAAAAACGATTTAATCTCGTTTGGTAAATTATTTTTACCTGACGATTTTATGCGAAGTGAAACCCCTGCGTTTCATTACGAGGTTGCAGATAAGTTAAATGACTATGAAAATAAGCAAGTAGCAATTATTTTGCCTCGTGGCCATGGTAAGACTGTTTTAACAAAGGCGAGTATTCTTCACGATTTTTGTTTCGCTACAAAAGACAACCCTTTATTCTATGGTTGGGTATCTGCAACTCAAAAGCTATCTGCAGGTAACATGGATTATGTGAAGTATCACTTAGAGTTTAATGAAAAAATTTTATATTACTTTGGCACAATGAAAGGACGTAAATGGACAGAGGAAGATATTGAACTGCAGAATGGTTCAAAACTTGTGTCTAAATCAAATGTGTCGGGTATTCGAGGGGGTGCAAAACTCCATAAACGTTATGACTTAATTATATTGGACGATTTTGAAGATGAGAATAATACGCTTACTCCAGAAGCTAGAGCTAAAAACGGAAACCTTATCACTGCGGTTGTTTATCCTGCTTTGGAGCCTCATACTGGGAGGCTTCGGATTAATGGTACTCCTGTGCATTATGATTCCTTTATTAATAATCTTTTAGACAATCATGCGAAAGCAAAAAAAGATAACATTGAATTTGCATGGGACGTAGTCACTTATACTGCATTAGATAAAAAAGGGAATTCATTATGGGATAGTTGGTTTCCTGTTTCTAAACTAGAAGAAAAAAAGAAGTTTTATCAAGATTCAGGTATGCCTCAAAAGTTTTGGCAAGAATATATGATGCAAGTGCAGAGTGAAGAAGACTCTATCTTTAATAGAAAGCATTTACGTTACCATGATGGTGTATTTAGGATTGATTCAGATACAGGCGTTCCTATGTTATATATTGATGGAGAGATGAAACCTGTTAATGTTTTTGGTGGGGTGGATCCTGCTACAGATAGTATGAGGTCTACTTCTGACTTTAGCGTCTTAATGATTGTAGGAGTTTGTGAAAATAATAATATATATGTAATTGATTACATTCGGAAGAGAGGGTTACCTGTATTAGGAATCCCAGGAGAAGATAAAAAAGGCATTGTTGATTACATGTTTGAGTTAAACGAAAAATATAAACCCAATTTATTTGTTGTTGAAGATACAACAATGAGTAAACCAGTTTTCCAATCTTTGCGAAGTGAAATGAGGCGCAGAAACGACTTCAGTGTACATTTTAAAGAAGAAAAACCTGGCAATCGCATGAGCAAACGTGATCGTATTCAAGGTATACTTGCTCAACGATTTGCAATCGGAAGTGTCCATATTCAAAAAAGCCATTTCGATTTAGAACACGAAGTGTTAACTTTTGGTCCCCGAATGGCGCATGATGATACGATAGATGCGTTAGCCTATGCGTGCAAATATGCACAACCTTCCTCAAACTTGACTATGTCAAATGGTACATACAAGTTTCATAAACCAAAACCAAAAAGTTGGATTGTGGCTTAGAGAATGGCAAAAGTAGGCGAAAAAGCAAATAGAGTAAGAAATCTTTTCAATTCGTTGAATAACCAATATCGTATTGATTGGGAAACTGTGAATCAGCAAGGGTATGATTTTTACCTCGATAATCAGTTAAGTATCCAAGAGCGAGAAAACCTTGAAGATCAAGGGATGCCTACCTTTACTGTTAATAGAATTATTCCTGTTGTAGAAATGTTAAATTTTTATGCAACAGCAAACAACCCTCGTTGGCAAGCAGTAGGAACTGAAGGTAGTGATAGTGATGTTGCTTCTGTTTTTTCTGACATGGCTGATTATATATGGCACAATTCTGATGCCTCTGCTTTGTATTCAAATGCAGTAAATGATGCAGTAACTAAATCTGTTGGTTATCTTATGGTGGACGTAGATCCTAATCAAGATAATGGAATGGGTGAAGTTGTTATTAAGAATCCAAATAGTTTTGATTTGTACGTTGATCCGAAGTCTCGTGATCCTTTGTTTCGGGATGCTTCTCATATCCTTATCCGAAAGGTATTACCCAAAGAACAGTTACTCGTTATGTATCCTGATTACTCAGCAAAGATTAAAAAGGCTTCGGGGACGTACAAAGAATTTAATTATACAGATGGTCATCAAATGAGTTCTGATTTTCAACAGAACGATATGAATCTTGCATATGATTCTAAGGGGGGCGATTCTTCTCTTATAGATTATATTGAAGCGTTTGAAAAAGAAAAAAGAGCATTTTATAATGTATTTATTCAAATACCACCAAGTCCACAAGATTTACAAAAAGCGCAACAACAAGTAGATGTTCGTATTAAAGAAGTGTCTCAAGAGATGGAAATAAAAATGCTAGAGATGCAAAAGCAGATGGAAATGGCGGTACAATCGGGAGAAATGTTACCTGAACGAATGCAGTTAGAGTTAGAAAAAGCGATGAAAGAGAATGAAGCTCAATTAGCTCAACTTAGCCAAGAACTATTAGCCAAAGCGCAAAAAGAATTAGTAATTACTGAAAATAAAATAATGTCAGAAAAAGCTTACAAAGTGTTTGTGAGCATTCCTCTTAATGCTCAGCATGTTGTTGAAGCAATAAAGTTTTACAAGCAAATTGTAAAGCTAACGTGTATTGTGGGAGATCAATTATTAAAAGAAAGAGATCTTCCTAGTGAACATTATCCAATTGTACCTATAACATACAAATGGACTGGTTCACCTTACCCTATGAGTGCAGTTGCACCACTAGTAGGAAAGCAAAGAGAAATCAATAAAGCACATCAGCTTATGGTTCATAATGCTTCTCTTGGGTCTTCGTTGCGTTGGATGTATGAAGAAGGTTCTGTTGATACAGAATATTGGGAAAAGTATTCTTCTGCTCCTGGCGCATTGTTACCTGTTAATAGTGGTTTTGCTCCTCCAACTCCTGTAATGCCTATGCAGTTAAGTAGTTCCTTTGCTCAGATAGTCGAGTCTGGAAAATCTGAAATGGAATATCTTGCAGGAATTTTTTCACAATCTATGGGGAACTCTTCAGGCGCATCTGAAACATACAGAGGGATGTTAGCTTTGGATGAGTATGGTACTCGTAGAGTTAAGCAATGGATGAAATCATCCGTAGAACCTTCTTTGGTTCAATTGGGTAAGGTGATAAAAGATTATACACAAGCAGTATACAAAGCACATAAAGTATTTCGCATTGTGCAACCAAACGATCTTCAGAAGGAAGGAAAAGAAGTAGAAATTAATGTTCCTATCTATAATGATATGGGAGAAGCAGTTTCTAAATATATGGATTACGAATCCGCAAAATTTGATATAAAAATTGTAGCAGGGTCTACGTTGCCTGTAAATAGGTGGGCGTATCTTGCCGAAATGAAAGAATTATTAAAATTAGGCGTTGTTGATGATATTGCAGTCTTGGCAGAAACAGATGTAAGGCAGAAAGATAAAATCGCACAACGTAAATCCTTGTATTCTCAAATGCAGGGTCAGATTTCCGAGCTAAGTGAACAAGTAAAAGATAAAGACGGACAGTTGCAGACTATGGAACGTCAGCTAATATCAGCAGGCGTAAAAGCTAAAGTTATGCAAGTAGAGAATGAAATGAGAAAGACTGCGGGAGATGCGCAACTATCAATGAGGGATACTGCAAAAGGTATGCAAGTTGATAGACAAGCAACTCTTGATAAACTGCGGTTAATTGAAAAAGAAGCTCGGATGAACAAAAAGGAAAGCAAATGAACGATAATAATTCGGTAAACCCAGAGACTGAAGAATTTACTCAAGAAGAAGTGGATTCTACGATATTTGGCTCCGACTCAGACCAGTTTTTTGCCGATCTTGACCAAGAGGTCAATGGATCAGTAATAGATCCGACAGATGATGCAGAAACACAAGAAGTAACTCAGGCTCCAGTTGTAGAACAACAGGGCAACCCTGACCCTTTAGAAACAGAACGTGTCAATTATGAGAAACGGTACAAAGATTCATCTCGTGAGGCTCAAAAATTAAAAAGCCAATTAGATGAAGTTGAACCGTTTATGCCTATCCTCAACAAGTTAAACGAGGATGAGCAATTGGTTGAAGTAGTTAAAGACTATTTAGTGAATGGTAAGTCAGCACCGAAAATGGAGATTCCTGAAGATTTTGAATTTGATCTGCAGGATGCCATTGGAAATCAAAATTCTGATTCAGCTAAATATTTTAACGGTCTCATGGATAAAGCAGTTACTTCTAAAGTGAACAACATACTCGGACAAGAACGTCAAAGAACGGAAGCCGAAAAACAAAATCAACTGTTAGAAAAGGACGCTAATTCATTTAAAGAAAAGACAGGATTGTCAGACGAAGGGTTTGATGATTTAATGTCTTGGGCAAATGAACATAAGATGTCTTACGAAGATTTATACTTTATGAAAAATAGAGATAAAGTAAGTCAGAATGTGTCTAATGCGACTCGAAAAGATATGATGAATCAAATGCAAGCAGTACGAAATATTCCTACGTCAGGAGCAGATGTAAACTCTGCACCCGCACCGAAGAAAGATACAAATCGTAACGTATTGGATGCATTGAAAGGATTAGATGGTGGGGTTGACAATATCTTTGGCTAATGGTCACAAGATAATAGGAGTTAACAATGGCAGATAGTCCATTAAAACTAGGTAATCTTGGGCAACAGGCCGCAATAGCGACTGATCAATCAAAAATAGGTGATCTTAGAAGACGGTATAATTTTGGGTCTGCAGTATCCGAATTAGCAATCGAACAAACACCTTTTTTTAGATTTTTATCCCAAGTAGCAGTGGATCCAACAGACGATTCAGAATTTAAAACAACAGAAGAACGCTCAATGTGGCATAAAAGATATGGCTACGTTGTAGGTGTTGACCAAAATGGTGATGGAACGCAGACTAATTTTGCAGATGATAAGGCATTGGTTGACGGTGAATTAGCATTAGGAAGTGAATTTGCTATAAAGGTAGGAACTGATTATAAGTCTGAAGGAAACGTTCAGTCTATTCTTGGTAGAACTCCAATTGTGGTAGGTGCAGCAGGAACTGCTCCTATTTTCATGATGGAGGGGCAATTAATGAAGATACCTCTTTATAAAGCAACATTAGAAGCTGATGCACAAATAAGTGAAGCTGATGGAGATTATATCGTTGTACGCTTAGGTGCTGTAACTATAGATGGTCAATATGCTTATTCTAAAGTTACTGTAAAAAGAGCTTCAAGCGCAGGATACATCTACTTAGCAAATTCATTGGCAAACAGCACTCCTAACGGTATAGCCAGTGTAACTCTTGATTCAGGCTTTACTGAAGCAAACAAGTGTTATGTTGTTGGTTCTGCTCACGCTGAAGGAAGTGGATTTCCTGGCACTTTTAAAGATAGTCCGTACTTAGTTCGTACTGGGTATACACAAATCTTTAAAACAACTTGCCAAATGACAAACACAGCTCGTGCTACACAGTTGAAGTTTGCACAAGATGAGTGGGCTAGAGTGTGGAAGAATAAACTAATCGAGCATAAATACGACATTGAAACTGCATTGCTTTTTGGAGCAGGTAGTTACGATAGTACAAATCGTATTGGTTATTCCGCAGGTATTGTAGATTATGTTCTTAACAATGGAAACGTATTTACTTGGTCTACTGCTAAGTCATCAGATGATTTCTTGCAGGATATGTCCAGTTTTATGGATCCTCGTTATAACAATGCTAACTCTACTTTATTCATGGTAAGTACAGAAGTGTACAACTGGTTGCATAAACTAGGTGGATATTTTGCTGCTAACATGAAATCTCTTAATACTGCTACTGGTAAAGATTCAGCAAGAGCTGATTTTGCAATTACTGGTAAGTCTAAGAAGTATGGTTTAGACATCACTACAATTTCTACTCCTTATGGGGATATGAATTGTACTCGTAACATCCATTTGGATGGCGGGCAAGGTGGAGCATCCATTGTAGGTGTAAACATGAAGCACGTCAAATATCGTCCATTGGTCGGTAATGGTGTGAATCGTGATACATCTATCTTTGTTGGTGTTCAGTCTTTGGAGAATACAGGGGTGGATCGTAGGATTGACCTTATTCAAACAGAAGCTGGTCTTCAGTGTATTATGCCTGAAGCACACGCAGTTTGGAAGTAATCATCTAAACGAATATTATGGGGGAGGGCAACTTCCCCCAATAATATAAATTGTTATTATAAAGTTTTGGACGACTTTTTATAACAGGAGTGGCACATGGGATTTAAAACAGACATACAAAAATATACAGGAACAATAGCTGACGGAGACTCAGCTCAACCATTAGCAGATGGCGTAAAAGACGTTGTTAATCGGATGATGAAAATATCTCCTGACAGTATGTTTATGTTTTCAGGTCTTATTCAAAATACTTCGGGGAATAGTTATGTCGCTATTTCAGATACAGATAAAATATTAGATGTAAATAGGTTAAAGGTACTCAATGGTGTTATAACCTATCGTAATTGTGTAGAAATACCTGCTAGTTTACGAGGAGATGTTCAAGATGCAGGATCTTTACATAAAGCGACAGAAGAGTTTCCTGTTTATTACAAATTTAATGGGAGAATATATGTTCTTCCTTCTGCACCAACTGCAGATAAGATTCAAGTAAACAAAGTTGTTTATGGAGCAATTACTGACGCTGATGGTAATAGTTCTTCTATTGCTAATTTTCCAACAGGGATGGTTCCATTAGTTATTTTATACGCTTCTTCAAAAATCATACTTCAAAAAATGGCTAGTTATTCCTCTTTACCAACCGATCTTAATTTTAGCGGATTACTAGGTAGCGCAACGGACATCCCTTCTTCAGCGGCTGATTTTGGGCTTTCTACAGATATTCTAGGAAACAGTGGTGTGTTAAATGATACAGGGTTTGAAATTCCTCTTGATTCTGGAAAACCAAGCATTGGCGACATAGCAAATTTTGACTTAGGAGAATTGTTTGGTAATTCGGGAATATTAGACGAAGGAGATTTTAATGATCCTGCTGATAAAAAAGATCCAACTACATGGTTTACTACATTAGGGGATATGATTGAAGATGATGAAGATACAGAGTTAGCAACTGCTCAATCTCAAAAAATTAGTTCATTCTTATCGTGGTATCAGCAGGCGTTAGCAGAAAGACTTCAAAAGTTTAATGCTGATTATCAAGTATGGTCAGGTAAACTGCAAAATGCAATTCAAATTTTATCTAAAGAAAGTGATACAAAAGTACAAGAGTACAATGTAAACCTTCAGAAATATTCTGCTCACTGGCAAGGAATTTCAGCAAGTGTTAACGCTACCGTTCAATCTTTTAATGCGAATCTTCAAAAAGCTCAACTTGACTACCAATGGTTGCAAGAGAGGTATCAGTTTGTAAGTCAAGAATATGAAAAAGGATTTCTTCCTTATGCAAATAAAGGAGAAGCGCCCTCATGAGTACCAAGGCTATTACATCTTATAGTATTGCGGATAACGATGCTTCCACTAACTATTCTGCGTCTTTTAATAATGTTTCTACGAATTATACTTCTGCAAATGTTGGGGCATCAACCTCATATCAATTAGCTACAATATCGTCTAGTTCGTCTTTTTTGCAGTATGAGAACTTTTTTTTTAACGTCAACTTAAACACCTGGGCAAGCATTAATACAGTATGGGGATTTAATTAATGAAAATGAAAAACTTAATGGAACGTGCTGAAACTTCCAATTTTGGTTTTGCAAATGCGTATTTAGAAGATGGTATTCGTGAAATCAATATGATGATAGAAGAAACAGTAGCTAATGCAAAAACAAATTTAGTAGCAAAACAAAGATATTATGGAATGGAAGAGGCTTCACTAACTGGAGTTGTAAAAGTAATTGATGTTTCAATTTTAGACTCTGCAAGTGGGGAGTATACAAAGATACCTAGAATAGTAAATAATGGTTCAATAGATAAGGATCAAGTATGAGTCATCAAGTTACTAGAATTAATAAAACAAGATATGGGTATTATATCGAAGGTGGAAACTTTGCCATTTTAGAGCGAGACGACACAGGCCATTACGGAAGTCCTATTACTAGTATTCCAGATGGTATTTTAATTCGATTTACTAAAATGCCTACAATGCCAACAAGTGAAGATTCAGATGTTCCAGTTGATGCTGAATTGGCTTTGTCTTTGGTGGATTATGTTAAAGCAAAATTTTATGAAAAAAACGGTGAGTACGATAAAAGAGCTTTCCACATGAGAGAGTTTAAACGTAGAGTTTTTGATTATCAAAAAAACAGATTTGGAGGCGCAAAAATTGTAATGCCTTTAAGCACATACGCAATTAAATAGGAGAATACTATGGGTGACAATTTATATAAATATCAAGCAGGTGAAGTTTTAAACAAGGTTATGAATACAGGCGAAGATGCCTTAAAAGTTGATATAGATAATGCAACTATAACTGCAGGTTCTATAGAAGTAAATCTTGATGCATCAAATGATAGTGTAGAAGTAATACAAGACACCCCTGCTGATTTAAAAGCTACGGTTACACAAGCTTCTATAGACAGAACTATATCGGGAACAGTTAGCGTAACACCTGCGAGTGTAAGCTCAACAACAAAAACATCAAATGCTACAATTAAAAGTAGTGCAGGAAATATGTATTCTGTATTTGTTTCGTTTGTGGGGGTTACTGTTGGTGATAAAATTGAATTAAAAGATAATGCAACTGTTCTTATGACATTTACTGCAACCTTAGTTAATGAATCATTCCAGTTTAATAGTCATGCAAAAATACCTTTTGGGACTTCATTGGTTTATGCAGAAACAAAAAACAGTGGTGCAATCACAACAACAGTAGTGTTTGATTAATGTCAGCATCTTTAACTAATCGACCTGTAGGAACAACGTACAATCAATTACTGCATGTAAGTAACGGATTAACAGGATCTTTAAAAGCAGTATATAGTGGAGATGGAATTTCTACTCATATGTTTTTATCTGATACAGGCACAAAATTTACAGGGCTTACAACAATGCAAGGAAGCTTTGTACTAACAAATCAAAACCCTCTTGCATTAAATACTGCGCCTGCTCAAGGAGAGTTAGCCTTTATTAACAACAATTTATATATAGGACAGGAGTAGAAAATGGCAACATGGAAAAAAGTAGTAGTTGAGTCAAGTTCAAATACTATTGCACAAAATACTAGCGGTAATTCAGCTACAGTAACAACAAATGCAAATTTAACTGGAAATGTTACAAGTTCAGGTAATGCAACAACTATTGCAAATGGTGTAATAACTAAAAGCAAATTAAGTGTCGGTGGTACAGATGCCGATTATAAATATTTAGCGTCTGTCAGCGGTGGAACTGGATTATCTTGGGAGTCGATACCAGTTGCTACTGATACAATTGCAGATGGAAACTCTAATCCAGCCACAAGTAATGGAGTGTTTGACGCAATAGCTGCTTTATCAGATGCAAATACAACATATACTACAAGTGTAGTTAATGATGCTCCTGATGTTAAAATTAGATTAACAGGTTCAGATTCTAGTACAGACGATGTTAAACTTATGGGTTCAGGAGGAGCAGGAGATGGAGGGCTTACTTATTCTGTTTCGGGTAGTAATATTACTCCGTCAGTTGGAGATAACGCAATATCTGCTGACCAACTACAAGTTGCGAATGATGGAAGTGCAGGTCAACTTTTAAAATCAGATGGGGATGGGTCTTTTTCTTGGGTAAACCAAACATCTGTAGATGCATCCATAAGCAGTAGTAGTTCTAATCCAGTAGAAAACCATGTTGTTTATGACCAGTTAGCATTAAAAGCTAATCTAGCAGGAAATACATCTCAGGCTTTCTCAACAGCAAATTTAGTAGTAATGGGCAACTTGACAGTTTCAGGTAGCACAACTACTGTTAATACTGAAGAAATAAATCTTGCTGATAATGTAATAGTATTTAATTCAAACCTTCTTGCAAATGAAGCTCCTACTCAAGATAGTGGTATTACAGTAAACAGAGGTAATACAACAGACCAAAGTTTTTATTGGGATGAAACGAACCATGCTTGGGCAATCGGACATACTGAATCGGGTAATAGTTTTACAAAAACTGGTTATGTCGCTATGGCAAATGCTCAAACATATAGTAGCACTCAAGACAATGTTAATGGTTTTGGCGAAGTAGGTCATTTCCAAATTGATGGTGACAATGTATACATCAGGACTGCTTAATGTCAAAGTTTGCTAAAAACGAAATTGAGATACCTAAACCTTCTATGGATTTAAACGTAAAAGAAACGGACTTCTTATTAAAGCTATTGCTAAAGAGTTCGTTTCAAGGTGCTGAAATAGAAGTAGCGTATACAACTATCCAAAAACTTACTGAATCTCATAAGGCAAAACTTGAAGCTTGAACTAAGTGCTGATGATTTATTTATCATCAAGCAATCTATAGAAGAAATTACCGTTAAAGGCAAAGATGCTATGAGAATTGGTAAGCTATTAGTTAAGGTAGAAAATGCTTTTGTAAAAGAAGCGGAGAAATCTAAATAATGGCTACTTGGAAAAAACTCGTAATAGCTTCAGGTAGCTCCGCTCAATACATCAAAGGTGATGGTACAGTTGCCAATTTTCCTTCTTTTGTAAGTGCTGAAACAAATTTATTCCTTGGTGATGGTGGCTCACTTTTAACTGCTCCTGGAACAAATCGATTAATATATACAGGACAAATTAGCAGTAATGTATCGGGGATGTTTCCTGCTACTGATAACTCTAATTCTATTATTACTCTTAATAGACATTCAGGTAATTGGAATAGTCAATTAGGGTTTAGTTCAAACGGAAATATTTATTACAGAAAATTTTCAAATAATGCGATAAATACTAGCCAAGCGTGGTTAAAAGTTTGGCACGAGGGAAATTTTGGACAACCACTTGCTTTAACTGGTGGTACTCTTAGTGGTAATTTAAATATAACTAACGCTTCTAGTCCGACAATTAGACTTACGGACACTACAAACACAACTTATCTTGATTTAAGAGCAGATGATACTGGTGCATTAGTTAGGTCTACTGGTAATCATCCATTAAGATTAAATACAAATCAAGTTGATAGAATTAAGATAACTAATGATGGAAAAGTAGGATTTGGTAATAATATAAATCCTAATCAACCATTTGTTGTTGCTAGTGGTAGAGCAAATTTTGATATACAAAATAATTATTATGGTGTTTGGATTGACGGAAACACTTCAGGAACAAGTTCTGTAAATATAGGTGCATGGCATAATGTAGGTGGTACTTTATTTGGAGCTAGTTCAGGTTTAACTATAAATACAAACAATACTGCTCACACTCTCAATTTACAAAGTACAGGTGGTAGCACAGTATTGGGTGGTAATGTAAAAATACAAGGTTCAGATACTGCTGGTATTATTGATTCTCTTACATTAGTAAATCTACGCAATTCAGGTTCAACTGGTGATGGCACTCAAATTAATTTTCAAAATACTACTACTTCAGCTCGCTCAGCTTTTATTAAAGGAATGTCTACTGGAACTTACGGACAAAGTAATGTTTTAGTTTTTGGCACTTCAAGTGGTGTAAATGCACCAACTGAAAAAATGAGGATAGACAGTTCAGGTAATTTAACTGTAAATAGTGGCTCTGCAATCCAATTTGGAGATAGTAGTTATAAAATAATTGGCTCAACTGCTGGTAACTATTTAAGATTTTACACCGAATCAACTCAAGCATTACAAATTGATGACTCACAAAACGCTACATTTTCAGGTTCAATTACAACAGGCAATAAAATAGTTATTGGTAATAATGGAAATACTAGTGGTGCATATAATTTATTTGACATTGAGTATACAGGATATAACTTAGGAAGTCCTAAACTTAATCTTACTCCTCCGCAAGCATATAGCGGAACAGTTTATTCATATGTTCATCTTAACAATAAAGTAGTCGGTGCAGGTACAAATAACCTTGGGTTAAAAGTTGATTATGACATTAGAGCAGGGGTGGCAGTAACTCCTATTACTAATAATACAGGCTCGTTAGGATATACAGGATTAGCTTGGAATAAAGCATATGTAAATCAATTATGGTCTACTGGAGGAGGTAGTTGGTCTAGTTCTAGAAGAATATTATACGCAAATGCATCAGGTGTAAATATTCAAAATATTGATAATAATACTACAGATGCAATAAGATTTAGAAGTTATGCTGATGCTGAATTAGTTACTATCCTTGATGGTGGTAACGTAGGTATAGCAAATAATTCTCCAGCTTCAGCCTTAACAATCGATGTTGCAGATGGTCAGAATAAAAAAGCACTACATATTACTCAAAATGATGCTGGTGAATGGACATCTAAAATGGACACATCAGGCTATGGATTATTAGTTAGGTCTACTGCAAACGACACTACTCCAGTTATTCAAATTCAAGGTAATGGAACATCTAATAATATTTTATATTGTTTAGCAAATGGTCAAGTAGGTATAAATACTAAT
>Ga0181389_1000550_pt1 | contig 15319 bp, 16 predicted proteins | sample 12SPOviralmetaG_FD_130121 | JGI IMG/M metagenome (GOLD analysis project Ga0181389, IMG submission 130121) | Marine viral communities from the oligotrophic San Pedro Time Series (SPOT) site, San Pedro Channel, CA, USA - 12 SPOT_SRF_2010-06-29 | ecosystem: Environmental > Aquatic > Marine > Strait...
CAAAAAGTCGATCAAGTTTATAAGATTGATTTGGATGCCTTCCTCACCCCAGTACGTAAAGAAGATAAAGGAGATGATTTGTGGAGTGTGTTTAATCTTGTACAAGAGCGTGTAGTTACAGGAGATTTTGAGTATATTTCCGGTGTTAAATTGCGTAAAGCTCGTGAAATTAAGAACTTTAAGCAAGATTTAGATGTGAACCAAAAACTCTTTGAAGTTGCGAATGAATTCGCAGCCTAAAAGAAAGTTGCCATGTTGTTTGAGGGGGGAGTCGCCAGCTCCCCCCAATTACAAACCAAAACATTAACATATGAATCAACCAATTCAGACAATTCAAACTATTCTCGAACAAGCCGATATCTATGGTTTGAGAAGTGAAGTAAGAGCAGAAGCTATGGCTATTCTAAGGGAAAATCCTACACTTTCTTCGGGATCTGCTTATACTATGGCTGCTTATGAGTGGGACATATTGTGAATTTTAGAACAGTAAGAAATAGGAAAGTTAATCCTGTTAACTATACTGCTAAAATTATACAAAAAAATCATTTTGTAGAAACCCATATTGGAACCGATTCACAGAGAGCGGGATCTAATATTAATTACGTAACAGCTATTGCGTATCGTTATCCTATGAATGGGGTTCATTATATTTATTGTAAAGAGATATTCCCACCTATTAAGGATGATTGGAGTAGATTATGGTTAGAAACAGAACGTTCAATGCAACTTGCAGAACTCTTATCTAGCAATCTCCCAGGAATTAGATTTGAAATTGATATGGATTATAATGATGACAAATATTATATGAGTAATAAACTCGTATCAGCTGCCAGAGGATGGGCACAATCTTATGGATATAAAGTTAATATAAAGCCTAATAAGCAAATAGCTACACGGGCCGCAGACTATCATTGCAGATGAATTACTGGACGTATATAACAACATATAAAAATTTAGAAATTAACTATATTTATAATCATGGAACACCGACTAATAAAGGCTCTGAGAAAACAAGCAGAAGCCGACAAGGAAGAAGCATTACTTACACTAGAAACCCTCATACATTCACCGGCTGGCATTGGTGAACACACATCAGGACATTTTCTAGAAGAGGGTCAAAAAGCAATTCAAAAATTAGCTGATGCCGAAGATCAGCTTGAAACTCTAGAACGACACTTTGGACATTAATAAAATATTTGGGTCATTTAATTCTTCATCTAAGGATGACGAATTTGATAAAAAGAGCTATAATTATATGAGCCCTCGGACTCTTCCTAATATAGATGAAAACCACCCCCGATATTATATTAAAATGTTTATTAAGCTAGTTCACAATTATACCAGCTATAACACCCAGTTAATAAATTTTTTTGGTTCAGCGGACCCCGATTTAGACACAGGAGAAATTCAAAGGACTGGGGAGATTATATTGTATGAAAGAGCAATGTCTTATTTAACAGAAATCGACATTCAGGACAAATATCATATAAAAGTTCTGTTTGAAGAGGCAAATGAAAAATTAGAAAGTGCATTAAATAAATGCCTTAAACATTTTGAAGATGGAGAAGAATACGAAAAGTGCATAATAATTAAAAAATACCTTGATTTCTTAAATTTTTCATCGTAACTTCAAATCAAACTTATAAAAAAATGCATTACAGACAACATATCCAACGTAAACTCGAAAATCTCGAAGCTAAATTAAAACATATTGAATTCCATAATGGAAGAGGAAATAGGAAAGAGGTAGAAATTATTAAAAAAGAGTGTGAGGAATTAGTAGAAGAAGTTAAAGCTACAGTTGAGCGTGAGCCCATGACTTCTAACGAACAAAACCGTAAATAATGCTTACAGCCGAACAGATTGAGAAAAATTGGGGTGAATTCTGTGAGAATATTGAAACATATATTTCTTCCCCCCGTAAGGAAAAACTCCTTGAGTTTTATAAAAAATATGAAGAGCGCATTATGATGATGCCCGCTGCTCATAAAAAAGAATATCATAATTCATTCCCAGGAGGGTATGTAGACCACGTTAATAGGGTAGTAAGATGTGCCCTCCAACAAGCTAATTTATGGGGAGTAGAAGGGGCAGATATGTCTACTTTTACTGAGGAAGAGCTAGTATTCTCGGCTATTAATCATGATTTAGGAAAAATGGGAGATGAAGAACAAGAATCTTACATCCCCCAAACTGATAAGTGGAGGAAAGAAAAATTAGGGGAAGATTATATGTTTAATAAACAAGTCGCCTTTGCTTCTGTCCCTGATAGGGGTTTATTCATGCTCCAATCTCATGGTGTTCAATACACATTTAATGAAATGCTAGCAATTCAGACTCATGATGGTTTATATGATGATGCAAACAAAAAATATCTATTTGCATATATGCCCGAACAAAAACCACGCACTTCCCTCCCATATATTCTCCACCAGGCGGATTTAATGTCTGCTCGTATTGAGTTTGAGAGGGAATGGTTACCTCGACTTAAAAATTCCGTGCCCCCCCAGAAGGAAAATTTTATATTGAACACAGAATCTAAAAAATCAACAAAAGATAAAGCTCTTTCACAACTTGAAAGTAAAGGTCTTAAGGATTTATTTGATAAATTATGATAGAAACAATCGTTATCAGTGTATTAGGAGTAGGAGTTGTAATTTTAGGATTTACAACTCTTAACCTCCTACGTAAAAATGAAAAGCAAGAAGATATCCTCACCGGGTATATTACTTACTTAGATCAATTAAGTCGAATTATAGAAATTTCTGATGAAAAGCTCAAAAAAATAGATGAGCGTCAAATCTTTAAAAGCGATGACGAGGTAGGGTTCATGTATGAACAAATTAAAGATCTTCAGAAAATTCTATCCAATTTTAGGGTAGATAAATTATGAGTGAACCAGTAAAGAAAAAAAGAAAAAAAAAGTCTAAAAATCAATATTTTACCCAAGCAACAGAAGATGCTATAGTAAGATATAATGAGTCCACTGACTTTGAAGAGCGTAGTGAAATATACCGTAAGGATATTCACTATGCTTTTTTTAAACTAACCGAAAATATTATTCATACTTTTAAATTTTATTATACAGAAGTAGATAACATTGAACATTTACAACATGAAGTAATAACCTTTTTATTAAGTAAAATCCATTTATTTGATAAAACAAAAGGAGCAAAAGCATTTTCATATTTTGGAACCATCGTCAAAAGATATTTAATCATACAAAATACTAAAAACTATAAAAAACGAGTAGATAAAGCCCCAGTGGATGAATTACACCACAACTTAAAATACTCATATGATATGGACTATAACCCTATGGAAAAGGATGACCTATCAGATTTTATGGATGAATATATTGAATATTGTACCGATAATATACATAAAATTTTTTCTAAGGAAAAAGATGCAGTAGTAGCAGATGCTATTTTAGAATTATTTAGAAAAAGAGAAATGATGGATATCTTTAATAAAAAAGCTCTTTATCTTTGCATTAGAGAAATGGTAGATGTAAAAACTCCTCATATAACTAGAGTTGCTAACCAATTAGGAAATATATTTAAAAAACATTTTATGTTTTATAAAGAATACGGATACACAGATTTCGAATAATCCCATATTTATCAACATGGGACAGTTAGATAAAAACATATTTGGAGGTAAAAAATTCTCAGATATTTTAGAAGAGATTTATAATAACCAAAAGAAAAAAGAAGAACAAATTTCTACTCTAATCTCAGAGTTAAAACCTTTAATCCAAGATATTGGAGATGTTACTCTTGTTGTTCCCCTTCTTAAGGAATATTTAGAAATTTCTGTTAAAAATGATGAACAGCTTATTAAAATGGCTACTATTATTCAACGTGCCGTTCAAAACGAAGCATCAGATGATGGTAATTTTGGTATGACAGAGGAAGAAAAACAACAGTTGTTAAATGAAGTGAAAAAATTTAACGGTGACAAGAAAAAATAATGGCTTTAAGGTATGGTCCATCCAGTATAAATTCGGGGTCGCCTAAACAATCTAGGTCCACTGCAAAACGAGAGATCAGATCCGTTAGGGTTAAGGATATAGTTTTATCTCCTAATCACCCTAGATTTGAAGAAGTAGGGGGGTGGATAGGATTAGGTACAATATTTTTTGAAGATACTCAATCCCCAGGTCTTCAGTCTCCCGCTAAAACAACTCAACAAGCTCGTCCTTACTTTTCTAATTCTAAATTTTATCCATTAATTAATGAGATAGTAAGCATTATACAAAGCCCAGACCCCATTAATAGTCAAAATTTAGGAGATTTTAGTAGGACTATCTCATATTATTTTCCTCCGGCTAATTCATGGAATAGTGCTCACCATAATGCTATTGTTTCTCCTTTGGGGGATAGTTTAAATCCTTCTGTTGAAGATTTAAAAAGTTTAGGACAGGTATTAGATGGAATCCCTAACAGGCCTAAAGATCAACAATCCCCAGCTTTTTTAGGGACTCAATTTAAAGAAAGAAATAACATTTATCCTTTATATCCCTATGAAGGAGACTATATTTTAGAAGGGAGATGGGGAAACAGTATTAGATTAGGTAGTACTGTAAATAATGGATATATTAAAAATCAATGGTCTTCTGAAGGTGAAAATGGAGATCCCATCTTAATTATTAGAAATGGTCAAAATCCAAATAGTAATCAAGAGGGGTGGGTACCCACTATCGAAGATATAGGAGATGATGACTCCTCAATTTATTTAACTAGTACTCAAAAAGTATCTTTTTTCCCATCCAGTTTTAAAACTGACTCTTTTGGTCCTAATGATACTCCTATTACCCCTCCTTCAGAATACCAAGGAAACCATATAATCCTTAATTCAGGTAAATTAACTTTAAATGCTAAGTCCGAAGGGGTATTAATTAGTTCTCCTAAAGTTATTCATTTAAGCTCTGGGGGTGGGATTCACTTAGATACTCAAAATCAAATAGTTTTATCGGCAAATGAAGTTTATATTGCTGATAGAAATGCTTCCGAGAGAGTAGTATTAGGGGATAAATTAGTTGGTGAATTACAAGCTTTAGTTTCAGCCCTACAGTCGTTAGCATTTTCTTGCGAAATAGCTGCGGTTGGGAGGGAGCCTATTCCTGCATTAAATCTTACAGGAGCTTCTTTAAAAGAAGCATGTTTTGATTTTCAAAAGGCGTTAGAAGGTGATAATCCTAAAATTTTATCAAAAAGAGTTAAGGTAATATAATGGCTATTAATATAAATCAATACAGACCTAACAGTATATTCGTTTTAAGTAACGATTATTATATTGATATTAATGAAACCTCAAATGGTAAAGTTACTCTTCAAGTAAAATCTCCTGAAGGGGCGGTGTTTTCTGAAGCTGAGCCCGTAGATACTAATGTAGCTTATAATCCTTTATCTTTAAAACCTTATGTTGATACTACTATAGTTAATATAGTAAACGAACTAGGAGTTGAAAGTTTAGAGGTAATTGAAATAATACAAAAACAAATCCCTCCTGTTGAAAATAAAAATTCAACAATAAAGGTATTTGGAAGGGTGGTAAATGATCAAAATACTCCTATATCTAATGCTCAACTTATTCCCGTATTCTTATCATTCCCCCTTCCTTTCCCATCCCCCCAATCCCCGGAATCGGGAGAATATACAGATTTTGAAAATACAACATTTGAGATAGGAGCTCCTATTATTGTAGCCCCTACTAGTAGTAATGAAGATGGGTTATTTGAATTTACCTTTAACCAGTCTGAGGAGATTGATTTTGCTCAGTCTTATATAATGGTTAGTAAAGATGAATATTTTCCTAAACAAATTGGCCCCAAATTTCTTAAAACTGGGGAAGAAGTATTAGTTAAATCTAATACAATTTCTACAACACAAGTTTCTGCTTTTATAGTTAATGAAGAAATTGACACAATTGATGGGGTTATTAATGCTACAGTTACTTTAGAAAATTCATCAACTGGAGAACAAGCAACTGGGGTTGGGAAATCAGGGATACAACATATAGCATCAAGAATAGCTGAAGAAAATGCGAGGAAGCAATTTATTGAAGTAGTTGAAGAAGAAATTACAATAAATATAGACTTATATGATTTAGGTAAAATTCAATTATTATCTAATCAAGTAAGTATAGAAAGTTTAAGATCTTTAGAAATACAAGCATTAAAACAAATTGATACTACTGAAGTTGAAATTATTGTTGATACTCTTAAATCTGATTTACCATTAGAAACTAGAGTTCAGCTTATTCTTTCTACTAAAAAGGAAGAACTTAAAAGAAGAGCAATACCTTATGTTTTAACTTTATTAGCTAGATTTGGTCCTAATATTGTAAATTCCATATTAGGGGGTATGAAAGATCCCCTTTCTGATGCTATATGTCTTCCTAAAGAAAAATTACAAGAGACTTTAAATAAACGAAATGAGTTAACTAGAACTATTAATAATGCTTATAAAATAGTTAGAACTTTATCTAAAGTTTTAAACGTATCAAGAGCTTTTATTGCAGGATTACAAGCAGGGTTATTAGTAGCCCAAGCACTTTCTTCATTCCCCCCAGGAAGATTTGGATGGTCAGGGTTGATGGAAAAAGGATTTAAAGAGGTGGATAAAATTTTAAAACGAGCCTCAATTGCAGTAAGTGGTCTTTCTATATTAGCAGCAACTACGGGTGCTGTATTAGCCTTTATTTTACAATTATTAGCATTATTAGATTTCTTACTTCAAAAATGTTCTGAAGAAATCAATTCAGATGGGGAATTTACCTTAAGTTTTATTGAGATAAATGATGAACTAAATTCATTTACTGATCCCACTACGGGTCAAACCGAAGGTATTATAGATCCTTTAACTGGAAATCCATTTCCTTATAAAGGGTTTACATTTGAAATTAAACAAGACACTAGCCAAAATTTCCAATATCCTAAAAGATTTGCAATTGCTAGGAATATTCAAGGAATTCAAGTATTAAAAAGTGAATCATCATTTGCTTCAAACCCCGAAATTTTAATCCAAGAACTTAAATTTGTTATTGACAGAGATAATTTAAGAGCAGATTAATTAAATATTTATTAACAATGAAACAGAGCGAGTTAAAAAAAATGATTAAAGGAGCCGTTAAAGAGGCTATTCAAGAAGAACTAAAAGATATTTTACTTGAAGCAGTTCGTACTCCTAAACAACAAGTAGTTGAATCTATTCAACCCCAACCCCAAAAGGTAGTTGAGGGGCCCTCTATGAGTTCAAATGAAAGGCGTACAGCATATCAAAATATATTAGGAGATATGCAAACTTCTTTTGGAACTCAAGATGTTTCCCAACCCCTCCAATTAACGGGTAATATAGATACTGCATCTCCTAATGGTCAATTACCCCAAGGAAATGTTTCTATGGATCAAATAATGAATTTAATGAATAAATAATGGCTTTTATAATCCCCAGTAAATTTCCTATTGATACTTTACCCGATGTAGCTATTGGGGTATCTGTGCCTTTTACAGGGAAAGCTGTATTTAATCAGACTTACATTACTTCAGATCAAATAAAATCTAATTTAATTAATTTTTTTCTTACTAATAAAGGTGAAAGATACTTAAACCCTAGATTTGGGGGAAACTTAAGAAGTTTATTATTTGAAGCTATTTCTCAAAATACTTTAGATGCTTTTGAAGCTAAAATAAAAACGCAATTAAAATCTCTTTTTCCTACAATAACCATATCTAATTTAGACATAACATCGTTCCCTGATAAAAATATTGTAAATATAACACTATCTTACCAGGTTTTAAACCAACCGTTGGATGAGATCCAAATAAATTTCGACTCAAATGGCTTATAATACTAATACATCCACTCAGTCTAATAAAAATAATAGAGCTGAAAGAAATATAAGGTATATTGATAAAGATTTTAGCAATTTTAGAAGTTCTCTTATAGAATTTACTAAAACTTATTTCCCGGACAGCTATACAGATTTCAGCCCTTCATCCCCCGGAATGATGTTTATGGAAATGGCATCATATGTTGGGGATGTTTTATCATTTTATCAGGATAATCAAATTCAAGAAACGTTTACACAATTTGCACGACAAACTCCTAATTTATATCAATTAGCATATATGATGGGTTATAAACCTAAAGTAACGGGGGCGGCGGTTGCAACCGTGGAATTATTTCAAACTGTCGATGCTGTAAGTGGGGGACCTGATTTAAGTCAAGCGGTTGTTATTCCTAGTAATACAATCGTAGAATCATCTACTTCTGGTCAGGCTTCTTTTATTATTGAAGACTTTTGTGATTTTTCAGTTTCAAGTTCAACAGATTCTACAGAAGTAACAGTATTTAGTGTTGATGGGTTAAATGTCCCTAATAAATTTCTTCTTAAAAAAACAAGAAGAGCTATTTCGGCCACAACAGCTTCAGTAGATTTTACATTTGGATCTTATGAAAAATTTCCAACTGTTAATATCCAAGATGATAATATTATAGGAATTATAGATTGTAAAGATAGTAGTGGGAATACTTGGTACGAAGTCCCATATCTGGGTCAGGATATAATCCCTCTTCCAGAAGTAAATGCTAGCCCCTCTACTGGGGGTTTTAATGTTCCTTACATTTTAAAATTATTTAGGACACAAAGAAGATTTTCTACTAGATTTTTAAATTCTTCTATTTATCAAATCCAATTTGGATCAGGTAATTCTGGGTTAACTGATGAAAACATTATTCCTAATCCTTCTAATATAGGAGAAGGTGGTGGAAACAGAAAAGCATTAGAAGCTTTTTCACCTGCTAATTTTACATTTACTAATACTTATGGAACCGCTCCTGTTAATACTACTTTAACTATTACTTATTTAAAAGGGGGAGGCATTTCTTCTAATGCGGCTGCTAATACTTTGACAGGTATAGACACTTCAGGAGTAACAGGGGGTAATGCTGCTGCTAGGAATTCAGTTAGATGTAACAACCAAGAAGCAGCTTCAGGGGGATCAACCGGAGATTCCCAAGATCAAATTAGAGAAAATTCTCTTAGAATGTTTGGCACTCAGTTAAGAAGTGTAACTGAAGATGATTATACTGTTAGAGCACTTAGTATGCCTGGGATTTATGGGACTGTAGGGAAAATTTATGTTGAACCCGAAAAAATTGAAAATTTAAACCCCCATGCTAGACCCGCAGTACTTGATATGTATGTATTGGGTTATGATGTTAATAAAAATTTAACCTCTACATCCGCAGCTTTTAAAACTAATTTATCTACTTATCTTTCTCAATTTAGAATGATAAATGATACAGTTAATATTAAAGATGGATTTGTTGTTAATATTGCCGTTGATTTTAGTATTGTATTGAGACCTAATTACGCGGGGAATCAGGTTTTAAATAAATGTATTGTAACGTTAAAAGATTATTTTGACATAGATAAATGGCAAGTTAGTCAACCTATATTCTTAACAGATATATATACTATATTAGATAGAGTTGAAGGTGTACAAACTGTAAAATCAGTAGATGTTTATAACAAATCAGGGGAAAGTGCAGGGTATTCTAAATATGCTTATGATGTTAAAGGAGCTACCCAAAATAATACAGTATTCCCTTCTCAAGACCCTAGTATTTTTGAAGTAAAATACCCTAATTCTGATATAAGAGGATCTATAACAAACTTTTAAAAATGGCCGTAATAAAATTATTTCCCACAAAAGACGCAACTTTATATTCTGCTTTTCCTGTACAAAATACAGGATTAGATGAAATAACAGAAGTATCAACTACTTTTTTACCTAATTCTCCTGAGGTAAGTAGATTTTTAACTCAATTTTCTACTGAAGAAATTGGTGAGTTTATAGAAGATCATGTTGTTTATTATACTATAAATCCTGATACTGGGGAGTCTACAAAACAAATCAAAGAATGGAGAGCGGATTTGAGAACGTATATAGCTGAAGTTGATGGATTATCTAACCAAAATATATTAGAATCTTACCCAATTTCTTTACCTTGGAATATGGGAACCGGAAAATATAATGATATTCCTAAAATTGAAGATGGATGTTCTTGGAAGTTTAGATCTGAAAGTGGAAGTAATCCTTGGATTGGTAGTAATGGAAAAGCCAATGGAGCTAGAGCAATTAACCCTACAGGATTTTGGATATTAAATAATAAATCTACTTATATCCCTACTGAGAGAGAATTAAAAACCAACCAATCTGAATCTTTATCTAAATGGAGGAGATCTTTAATCCCCCCAGGTACTTTACCTTCAGGATCTATTACAATAGGAAACACTATTGCAGGGGTATATGTTGTCCCAGATGCTCCTTTGCAAAGACACGTAGTAAGATATTCTACCTCAGAAACAGGTATTACTGGGGATTTAAATAGACTTCCTGTAGCTTCTATATATGGTAGATCTTATTTTGGAGGTAGTTCTTTTTTAGGTAATAAAGATTTAGTTTATAGTGATACAAATTTTACTCTTTACCCCTCAGGGACCTTTTTTAGACAAGGTAATAATATTTTTTATGTGGAGCAAGATGGGATTTTAACTTATTCTACAGCTTCTAACCAAACAAGATCAACAGGTCGTTTAATTCCTGATTGTATAGGATGTACTTGTCAACCCGCTGGTGGGTTAACCCAAGATAATGGAGTGTTTACATTTGGGGATTTAAATGACTATCATGGGACAAATAGTGGATTTTATGGACCACATAATAAACCTCACACTTTTGTTTTTTGTTGCCCCGCAAGTTTAGGATGTATATGTTGTGTCAACCACGCTTTATTCCAGCCTAAAGGAATAATTGATAATTTTATTTTAGGTGAAAAACCAGGGCAACTTCCTATTTTAACTAAAGATACTTTATTGGGATTTACAGATACTGAAATTCCGGTATGGGCTGATTTAGAAACTGCTAGAGATTATTCTTTACTTTCTAAGGGAGGAACTATTACTTCAACTACAATTAGTGAAGGTAATGGATTTATAGTTACTCCAACTACCGATAATCCCTTATATAACCAAATTGATATTAATGTTTATAATGATCTAAACTCCACAGATGTAAAGAACGCTAGGAGTACTAATCCCTTCACCCCCACCCCCTCAAAAGTTACATCTATAGAGGTAGCACATAATTATCAGGCAAATAACCCTGGTGGAGGTACATGGTTTACAGGATCTATTAATGGTCTTCCTGTGGGGGTTCAACAAAGCTTAAATTATACTAGTGATAAAGACATTAAAATGAATGTTACTAATACTATTGAATTAATTCATTCAGGTACTATTGATAATAATGGTTTTATTGTAAAACAATCTGATGAAGATGAATTTAAAGAAAGCCAAGCAAAAGCAGCTAATATTAAATATTTTTCTATAGATACCCACACTATTTATCCTCCTCATTTAGATATGAAGTTTAGAGATTATAATTTTGACACAGGTTCTTCTACAAATACTATTATTGATACCCAAGAAATAGTAGCTACATTATCCCAAAATCAAGGAGAATACCAAAGAGAAAGTATTCAAAAGTTTTACATTAACAGTAGACCTCAATTTCCTACTCGTTCATTTTCTACAGACTCTGTTTATAATAAAAATTATTATTTACCTACTGGGTCGTATTATGCTGTTAAAGATTTAGCTACTAACGAGTTTATAATCGATTTTGATACCCAATTCACCCAAATCGGCGCAGATGAAAGGGGGAGTTATTTTACAATCTATATGAACGGATTAGAACCCGAAAGATATTATCAAATTTTAGTAAAAACTGAAGTAAATGGGAGTACTTTAGTATTAGATGATAATTATTATTTTAAAGTAATTAACGGATGAGTCAAAAAGTAAATTTAACTAAACAAGGATTCCTTTCCTCAGCATACAAAAATGCTATTGATACTTCATTTACTCAACTGGTCCAACCCCCATCCCCAGTTGAAGAAACAATAAGTGTAGAACAATTTTTTGATTTATATCAAACTTTATTCTATGAAATTCCTGCTGAAGGTTCTATCAATTCTCACACATATTTAATTAAACAAAGTACTGAATATATTGGCTTTACAGAAGAAAAAGAACAAGATATACAAGTATTATTAGACGAAATTACTTTATTAAGAGAAGAATTATTAGATACCCAAAAACAACTAAGAGATGCTGAAACTAGTGGTAGCATAATAGCCCAATCTCTATCATCAGAAGCTAGTATAGAAACCCAATTCACAAGTGATATAACTAATGTTGGAAACAGTAGTATAATTAATTAATATTTATATTAAATGGCCATAATACAATTAATAGATCCTACTACTTTTGAACCTCAACAGTATTCTGTTGGGGATGAAAGTACAATTCCTTCGTATCCCATAAATTCTACTTTTACATTAGAAGGAGGAAGGGTTGAAACTAGTATTTTTGATTTAAATGGTAATTTAATAATTTATAACCCTAATGCTTCGTACGGTACTGTTGAAAATGGAGTAGGAGGTAATCCTGATTTTTCTGATGGTCTTTTAGTATATCCTGAACAGGCTTGTTTAGATCAAGGTTTAGAGATTGGAAGTTATAATGTAGTTTATAATTTTTTAAATAATGAACTGTCATCTTCTAATGAAAATAGATTTAGAATTAAAGAAATTTCTTCTAATAGACAAGAAGTTAGACTTACTACTTCATTTTTATCTGAGGATGAGTTAAAACAGGAAGTAAACAATTTCTTCCCAGATGCTCTTTTTTCTGGGAATTATCCGGATTTTGCTCTTAATTTTGGTAAGGGCCAATTATATATTGCTAATAATATTTTATTTGATGGATCTAACGATCAATACTCTATATTAGTTAAATTATATAAACCCCTCCCTTCATTTATTGGAGGAGAAGGTGGGATTAATAATCTATGGATTGCTACTAGTCAAAGGGATACTGTTGCTTATAATGTTGAATTTGAACAAGAAATAATTCCTGTTAAGACTACTATTGACTTAAAAGGACCTAATTTTTCATTACCTCTTAATAACCAGGTTCACAGTTCACTAAAATTAACTAGTTTTGATGGGTTAAATAATGTAGCAGGTATACCTTCATCCTCATATAATCAATTACAAAGTATTTTAGCTGAAAATGGAGTTGAGATTAATATTGATTACACTAAATTAAATAATTTTATACATTTTTCTTCTGCTGAGGAGAGAGTAAAAAACTTTTATTCTAAAGTAGGATTAATATCTACTTTATCCCATTCAATAGCAACTCTACATAGTGGTTCATCCGAAAGTAAAGAAGCCACAGAAACTAAAATTACTAATGTAATTAAAAATTTCGATGGGTTTGAGTATTTTATGTACTATAACTCCAGTTCGGATTCATATCCTACAGGACTTTTTCCTGCCCCTTATCCTAAAGATCCTACTACAACTGTTCAGCCTTTTACTTTAGTTAGTACTTCTAGCACAGCAGGAGAAGCTTGGTACAATAATGCTGTTGCTTCTTGTTCATTATTTGATTTAGAAAATTCTGATAATTTATCATATACTATTCCTGATTATTTATTAGAAGATCCTGATAATGAACCTTATAAAAAGTTTGTAGAAATGATTGGGCAACATTTTGATACATTATTTGTATATGCCCAAGATATTTCTAATAGGTATAATGCTGATAATAGATTAGATTTTGGTATTTCTAAAGATTTAGTAGGAGAAGCTATTAAATCAATGGGCCTTAACTTATACACAGGTAATTTTACAGCTACTGATTTATATTCTTCATTCACAGGGATTAACTCAGGGAGTGGTTTACTACCCCCTTTACCTTCAGGACAAACTAATATAACAACTTACATAACAGCTTCTGATTTTGCTACTCCTATTGAGGATGTTAATAAGCAAATTTATAAAAGAATATATCATAGTTTACCTTTACTTTTAAGGCAAAAAGGATCTTTAGCAGGAATTAGAACATTAGTAAATTGTTTTGGAATACCTAAAGAAATTCTTACTCCTAGAGAATTTAATATAAAATATCTAGCAACAACTCAATCTCTCCCAAACGTTAATGAATCAGGGAGTATTAATTTTACTACTTCTAGTATTAGTTTACCTCCTTCTAAAAGTGGGTATATTCCTTCTGAGTTATTATCCCCTACTGTTAGGGTACAACAAGATAGTATGCTTAAAAGTGAAAGCTATGATAGAAGTTTACAATATGTTGAAGTAGGGTATTCTCCACAAGGATATTATGATGAAAATAGTTTATCTTCTTTTGATCCATTAGGAAGTGACTTCCCAGGTTTTAATGAATTTTATTTTGGTGATTATATTAATTATTATTCTACTAAATTTATAAACCCTGCATCTACTACTTCAGATCAAAATGTAGAATGGAATTGGGGAGCGTTTATTAGATTTATAAAATTCTTTGATAGTTCATTATTTAATATGATCAAAGATTTTTCTCCTGTAAGGTCTAGTACTGCTACAGGGGTTATAATTAAACCTACTATTAAAGAACGCCCCAGACAACGACCACCCCAAGTAACTTATGAGAATAAAACTTATAGTGGATCTGTTTATAATGATTATTACGATTGGGATACTAGTTCTTCAATCCTTAGAGCAATAGGTGATTATGATTCTAAATTAAAAACGGGATCCTATGAACGCCCCGGTTCTACAGGAGGTGGGTGGAATAATTCAAATTATGTTCAATTTATTTTAGGAAGTGCTGCTGATAAAAAAGGTTGGAGTAGAGGTAATTTATTAACTCCTGTTGAAGGACTAGTCCAAAATTGGTCAGAGAGTGTATTTACTATAATGGGGTATGCACAACAAGGACTTCAAACTGGGTCTAAAACTGTAATAGGAAGCTCAAATCATGTAGTAGTTCATAATACTCAGGATGAATTTTATAATGGTATATTTAAACAAACAGGCCAATTATCCGTAGATTATCTAAATAGAGAACAACCTGTAAGCTATTCAGCTGCTTTTGGTGCGGGTGTGATTAAAACAGATAATAATCCTGATAATATCTATAAAAAACCTTCTGATAATACTTTTACTTTATCTAAAGCAAATATTTTTGGTTATATACAATTTTTAAATGCTACTGATGCTGTATTGTGGAACCAGCAAAATCAATATATTTATATACGATATGATGATTCAAGTGCTTCTTTCCCTAATAAAGATGTATTATTAGCAAATGGTGGTACTCTTACATTTACAAATGGTGGAAATACTTTTTCTTTTTCAGTAGGAATTCCAACAATAGTAGGAGCAAATGCATCGGG
>Ga0181389_1000567_pt1 | contig 15153 bp, 13 predicted proteins | sample 12SPOviralmetaG_FD_130121 | JGI IMG/M metagenome (GOLD analysis project Ga0181389, IMG submission 130121) | Marine viral communities from the oligotrophic San Pedro Time Series (SPOT) site, San Pedro Channel, CA, USA - 12 SPOT_SRF_2010-06-29 | ecosystem: Environmental > Aquatic > Marine > Strait...
CTTTGAAGAATGGGAACCTTTCACAACTGATAAGAAAAACATTGATGAGTGGAGAGCACACATGAATGAAACCTTATTCAATGATTACGATATAGATTATCTTAAGGAAGTAATCGAGCAAGAGGAGAACGAATATAAGGATACATCCATTGATGAGCAGACTAAGAACTACACACCACACAGGGAGGGAGATGAATGAATATTAGAGAAGAGTACGAATTCGATTTCAATAAACCTGTAGAAGTATACAGAAACTTACACAGGCATTGCTATTCAGTTCGCCAAGGTGGACTAGTAAAAGCATATGCTGATGACATTGTACTCAGGGAATGTAGCTTTCATGTAAATAAGAAAGGTAGAGACCGAGTCAGGAAGTACAAGCGTAAGGAAGTACACGCATGGGTAAAAGGTTGGGTAGTGGTTGACTATGATGAAATAGAACATCCACGCAAGGTAACCTACAATCCATATCATCAGGATGAATTTATTGCATTGGAGGGAACGGGTGCATTCTCTGCCCATTTCGGGCCAATCAAATTCGCAGACACCGTAATCTTAAATAAGGAAGGAATGTATATATGATTGAATACTACACAGGTATAGATGACCCTAAGCGTGCTCACCTACTTAATGAACATAAGAATATTGAGTTAGGCTTCATGCTCTCTACCAATCGCATAAAGAGTAGGAAGAAAGAGATACGCAACAAGGGCAAGTGGATGCTAGATTCAGGTGCATTCACTCAGATTCTACAGCATGGCAAGTTTGTTATTTCTGAAGATAAGTATGTGGAAATTATCAAGCGACATGAAGATGAGAACTTGGTATGTGCAGTAACTCAGGACTATATGTGCGAGCCGTTTATCTTGGAGAAAACTGGTAAAACTGTTCGTGAACATATCAGAATGACAGTGCAGAGATACTTCAATATCCTGAGAAAGATGCGTGAGGCAGGGTGTAAGACAATGCTACTTCCCGTACTTCAGGGTATGGAGGCGCAGGACTACATCGAATGCTTGGATTTGTATGAGGAGGGATGGAGCAAACTGCAAAACATGTACGGAATGTTGTACAGGTTTGGTGGCAAGGCATTCACCCTTCCCAATCGCATAGGATTTGGATCCATGTGCAAGCGTAATGGAAATCCTGGTGAAGTTGAGGCTATTATCGATCAAATGGAGCATAGACTATCCAACTTCCACATTCACCTATTCGGATTCAAAACTACCGGACTTAACTTCAAGTGGGAGATTGCATCAAGGATACACTCTGCCGACTCGTTTGCATATGCACTGAGGGACAGAAAGTTTAATGCACATGAATCCCCTGAAATAAATGTCAGAACAAATGACTTACGGGCTAAACTTGCTATCGAGCATGGTAGAAAGATGGCAAAACTTGTAGAGAAAACACAAATAACACTAAACCTAAACCTAGATTATGGAGTGACGGTATAATTTGCATAACCCTCCTCTATGACCTAATATATTATATACACTTTCATAGTTATATGTAGATCATGATAATTGGTTGGTTGCTTGCCTTACCTTGTTATTGGGGTTGTCTGCGGACACAAGCACAAGGGATAACGAATAGCGTGGGCATCAAATCTGCGTGATGACTCAAAACCTGAACCAACCTTGGCCCTCCATGCCTGATAAGCATGGGGGGCTTTTTATTTTAACAATTAACACAACAAATAATGATAATACACCATAGACCAGAAATGTGGAAGTCGCGGATGTTCATAGTGGAGACACTAGACACTGAGACTGACGAAAAATTAACCGAGTGCTTATACCTCACCAGTCCTGAACATGTAATCAGTCATGTACAGCAAAGACCAAAGGGCGGATTCAAAAAACCACTGCACGACTACTGCATTCTAAACCTTGTAGAGGTGACGGGCGGAGCGTCACACGACTTCTGCTTACCTGAATTTATACCCATCATAAAAGATGGGACACCATTAACCAATGAAGTTACTTAATTATGGCTAAACCAAAACCAAATGTATACATAACCCCAACGGGTTCACTACGAATATCCCTTGAGGATGTTACTGACTATTCACTTCGGTGGAAGTTACAGCGAGCACATGGCTCAACTGCTATGTCACTTACAACTACCCGATCCGATCGGGATTTACTCACCAAGATGCTTGATGATTATGCATCCGGTAATCCTCACTACATCATATCCGATGGTGCAGCAGAAGCTATATCCGAGGCAGTTGACACTCTTGGTGATATTCCTCCCCCTATTCTACCACTCACTTCATATGAGAAACTAGGTGCTATTGACGACATTCAAGACCTTGTAGCTCGTGATAATACAGGCACTAAGGGTGACAAAAAGTCAATCTGCTTGACCAAGGGTGCAAGGTACAGAATTACCGAGCGTCCACAAAAGTATGAGCAGTCATTCACTAGAAACAAAATGCACTACTCTCCCAAAACAGGACAGACTTACACCAAGCTACACAAATGCCAGCTTGAGGGTAAAGATACAGTATTCAATGTTCAGGATGACAATGGTAGTTACTGGTCATTCCGTGACCATGCAGTAAGTACTTTCGATATTCCTGACAGAGATATATGGAAGTATTTCGAAGAGCCGGAAATAGATACCATCAAGGAGACTCGTCCTGATGACTATGAGCGTAACTCTGAGCTACTTGATTGGATGGAAGAAATCGGAGGTTTCAAGTACTTCCCTGGTCAGCGTGAGTACCTCACTCGGTTCTCAATACTTGACTCAGGCGGTTGTTGCATTGAGACGGGTGGTGGTAAGACATTGGCCGCCTTTACTCTGTACTACCTCAAGCAAGCCAAGCGTGCGTGCTTTATTGTCCCCAAGGGTACAAGTTTTGGTGAGGATGGTAAGAAGCAAAAGTTTGATAATGCACCGCAATGGTTCAAGGAAGCACAGAAGTTTGCACCCGACACCCCTGTCCACAAGCTATTCTCCAAGGAGGATTACTACAACTTACTAGATGAGAATGGTAAGTTACCTACAGGCATATTCATCACCTACCCATCTGCCATGTTCAATAATGACAAGGCATTTGAGAATATGCCAAAGACTAAGAAGTGGAAAGGTATAGACGGTGAGGAGTTGTTCTGCAATAAATTCAAAATCCCATTCAAGCCTGAGTATGGTATCAGATATACCACTAGCATTGGCGAGGAGATAAACGGATTCCATTGCATTGCTACTCCATCCCTTTCCACTCTGTGCAAGAGTCAGTTCGATATGGTGGTGCTCGATGAAGCACACCTTATTTGTAACCCAAACACCAACACCACGCAGGGTATCCTCAGAATGCAACCTAAGTACAGGTATGCAATGACTGCCACACCTATTACTAATATGTGCTACAATGTATTCCCCATAATTGGGTGGTTGGCAGTAGATGATTGGAGGCTTGAGCGTCGGCGTAACAACAGATGGCACTTTGGCTTAGAGGAGTTGGGTAGATTCAAGACTGCTCATGTATCTAAAGAGCGTGACCTCACTGCTGAAGCAGATGCACACAAATCTGGCGACAATCCACCATCCCCGAAAGATAGTCCTGCTATATCTCAGTCCCCAAAGTTGCTGTACTTGCTTCGCAAGACAATTGCCTACATGTCCAAGCAGGACATCAATCCCGACTTGGTTAAGTGCAACCTCAATGTTGTCAAAGTTCGCATGGGTAAGCAACAGCATGAGTTATATGCCCACTACTTACAGCGTAAGAATATTCCCATAGAAAATCCACTAGCGAAAGCTATGACCCAACAGACATACCTCCGGGGTGTATGCTCTGACCCTGCTACCATTTCATACAATGATGTACCTGGTAAGATTGTTGCATCTAACTACAATCCTAAGACGGTATCTATACTCAACTTGATCTGTGATAATATTCAGAAGGGTGAGCAAGTTGTGTTTGTTTCTGCCCGAAACGGTCAGATTGACGAGATTAGGTCAAGACTAGAGGAGGCAGATATTAAGTGTTCTATGATTCGTGGTGATGTCAAGGATCAGTCAGGTCAGGCTGCTATGTTCAAGGCTGGCATGACTCAAGTTATGCTACTCAACATCTATTGTGCCGAGGCACATAGCTTCGAGAATTGCTCTCAGCTTATCATTGGTGCTCTTGAGTGGAGTTATGGTAAGTATGCTCAAGCTTGCGGTAGAATATACAGACTCAATAGCCCCAAGGACTGCACCATTAATGTAGTCCTGCATGAAAACACTATCGAGGAATTACTATTCGAGAAAGTAGCAAGCAAGGAAGACGGTGCAACTGTTTGCCTCAAGGGTGAGCATGTTAATACAGACCACAAGATTGTGGATCCGGGTGAAATCCTTGCCGAACACTTTCAGAATTTTACCTCCAAAGGTCAGCACGATGTGATGGACGAGGAGGAATGCGAGAAACAATGGCCGGAGTTACTGGCTAAACTAAAAGGAGATACAGTACTATGCTAGATATAGATAATGTTAAGGGTAGTATCCTTAAACTAAAGCAATACTTCGAGTATGTTGCGAGTGAGGATACTGCATACGATAAAACCTACGACCCCAATATGGGTAAGCTTCATAACCACTGTGGTTGTGTTGCATATGTAATACAAAAAATGTTTGGAGGCGAACTCATGGGAGCCAAAAATCATATATGGAATCGTGTTGAGGATGTTGAATACGATGCAACCAAGGATGATTTAATACCATCCTACAATGGTCATAAGTTGCCTGAAAGAAAAACAATCAACCCAAGATTCAAAATATTTGATGAAAGGGTAACCAACCAAATGGAGGAAAAAATATGAGCGACCTACAGAAAAAGAAGGTAACTGAATTCGTCAAAGGGAAAACTATCCCTGAAGTAATTCAAGCAATCCGTGAACTTGCGGAGACTGAACATCATCAACACTTCCTCACCATCCAAGATACTCTTGGAGTGGAGAGTGGTGACAATGCTTGTTATCATTGCAATGGACCGGATTGGGATAAGTACAAAGAACTGCAAACCGCATGGATGTGCTACTATGCATCAAGGGAAATTGCAGACTTCATGGAGACTTACGAAGAAATCGAAAATCGTGTGGAGTTGCAATGTGCCGTTTGGAGAGCGTTCCCATGTCCAGTAAACTAAAAGTAACAAGTGTCCGGTATTTTGAAACCCGAAGGGGTCTAGGGTATCAGGCTAAAACTAATGTCGATGGAGTCGAGATATGGAACGATGGTATGGGTGGATGTACATTCCTTGAAGGCGAAAACATACACAAATACAAGCATCTCGATTGGGACAGAGAGGACAAAATGGATAAACTCATCGACGAGTTTGAGGAGAACAATACACCATGGAAAGTAGCACATGTAGTAGATGAAGATGGTCACCTCAATGTCTACATAACAAAAGGTAAAAAAGATAATATCATAACAATATCAACAGGACAGGGTGACGGAGATAATGGAGAACAATACGCACTCAGATTCACAACAACCAACATTGAAGAAAATGAAAATACAACCATCTAAACGAACAAATATAAAAGGCATTAATGCGATGTCAGGGAATCAGATGACTAAATACTGGAAAGTAGGAGTAACTGCTACAGTTGGTGGTTACATAAGTGTAAACGCAAAGGATGCCGAAGAGGCTCAAGAAATGGTATTAGAACAAGTCGAGCATTGGGGCTTGGATGTACTCGATACCAAGCTCTATAGGAATACTCAAAAGAAGTATGCTGACTTCATTGATTCCGAGATAACTCATAGGGAAAACGAAATAATCGAAACAGAGTTAATAAGTGATGAACCTTATGACCAACAATTGGTTGTAGGGGGTAAGAGATACAATCCAAATACAAGGAAATGGAATGAAGAAGTACAAAGTTGAAGTATATTACGACCAAGTAGAATACTATGTTGTTGAGGCTGAGTCAGAAGAGGAAGCTAGAGGAAAAGTCGAAGAACCAGGTCATATCGAGTTTCCCGACGGGCTACCCGATCCAATTAAAAAAAGTGATTTAGCTCGGGAGGTACAAGGTGCAAAAGAAATCCGACCTCCTTATAATGACCACACTGAGTACCATTTTTTGTAATTGACTGACCTAACATATTAGTACACAAAGTATCACATGAAGTTAGTAAAGACCACTAAAGGTTATTCCGTACGGTACAAGACAGAGTTTGGTGTCCGAACCACCAGGCTCTCGTCTACCAACGAGAAGGATGCAAAGAAGGAAGTTAAAGATTCCAAGATTGCAGAACTTGAAGCTGCAGCAAATGCCGGAGCATTAACTATGGATGTCATTGCAAAGATGATGTCAGGACGAAACTTGACCTGTCAAGATGCCCTTGATGAATGGAATGAATGGAGAGAGTCGGAGGGTAAGTCAGGTAACACCATAAACGGACAAACTGATTTCATTAATTTATTCTGCAAGAAGCATTACGGGATGAATAAGCCTGTTAACGGAATCACTCATAAGCTGATATCCAAGTGGGTAAATAGTACTAAGGAAAATGCAGGGGTCTCCACTCGTAATGCGTGGTTATCCGCCATATCTGCGTTCCTATCATTCTGCTCAACTCGCCAATACATTCCTAAAAATCCGGCAAGCATTGTATCTGTCAATATGAGTAAGCTCAGTCATGAGCAAAAAGAAAAGAAAACGGTCATTCCGTTTACCAAGAAAGAGTACGACAAGATAATGAAAGGTGCAGTTGATTGCTTCCGGGATGATGCAAAAGGTGAGTTCTGGAGAGCCGCATCTACTTTAGGTTTTTGGTTGGGTCTAAGACTTGGTGATATTATTAATTTCGAGTGGAATTCAATCAAGGGGAGTGATGTGATTGTATGGACAGAAAAGAGAGACAGAAGAGTTAAGCTTCCATTCAATCATGAACTAACTGGAGGCAATGCAATTGCAGAAATTTTTGCCTCAGTTCCAATTGATGATGAAAAGTATATGTTCTCTAAGGAACTAAGGGATAAAATTAACAATCCCAAGAAGAGACATTACTTCAGTCAACAGTTCAGGGAGTTGATGAATCGCCTAGAAATTGAGGGTAAGTCATTCCATAGCTTTCGTCATGCGTTCGCAACTAGGCATAAAAACCTACCGATTGAGGAAGTGGCTAAAATGCTAGGACATCAAAGCACAAAGACCACTAAGGGTTACACTCATTAAGTTTCATGAATATAACTTGAACTAGTCTAGCGGAATCACCCTCCCCATAATTTTCAAATATATTTCTTGAGTGAGGTATTCTAGAATCAAAGCTAATCATCCTGTTATACTTTGCATGAAAGACGCACATAGGATCCTCTCCGGCATAGAGCGTTGTTCCGTCACCTTGTGGAAATGTTTTATTTAAGTAGAGTAATATAGTCTTATCGCCCATCATCTCATCTGTGTGTATGAAGTTAGGCTCTACCTGATTAAGTGGTGAAGACCTTACGAAGTTGTAGGAAGTTGAATACTCTGGAAACATACTCTCTACAAATGATTGAAGCTCATCATTCTCCCTTAACTGGATTCCCCTAAAAACAGTATCGCCATCCTGAACATCAATAAACTCCCCCTTTAGTATATCATCAACATACATATCGGGATAAGCTAAAACCTCCTCAACAATATTCATTTCCTCTTAGGTTGAATACTCCTGTTCTTTTTCTTATTTACGCAACGAACGGGGCCACTTAACTTGCCCTTGCGTTTTCCTTTTACATGATGCGCTTCCTTGCCCTTGGGGCATTTAGCTTTCTTGGCATCCTTGTTCCTTTGTGCACGCCTAGCTCGTTGCTCCTTTGTGCCATGATATGCATCATACTCACTACCCTTAGCTCCTTTTTTGTATACTCTTTTCTTTCTCATTTTGCCCTCAATGCTTCTAGGATTGGTGTACAAATTGTCTGTCCACCCTTTGTTGTTTTATTTGCGCTAAATCTCAACCACATTGCACCTGTTGGTTTAGGTGGTCCTCCCCTTTCAATGTGCCAACCTCCGTATCCATCCTTATACTCTTCCTTGTATGATGGTACTTTTAAATGAAGTTGTTCGTCATGATATACTGTACCTTTATCGGAGAGCCGTATTCTGGGAATTGGAAACTGCCACTCGTTATGCGTATGACCAGTTGCCACAATGTGTGCGTCAGGTAGGTAAACCGACTGCCTGTTTGTTTGTATCACTCCTTTGGTCACGGGAGCATCCCCTCCGTACCCATGATGATACCAAAGGTTTTTAGACATTGCTTGTCCGTATAGCATGATTTGGAATTTTATCCACCCACTAAACCCACCTACCCGAACATTAGTTTTATGCCTATCGTTCATCATCGTAACTAACCTCTCAGTTAAATTAGTTTCATGCCTTTTCGATATTGCAGTCTCATGGTTACCAGGTGCCATAACCGCAAACAGATCTGCATATGGTCCGTAAAAATCTGCGGCAGTACCAACCAACTTATCTAAGTAGTCACCCGTTTGATGCTCAGGTTTTAAATCTCTTTTGTCTGACCTTGGGTCATACTTTCCCTGCATAGCACAAAATAAATCTCCCCCATCTATGATGACTGCGTTCCGCTTTCGAGCTAAATCAAGATGCCTTTTCTCCATCTTATTGTCCGACTTTGGATTGTCGTGATGCCGATCAAAACTAAGAAGCACCCAGAATGAATCCTCCTCTCTGCTACTTTTTAGTTGATGCTTTATGAAATGCACATTTCTACTCTTCTCGATGACTTGAGTAGTTCCGGGAGGTATTTTTTTTACAGGCATATTAAAATGAAAGCGATTGTTTTATTATGTCATCAATTGACATTCTTCTTGTTGATGATTGATCCACTACAGGTATAGGTAGAGGGTTGGCGTTTAGCTCAATTGTATCTAGGAGTATGTTCTCATACTTTTTGTGCATATTTTCCGCTCTTTTAAGTGACTTCGATTGACCGGGTTTAAGTGTATTTAATACCCTGCCCCACTCATCATCAGAAAGGGTATACCGAGATAAACCACTTCTTAGCGTTCTCCTCTTATATGCCTGTAATACTGATTTCTCGGGGTCTTCGTCTCCTCTTTCGATAGATGCCAGCACTGCTTCACTGTATGCATCTTGAAATAATTTACTGTCATTTGCATATGCAGCTTGTTCCATCTTTCTGATATGAATTGAGAATGGAGTTGCCCTGAATCCTCCGGAAACTGCTGGCCTTCTTTCAATCTCCAATGCAGATAGAGCGGCTCTAACTTTATTGCGATTCCCGATCATGTCAGAAACTCTTCGCTCAATCGTATCAAATCCCAATAGGTTGGTTAATGCTTGATGATTCTGAAGGATGCCATTTCCACCCATTGAGTAGAGCAATGGACGAACAACAAGATTGTAATCAAATGACCTACTATGCCATGCGTTCATCATGGCATCCCTGATATTTAACAATGTAGCTATACCTAGCACCCTTGTATCAACCGAGAAACCCCTTTGAGATGCATAGGGGTCAATCTGGGAAACCATGCTTGCAATGAAGTCTCCGGCAACACCACCAATGTTTCCTGCTCTTGCCAGTCTCTCTGTCATTGCAAGTGCATTGCTTTTTGCATCGCCCTCAATGAATGGTCCAAATATTGGAATCATTGTAGTCAATGGTGCGGGTCGGAGTGAGGAAGACTTGCCTAAAATTTCTTCGTCATATTCATCCATTCCGAATGTGAATGCCATTCCAATTGGTGCTAACCAAAGTGACATCACGCTGAGTGAACGCATTGACGCTCGTAAGTTAAGCTCCTCGGTCTGCTCATCTCTAAGTGATTTATTGACCTGATTAACTTTGGAAAATGCCCACGACAAAAGTGGCGAAGTGTACCTACCAACTACACTGGTGTACCAAAATGAAGACCTAGATGAAAAACCACCTTCCATTGCCACATCGTGTAGGGCAATAGTGCTTATTGCTATTGCCTGGTCATCAGTGAGTGCAAGAGTTTTACCCTTAGCTTTTCTTTCAATATACTGATGGGCTAAGTCGCTTATTGTGCCAAGACCTCTAAGCTCAATTGCATTATTTAAATAATTCCAAACTGCTTCTTCTCCTTTCAATACCTCACTCACTGCAGATTTAGATTTAAATCCAAGATTTTCTGCGGTAACTTGATATGTCTGAGGTAATGGTTGACCTGTTCTTTTTCCGGTTTGTTCAATAAAATCTGCAGTTTGCTTCACTAGCATGTCAACCGCATCCACCACTCCCACACCAAGTGAGTGATTGGCTAAGTTACCCAAGTATGTAAATGGATTGAGGAACATTGTTCTAGCGGCAACAGGTCCGTAATTCTGATCCTTTTCCGTGGGAGTATACTGAATAACATTCTTTAACTGCCTCAATGCATCTAGTTTGAAAATCTCAATTAAGCTAGACTTCTTGCTTGCTCCTGCACCGAGATTTCTTCTGTAGATGTCATATCCAACCTCATGCTCAGAGTTATTATAGTACGGGTCATTAAGTATCTTTGCGTAATCACTGGTAAGTTTTAACTGCAATCCCGCATACTCCATCATTGGTCCAAAGAACTGACCAAATAGATTCTTCAAGGAACTCCTGGTTGCTTTCAGTGATGTTTTATTAGCCCCTTTGTATACTAACATTTGATCCGCAAGGGAAAGAAGGTTGGTTAATCCACTCTTCGGTTGATTCAGAATTAAGAATGCATTTGTTCCGAGTAGCTCAAGAGTCATCTTGTGGTCCTTGTATGGGCCAAGGTCACCATCTAAATGCTCCATAAGATGTTTTTCTGCGGTATGGAAGTTTTGCAACTGTCTAGATGCAGATTCAAGATTCTTCAGTTTCTCAAGACCGGTTTCCCCCGGAATATCTTCCATGCTTTCCGCAATTTGAGCAGCCCTTGTTCTTAGCCCACGCCTAACAGTGTAAGGACTGTTTGTTGGTGGGGACTCACCTAAAACATCTGCAATCCTTATTAATCTAGCACGCTTATCCTCAAGTTCACTTTTTAATTGCTTCCTTAATGCATTTAATTTTTCCGCATTTCTTCCATAAATACCATTCCCAATTATCTGAGCCAATTGAATAGGCATATCAATTTCCGTGTATGACTCGTATTGTAAAAACTCAACAGGCATAATTGTCTGCATTGAGCGACTATCCATTATTCTATGAGCTAATGCATATGCCTTGTTGTCCGCACTTAATGCTGTATCGCTAACTGCATTTTGCAGATTGTTGAATTTTTCGTAAAATGTTTTTGCTACTCCATACTTAAATTTCAAATAATCTGTTCTTTTCTTATTGTGATTGGCAGACTCGTAAAGCGTATCTATCCAGGAAAGAAACTTCTGATGCCCTGTGCCCTTTGAGTTTATCCATGCTTCCCTGAGTTGCTTCTTGGACAGTTTACCTTGAGAAGATATTGGAGCAGTAATTAAATTCCTGATAGATGAATCAAAAACATAAGGACGAATGAAACTATTTAAAATACTCTCCGTAATTCCAACCTCTAGGTAGGCATTGATTTTATCTTCCTTCACCTTATCCGTTATCGATTTATCCTTAAAGGTTTTACTTACTTCATCCCATGCCTCTACATCCCCAATCCCTGTGCTAAGTTCATTTACTATTCCTAGCACTACTTCAGATCTGATTTTTCTTCCGGCGGTTTGATATCCCCTTTTTATTGGGTCACGATCCAAGGGAACCATCTCACCACCCCCAAGCATACTCTCCACTGATACGGAGTCTCTTCCCTGATCCTGCCTTACCTTTACATTGTATTCCCGTCCAAGTCCAAGAAACCAATCGGATATAATTTTTGACTGCTCAAGTAACTGCCTGAGTGATTCCCTTGCCTTGGCTTGACTTGGAAGTGAATTGGCATCCACAAGGGATATTGCCTTGTTAAATGTGCCTGTATCAAATCCCAACTTGTCATTGATTTGGGGCTGGTCTTCACTCCACTTCAGTACTTTATCATATATGTCATCAAGGAATAATCTCTCATTCTTATATCCCCATGCTTTTGTTGCGTCACTTACTCTTTTGTTCCATTGCTTTCCGTATGCTCTCGCTTTTGATACATGCTTCCGGTAAGCAATATCGAATCGCAATTCCATTTGAGATATCTCTCTACCTAACCTTCCTTGCTCGGCAAACATTTCCTGAGCCGACTTAAGAAACCACATATTCTTTTTACTCTGTGCTTCTTTGTGCTGTGGTTGCAGTGTGGCGGCATCTGCAGCTAGAGTTGCTGTTCTGATATATTCAAACTCGGAAGTATTATGAATCTTCTTATTTTCCGGATCAGCAAGATATTCCCTATTAGCCTGCCTTGACATAATGAATTCTGCCATATCCTCGGGGAGCATTTTATTACTCATCTTAATCTTGATGAATCCAATCTGATACTTCCCACCAACCTTATTCATTACAGGAAACTTCATGCCATCTATAATGTGAGTTATTGGTGTATGCCCGAGGTATGTCTGTAATCTATCAGAGTTAATTTTATAGTATTTTATAAGCGATGAGTATACCTGGTTGTCCCTTAGTAAATCTTTTGATTCATCTACTTTCTCTAGGTATTTTATTCGCTTATCTATAAATGCATTGAGTATTTCTTTTTCTAGCTTTGCACCTGAAAGTAATGACTCGGATGGATTCCTCCCTTTAATGACTCGCAGTTGGTCAATCGTTGATTTGCTCAAGCTATCTAGCTTGGCAAGCGTAGACCTTTTGCCTTGAAAGTCGCTACTTGTTGAGAGTTTTGCTTCCAGTACACTCTTCTTGTTATTATGTATTGCGGAGGCAATTATTACATACTCATTTTCCGAGACTTTTTTATCTACGCTAATAATATTATAAATATCATTGAATCCTAATGACTGTACATCATCAGACTTACTGACCTTTAATACTAGGTCAGAAATAAAATCAGTGTTAAACTTTTTTATTTTGGTCAATGACTCAAGAAGTGATGTCGTTGGATACTGCTCTCCTGTAATTTCTTTGAATGCCTGTAGTGTGGATGAACTACCGGTATCAATTTCGCTTGGACCCTCTAGTATCTCCTGCCTTGTGTCTTGTGCATAATGCTTAATCTGCTCATTTATTCTATCCCCCTGGGTTGCACGATTAAATATAATTGCAGGGTCAGGCTTAATCTCATTTTCCAATGCTTCGATTTCAGCAGCAAGTGACCTTGGTTGATTTTTATCTAACTGATCTAAGTTTTCGGACAGTGATTCCCTTGCTTGCTTTCTTCTTTTCTCTACTAAATTAAGAGCAAGAGTTCGAGCGTGTTGAGCCATGCCCTCATTTCCTTTTATGGATTGAAGAGTAGTACCTTCAATATTGGCATACAACTTCGACTTGCCCTGAATGTAATCAATTGGATTCTTTCCGGAAGGTAGGAATCTTTTGTACACATCCTCTACTGTTAGCTCTGGCATATTAAGGATTTTTCTAATTTCCTCCATTGCTTCAGAGGTGGATGCAAGTTCCTCACTCCTTGATGCAATTTCCATCTTCGCTAAAGCAACTTCATTTGCCTCCCGATTTAGAGGTTGGTCTACATTGGGGTTCTCCTCATCAGCATAGACATCCTCCATCAGTTGCCCCTTGCCAAAGTATTTCTTAATACCCTTATCCATGGCAAGGTATTGGAATTTATACCTATACTCTAGTGGTGTTGCGTTATGGATTGCATGTATACTATCAATCTCATTTAGAACTGTCTGGAATGGTACATCTGTATGTTCTGCTATCTGATTTGCTAGTTGAATATCCATTTTCCTGTCCGTCCCCTCCCACGATATGTCTCGTGCGATAAGCCTAACAAGGTATTTATTTCCAACATTCTTTATTCTTACTATTTCAGGAGTGGACTCTGCCACCTCAATCTCGGATTCCACTTCAGGCTTCTTGCTCTTTCCAAAATCAAAAGTTAATTGATCCGCCATATTTGAAGGCATCAAATCATTCCTATCATACGATTCAATGGTATCCTTATTAACCCACTTCTCGGAGTCTCCTAGATTTATAAGGTTATATGTATTATCCCCATCTACCTTGGTAATTGGTTGTCCATTCTTGTCATCTTTTACCAATATACCAAGTCGACTAGGTACATTTTTGAATCTAACAATATTTGCTATATCACTTTCATCTGTTGTCTTAAAAGGTTCATTGAATAAGTTCTCAACAGTATACTCGTTCCCTTCTCTTGTTACTTTTAAATTCGTACGAGTCTCAGTTCTTGCACCATCTAATTCATCCTGCATTAATAAACGCTCACCATTTTGTAGGTTTTGCGCGAGCCGTTCATCAGGAATGGTGATGGTCATGAATTGCTCTTTTCTAGCACTAGCGGAATCTGGCTCCGGGTTAAATTTACTTTTCGCACCCTCTTCTAGTTGAGGTTTCACATTCAAGTATTTGCCAAGTATATTGGGCATAGACCCGTAGGCATTAATAATACCTTGAGTTTTTACACCTCGAGAATCTAAGTATGCTCCTCTAACATTAGCAGGTGAACCTGAGACAACGGGATAAATCACATCACCTCTTGTAAATACAACCTTGTTAATTTTATTAAGTGCAAGATACCTAATAAGTGCCTTCATGTTGGCTAATTGGTATGCGTCTAATAAGATATCTTCAGCTACCTCACCTTTGTTTGCCAAATTTAATTTTGAAATTTCATCTTCTATCCACCCTGGTTTCTCTAACCTTTCATTACTAAAAACAGTTTTCCCGCCATTATCATTGATCCAATGTTTTCTATCCACATTGCGCGCAGCGTTTGGATATTTTTTTTCTAGAAATTCTTCTTTTGCGGTATCTCCTTTTTCATTATATGTAACAAGTTGCATTTTTAATTCACTTATAATCTCATTAGGCAACATTGGGAAAGATGGATTATCATCGACCATTACTCCAGTGAGACCACTTGTATTAAAGTCTGCCTTGGCAATATCCAATGCGAGTGCAGCCTCTTCTTGAAGTTTATTTCTTTGCTCAATTTTCGCAGCTTTCTTGCCTGGAAGCCCCTTCGCATCAATAATATCTTGTAGTTCTTGAATTTCTGTTTCCTTACGATCAATTTCATTAAGCCTTGATTCAAGTGTTCCGAAGACGGCA
>Ga0181389_1000573_pt1 | contig 15107 bp, 13 predicted proteins | sample 12SPOviralmetaG_FD_130121 | JGI IMG/M metagenome (GOLD analysis project Ga0181389, IMG submission 130121) | Marine viral communities from the oligotrophic San Pedro Time Series (SPOT) site, San Pedro Channel, CA, USA - 12 SPOT_SRF_2010-06-29 | ecosystem: Environmental > Aquatic > Marine > Strait...
GTCGCATTAATGCATCAAGATCATCAGTTGATTTATTTCTATCCCAGTGTAAAGGTTCATTAGGATGATGTTGCTTGCTACCTATATAACTAACTTTTGCAACTTCACATAATGCATCTGGAAAATATTTTAACAAGCCACTATATAGTGGTATTTGTTTTCTTTTTTCTTTATTTACTTCCATTATAATATTATAAGTATTAAAAACATACTAACTATTGATATACTAAATACTATTAAGTTTGCTTCGTATTTTCTATTTTTCATCTTATGTTATTTATTGTTGAAATTAATGTATCTCTTCTATCTAAAAAATATTTATATATTGGCATATGTTTTTTGCCTTTATATTCGCAATATTTAATGTTTGATTCGACATCTTTTAACTTAATTTTTAAATCTTTTAATTGTGTTTTCATAATATAAATTTTATTGTTTGTTTAAAAGTAAAAAAATATTTTCAATTTCACAACATAAATGAAAAAAAACTTTAAAAAAAAAGGGACTCATTGCTGAATCCCTTCTTATAAAACGATAACCTAAAAAGGTAAATCGCCATCCCCCTCATCTGCTTGTTTTGATCCTTCAGGCTTCCAAGTGTTAAAACTCATAGAAACTGAATTGTCATCATTTTGCCAAAGGTTAATTTTGAATTGTGTTTCCCCTTTGTATTCTGTTTTAGCATCTTGTACTTCAGCTTGCTTTAAACATTTTATTAGTTCATTTGGTGTAATTACACCATTAGCTAATAAGTTTTGTGGTGCTTTGTCTCCCTTTGGGAAAAATCTTACACCGTTTACATAAATTGATTTTTTTTGTTCACTCATAATTATTAATTTAATTTAAATTTATTATTTATTTTATCTCTGTATTCACTTTTCATTTTAAATCTTTTTAAAACATTTTCAGCTGCTTTTGTTTCTCCTTTTAGTGTTGCCTCAAATTGTGAAGCTGTAAGCCATTTTTTAGAGTCACTTTTTGCATTCTGGTTATTTTTTGCGTTTGTAATTTCTTCTTCCGATGCTATAGCAGTATCTATACCAATACCTAAATAACCTAATGCTCTACCTAGTGCAGATGTAAATCCATTTTCAACAAAAGAAGTTTTGTTTATATAAGAACTATCACGATACTCTTGCGTGTGAGCAGTTACAATTATATTGCCATCTGCATCATTTATAGTACATTTAAAAATACCCTCTATAGTATCTATTGAAACTAAAGATTCTACTATTTGCCAATTTTTAAATTGTTCTTGTTGTCTAAAATAAATTAGTCGCTCATTTACGGTAACATATTTATTACCTTTAATGTTAATTGTTTTCATATTTTAATTGTTTAATTGTTTATTAAATTTTTGACTGAATTTTCAAATCCTGTATCACGTAAAATATTTAATTCACTTATAGTAAATGTATCAGGATTTTGTATTCTTGATTTAAGTGTGGGCATTGTGCATTTAAGAATTTCGCACACATCATACCGTTTTAATTTAAGACTTTTTAACTCGTCTTTAAATAGATTTTCAAACATATTTTAATTTTAAAGTTTACACAAAAATAAAAAATTATTTTCAATTAACATAAAAAAACCCCTAAAATTAAAAAAAAATTAGGGATTTCTTCGCAAACAGAAAGGGGATTCTGAATATCTATTCTGTTGTAATTCTAAACTTTAAATCAATATCATCATCATCATTTGGTAAATGTGCTATTACTTTTGCATTAGCAGATTTAACTTTATATTCTAAACCATTTATGAAACAACTTTGCTCATCTTGTGCTATTGATGCACCAAAATTGAACCATAATCTATTATGCATAGACAATGGATTCTGTGTTTCGTTTCTAAATGTGCCTTCATATCTGACAACAAAATCTCTATAGTCGTTCATTATGTTTTGTAAATGACGTTCAAATATTGGTTTTCTTGTATTATAATCTCTAGTCCTGTGATAAAGGTAATTAGTAGTTAGCGAACCATTAAAATAATAAGTACCTGTAATTGTTTTTTCATCACTAAAAACTAGTGTACTGTTATTACGTTCTGCAAATTCTATATAAGAATTAGGAATATTTACATTAGCATTAGGTTCAGCAGATAAACCGCTTGGCTTAAAATAATTACCAATAATACCTACATTATCAAAATATATATCTTCGACACCTGTACCACTGTAAGTACAATTTAAAACTTGTATTCCAATTTGATTGTTAGTCAAACTAGTAGGGTAACCTGTACCATCAAAACTTACATCTATTGTCTGCCAATTATTAAAAACTTGTATCTCTCTAGTTATTGTTGTGCTTGTTGTAGTCCAAGTGCTATTTTCATCGTCCCAATAATAAAAATTAGGTGGTGCGCTTACTACTATTCTAAATTGTAATGTAAAGTTTGAAACACTATTTTCATTTTTATCAACGAAAATACCAATTTGAGATTTTACACCAGTAAAATAGTAATTCCAACCTTGTGCTGTTTGTCCTACATAATCAGAATTAAAAACTAAAGTTTCTCCTGAAGTCGGAGCATTAACTAATTTAATAGCTTTATTACCTTGTTGATCTGTTTCATCAGTAACTAAAGATGCATAGCTACTTATAATCCAACCATATGAACCATACTCAAAACCAACATTTCTAGTATATTGATACACATTAGACTGTGTAGTTTTAAAATTATATCTAGCTTTATTTAATGGTTGTATATACTCTTTAACTAAATCGCCACCAATACTTTTTAAAGTCGTAGGCACTATTCTTAAGACAGAATCATTACTAGAAGATTGATAAACACCACTTTGATTATATAAATCAGTTTGTATAACTTCATCTGAACTACTTACCAACTGGTTTTTTATACTAGTTCTTATGTTGCTTACACTACCACCACCAGCTAAGGTGGTGAATATTGTATTTTTTACATTATAATCAAATATATTAGTGTTTTCTACTATATACCAACAACCATAAGATTGAAATATTCTACAATTATAACTTTTCAATATAGCTTCTAATTGTTTTTTACAAGTTGGAACATCAAAATTATTAATTAGTTCATTACGACCAGCTGTAATTAATATGCTTTTCATAACAGCTTTACGTGATGGATAAGTTGGAGTTAAAGAAAAACCAGGTGTTATATCAGCTTGTACTTTAATATCTAAATCTAAATCTAAATGTGCTAATATAGTAGCAATTCTTGTTCTATTAGCTAAACCAGTATTTTCATTAAAAGGTGATGTAAATAAAGGCGTTGAATAATTATCTAAAGTACCTAAACCATCATATGCTTTTAAAGTAAAAGCAACAGGATTTGATTTATATTCTTCTATATGCCTATCTACTACGATATAGCCTATCCAATATGTTTGGTAATTGTTACTAGAGTCTTTGTAAAGAACTTTAATTTGATATTCACGCTCATCGTATTCATAAAAATTATCATAGCTTACATCATCTGTTGTAAATAAATTTAAAGAACATACAGACCCTACTATAGGCGAGTTATAATAATCATCATTAGCGTTCCATCGAATTACAACTGGCTCTGCTTGACCAATCATATCATTAACTATACCTGTATAATTTTTTTTAAGTATTTCTACCCTTTTACCAAAGGTTAAAACATCACTAAATTCTAATCTGTATTTAACACCGTATGACATAAATATTATATAATTCTATTTCTAGTAGAATTTGCACGCTCTAAAGCAACAATTAAATCTTGTCCCCTTAGTTCAAATGACCCTCCGACTTGTACGTTACTAGGATTGTTATTATTGCCTAGCATACCTTTTAATTTACTTAGTGGTGCTATTACTTCAGGATTGCTTCTTGCTCCAGGATATTCGCCAACTAGACCCATAGTAGGTGCGCTAACAATACCACCGTTTGCAAATGCTCCAAAACCAGATAGTTTACCAAATATATCTTTAACACCTGTACCACCACCTTGAAATGAACCTATGCCTAAACCACCTAATATAGCTGATAGTGCTAAGGCAGCCATTGCAGCGGCAATTAATTTTTTAATAATTTGCCCTAACATTTGTCCTAATGCTTTTACAAAATTTTCACCTTCCATAACAGCAGAAAATGCTGACATAAAAGAATTGCCAACTTCACTCATTATACCGTCAACACTTAATCCTAATTCTTGCATTTTTGTTACAAAAGCACTAATTTTTTCATCAGTTTCTTCTGGTTTACCTAATATTATATCTGGCAATGTTAATAATTGACTTAAATTATCTGTACCTGTAAGTGGTGTGATACCTTGTGCAACTAATGATTGTGTAGAATCACTACCTCCACCTCCACCACCAGAAAAGATAGAATTTACCGCATTACTTGTAATAGTTTTTATTTTAGTAACAGCATTATTGATACCTTTTTGAAATTGTTCAACTGTTTTCTTTTCTAAATTATTACCAAGCGCATTAGTATAACCATCTGTAAACTCTGTTGCTATATCTTCCGCTGCATCTGTGACAATTTTTTTACCGTTGTCAAAACCTTGTTTTAAAATATCTCCAAAACTACCTTCTAAACCTTCTTCGGAAAATTCTTTAATAATATTCCACATAGTTTGGAATACATTAACAAATTGCATAATTTGAGATTTAGCAGCTATAAAAACTGATTTAAACACAGAACCTATACCAGCAATTGCTGTTCTTATTAATTTTGATGAATTATATAAGTCTACAAATTGATTGTAAAGACCAACTATAACAGGCAAAATTTCATTCCAATTTTTACTTATTACATATGCTATGCCAGCTAATGCTGCTGTTACTAAACCTATCGGTGATAGTAAAGCACCTAAAATACCTGTAAGTGTACCTGCCAACGATATAATTGTTGGTAACGCTATTGCTACACCACCTAAAGCAATTGCTAATTTTTTTGTATTAGGACTTAATTCATTAAATCTTTGATATAAATTTTGTACAAACGTTGCAGCCTTTTGTAATAAAGGCACTACAGCAACTAATAATTGTTGTCCTAAACTGGCTAAAGTTTCTTTTGCGCCATTTAATGCTTTTTGAAATTTAAAGCTAGCAGACTCCTGTGTAGTTTTAAACGCTACAGATGTCATATCAAGAGTGTTTTCCATTCTTGAAAAAATACCTTCGACTTCTTTTGCGTTTTTACCTGTCAAACTCATTACAGGCAATAACGCTCTGATATTACCAAATACAGCAGTTGTAGCGTCAGCATTACCATCAAACTTTTCTGCTAATAGTTGTAATGTATTTAATAATCCTTTTTCTTTTATGTTTTGTCTTATAAAATCTGCGCCTAGCCCCATACCTTGTAAGGCTTCACGTGCTTGTTCGCTTGGACTTAATAATGATACTAGTACACTTCTTAATCCAGTAGCAGCTATTGAAGCATTTGAATTAGTTCTAGATACAGCCGCAAATGCAGCTCCAAGTTCATTAAATTCAACACCCATTTCTGAAGCAATAGGCACAACTTGCTCCATAGCTTGACCTAATTGCGCAGAATCTAAACGCCCTTCTCTTACAGCAGCAACTAAAACATCAGTAGCAGCTGCGGTAGTTAAATTTTCTTTACCATATGCCGCCATAGCAGCTGTGTTTAATCTTGCTATAGTTTCAGTATCACCAAGACCAGATGCTGCTGCTTTTAACGAAATTTCTAAAGTTTTTAAGGCATCAGAACCACGTAAACCTGCGGAGGTTATAAAAAACAAAGCATCAGCTGCTTCACGTGAAGATGTAGCTGTATCAATAGCAAGTTTTTTGACAGTTTGACCCATTTCATCAACAGAGTCACCTGCAATACCAACTAAGGATTTTATTTTAGTCATAGACTTATCAAAGTCTAATGCCATCTTAACACTTGCGCCACCTACCAATGTCATTGGCAATGTTAAAGCTTGCAAAGAAGAGCCTAGTCCTTTTAGTTTACCACCAAATGATTTTAATTTGCTTGATGCACTTGAAACAGCTTTATTTAAGCCACTAGCATCACCATTTATTTTTACTCTTAATGGTTGTGTTGCCATATCTTAGAATTTTAACAAAAATACAAAAAAAAAGACTCTTAATTTTTCTCTTTACTTTTGTTGACTTGTTTAAGAAATCTGTCGTATTGTTCTCTTGTGCTTTTTGGTTTATCTTTTTCTAAATAAACATCTTGTGGTAATGGAAATAATTTATCAGGTGTAATCATATTGGCACGTTTATCTACATTTATATTAAATAAAATCATAGACAAATATCGTACACGTTCCCACTCTAAATTTTGCTTGATCATATGGGACTCACCGAGTAATTGATTTTCACCCCAAGTATGCGTCCAAAAATCACTTGGTGAAATCCCTATTTGACCGATATAATAATCTAAAATATCGTCCCAACTAATGGACGCTTTTACTTTCCCTTTTTTGTAGTTTTTGTGACCTTACGTTTTATACCAACGTTTAAATCATTACCAAGAATTTTAGATTCTAACATTACAGAAACAATATCTTCTAATTTAGATGCTTCTAAATCAGCTAACCAATTACCTACTGTAAATTCATTATAATCTATTTCATTATTCTCTTCTTGGTCAAAAGCTAAAAGCGCTGAATGTATCAACGCTCTTATGTTTTTAATAGAAACGCCACCTTCAAAGATAGCGCCTATTTCATCTAATGATATACCTAATGATTCAGTAAAGTTCGCCCAAAAATTCATTGAAAAATGCATTGTACGACTTTTACCACCCAATTTAATGGTGTAGTAACCCCTTTTTCTATTTGCCATTTATGTGTTTTTAATGTTAGTTTGTTGACTTAGTAATTGCTCCAGTTAACGTAATTGAACCAGAATAGCTAACAGGACTTTCCATTTCAGCAGATTGCTCTAATGAAGATAAAAATCCTTCTGCTGTATAAACAGCATCGCCAGTCTCAGCTGTACCAAATACACAAGTAATTTGTGTTCTAGCTAATAAGAAATCAGCCATTTGAATTGCGTTTGATGAATCACTATAGTCTACTAATCCTTCAAATGAAATTTCACCACTTATTACACCAGCAATTACTTCTTGGAATCCGTTTGAATCCTTTGTTGTAGCTTCTGGTAAATCATTTGATAACGACATTGAACAACTAGTTGTGTGTCCAAGAGTTACTGTTTCGATTTTCAATAATAGGTTAGTTCCATTAAATACTGATGTTGTAGCCATTTTTTAAATTTTATAATATTTTATTTCTACAAATATACAATATTTATTTATTATGCAAGATTCCAATTGAAGTTAGCATTATTCCAAAATACATCTGTTGTATTCCAATATCTGTGACCACTTCTATCATCTTGTATGCTAAAAAAATCAGTCAATTGTATTTCTAAATCATAGCTTACAACATTTTCTGCCTCAGCTATAGCCTCTACATTTACAATGTAACCAGTGCCAGTTAATGTCATTCCTAAAAAAGCTTCTTGTGTAAACACAAATTTATTTAGCTCTCTTGTAAGTACCATTGAGCTAAATTCTTCAAAACCAAATGTATCACTGTAATCTATTAAAGCAGATACCGATATAGTGCCTGATTTAACACCAGCGATAACTTCTTGAAAACCAGCAGATGCTTTAGTTGTTGATTTAGGTAAGTCTACGTTTAAATTAAAACTAGCACTTGTAGAATGTCCTAGCAATATTTCATTATGAAACAGCCCAAAAGATGTTCCATTGATATATGCCATTACTCTTTAACTTCTTCTTCTACTTCTTTGAATGATCCGTCTTTAAGGTCTACATTAATTTTTCCGTACTTTTCAACTAATTCATTTCTGAATTTTTCACTTTGTTCTTCTAAATTTTCGTAACCTTTGTGTAGTCTTTTTTGTTGTGTAGCTAATGCACCTAGATCGTGGTGTATAGCATTTTTAGTTCCTTCTAATTGTTTTAATTGATTGAACTCTTCTTCAGTTAAATTCCCCATTTTTGTTTTTGTTTATTATTAATTATTCGTTGTTAGGTAATGGCAATGTTACACTTGTAGGATTTTCTAACTCAGCTATTTGTGCATCTAAATTAGATTTTAATTCATCCATATCCATTAATGGTGTTATCCACCCTACAACTATATCAGTTGTTAAGTCAGCAAAAGGTATAAAATCACCTTCAGGTGCTGCAACCACTTGTGTACCTATGATTGTAGCTTGTTTAGTATCAGGTTCTGCTACATCATCTGATGCAGAATATCTCCAATGTACATTATAAACTACATCAGTATTACCTTCTTCTAAAGGTCTACAATCTACTGCTGGAATATCCCAAGAATATGTGTTTGCCATAATTATTATTTTCTACAAATATACAAATTTATTTAATTATTTATTTGTTTTTTTAGTTCATCTATTTGTTCTTGTTGTTCTTGCATTGCTTTAATAAGCATTGGCACTAACACAGAGTATTTAACAGATTTGTAAACTCCACCTTCTTCGCCATTTACATCTGGTTGTTTATCTTCTTTAACTAAACCAGGAAAAACTTCTTCAACTTCTTGTGCTATTAAACCAATTTGTTTTAAGTCATCGCCTATAAGATTGAAATTTTTAACTTTTAACTTTTTAATATCTTCTAGTTTAGGTGTCGCATCAGTTATATTTTCTTTTAATCTAATATCTGATATTTGACCATAAGAATTATTTTTGTTTCTTACATCGCCATCACGTTCTATAATTAAAGTATTTGTTTGACCACCTGAACCATCACCAGCTTCACAAACTAAATTATACCAAGCGTCTGTAGAGTTATAAGCTTTAGTTGCGTATATAAGCATTTGAGAAACCGAAGTGCTTGGATGTGCTTCTAGTTTAAAAGGAACACCATTGCTAGCTATTGCTTTTAAATGTAATGTAGCACTAGGGTTTGGTTGGTTTATACCTACTTCTCCGTTAGACTCAATTATCATTCGTGTGTTTGCACCAGTAGCAAAAGCTAGTTTATCACTAGAATCTCTAAATATACCAGTATCTGTGTCATTTGCAAAAGAAATACCTGGCGCACCTTTGTTACCATCTACTGCATATATTATACCTGCAAAAGTTGTATTGTTATTGATATAAACAGTACCACTAGCAGAACTTATATTCAAATCTTTTGATGAGCCAGTTGTTAAAGAGGCGTGACCACTACCTGTATTTTCTAAAATAAAATTACCACTATTTTGCGTGATGTTTATTTTTCCTGCAAAAGTTGCACTACCTGCCATATTCAAACCTAAACTTGTAGTAGCAACATCTATATAATAACTGCTGTTTGTATTTGAATAAATTGTATTTGCATAAATACTACCTGCAAAAGTTGCGTTTTTATCTGCTCCTATTGTTATTGCAGTTCCATCATTAGTTATTATTTTAAAAGTATTATTGGATATTGTTCCTAAGTAAACATCTGAATTATTAGATTGATATGCACCAAAAACTGATGTACCTCTTGTGCTTCTAATTATATTACCAGCTGTTGGCGTAATATCTATCATATAACCATTAGAAGGCGTTGTTCCACCAATACCAACAGCACCTGCAAAAGTTGTGTTACCTGAACTGTCTATACGCATTCTTTCTGTATAACTTGACTCTGTTCTTGCTAAAGTTGAAAAAGTTAAATTATGCCCAGTTTGATTTCCTGTTATACCTGTTCTCCATTTAAAAACCTTGTTGTTATCTACCGCTGTGCTATTTACTGCGTAAGCACTATATAAAGCACTATCTGAAGCATAATTTATATATTTATATAAAACTAATTTTTCATCAGGGTCAGTCGTCCCCATCCCGACGTTGCCGTTGTCTAAAAATGTTACCGAAGGAGATGTATCAGCGCTGTTGAAAAAATTAAGATCACCGTCAACATCTACTCCAATATCCCAACTTTCATTTGCTGAATCATTCTCTAAAATTCTTATAGCCCTATGTGAAGTATCTGAATTTATTGTTAATGGTCTACCAGGCGAAGTCGTCCCAATCCCGACGTTACCACTAGGCATCCAAACTTCACCATCATTTCTAACTATAAATAAAGTATTACCTGATGAGTTCGCTGCTTCAAAAGAATAAGCAGTTGAATCATTTGTAGTACCTCTGACGCCTAATTGACCTGCAATAGGAGAACCGACCGAAACTTTACCAGAGGAATCAATACGCATTCTTTCAGTTTGTGAGCCAACTGTTGTTTGTGAAGAATGAAATGTAATACCGTTATACCCATCTATTCTAGTTGTAGAACTTGGAAAACTTACTCCAGCAGAATTGCTAGCAGAACCATTATATATTTTATTTCCAAAAATACTTAAATTACCATTAACAGTTAGCTTATCAGTAGGTCCAGTCGTCCCTATCCCGACGTTGCCGTTGTTTTTCACTATTATTCCATTGCCAGTTGCGGTATATACCTGAAAAGCAGCGTTTACTCCTGAACTGCCAGATAAATCCACTCTAAGACCATATGCGTTTGCCGCGTAATTTTTAAATCCCCCAGCCCAATCTGCTGTGGTTTGAACTGCTTGAAATTTAATAGTTGGACTAGTCGTCCCAATCCCGACGTTGCCACCATTTAAATAAGAATCACCATTTGAGTTTAATTTAACCTTGACACTAGCATCAAGCGCATTATAAATTTGTAAACTAGCATTATTACCAGAACCATAGTTTTCTCCTTTAAGTTGTAATACACCGTTTTGTGGTCTAAGGACTAAATCCAGTGAGCTAGTTGTAATAAAAGATTGTCCAGTGTTTGCTCCGTCATTAAACATTTGTACAAAATCACCTGTAGCACCGTCTTCAGACCTTATGTAACCATCGTTAGCTCTTATATTGCCTACAACTTCTAATTTATTTCCAGGATTTGTTAGTCCAATCCCGACGTTGCCAGCTGAAGTAATACGCATTCTTTCTGTGTTGCTTGTACCAAATCTCATATTACCAGCTTCTACTAAGTAATGTAAGTAGTCGCCTGCGGAATTTATTTCACTAAAAGCCATTAAGCTATTTTGGTCATAAAACTCTACACCACCTGTTGCGTTACTTCCCCAATTACCAGTATCTTGTAATTTTATTTTAGGACTTGAGCTTTTTAGATGTAGTAAAGTATCAGGCGTAGTCGTACCAATACCTACGTTGCCTGAGGAGCTTATATAAAAATCAGCGCCCCAAGCATTACTTGCCTTAATAGCAAAATTACCACTTGTTCTAATGGTAGGTAAACCGCTTGGAAATCCGAAGTGTAACAATCCTGAATAACCTGTTGCTCTTTGGAATTTAACTTCTCCGTTACTAAAATCATACACGTGAAGAGCGGCAGAAGGACTAGTCGTCCCGATCCCTACGTTGCCTGTGCTTTTTACTCTAACTTTTTCTGACCCTCCAGCAAATATTCTTACTGATGTTCCTGAGTCTATACCAGCAATACCAGAAGAAAAATCGGATAATCCATTAAAAAAAATACCTTTATTTTGTAAAGTAAAAATATCACTTTCAAATAAACTATTTCCAGAAACTTGAAGTTTAGCCAAAGGCCCAGTCGTACCAATACCGACGTTGCCAGCGGAATCAATACGGATTCTTTCAGACGCGTTAGTTGCTAAAGATAAATACCCATTTTCTTTATTTTCTAATCCTACATTTACACCATCAGTATAAACGAGGAAACCATCTGATGCACCTACACCTGATGTGTTATTGGCTAATTGTAATACTGCGTTGCCAGAAGATTCGTATATTGTTAGTTTTCTTTGAGGACTAGTCGTCCCGATACCAACGTTGCCGACTGAATCAACACGTAGTCGTTCAACAGGTGCAATGCTATAATTATTAGAAGTAAAAAACCCCATAAAAGTTCCAATAGTACCATTGTTGCCAACCACTAATTGAGCTTGATTACCGTAATCAGCACTACCACCATAATTATTAACTTGCCACGTGATACCTTGCATACTTGTACCAGTTGATCCACTTGCTTGAGCCAATACTCCTGAAAAATTTATATTACCATATTGAAATCTACCAGCTGTTAAACCTGTTATGCTACCAGTATTAAAATCCATATCATATTGAATATCAACTTTACCTTTAGGACTAGTCGTCCCGATGCCGACGTTGCCGTTACTCGCAATACGCATTCTTTCTGAACCATAAGTTTTAAAAACTAAATTACCTGACGAACCACCTGTACCGCTAATAACAGAATCATTACCACTAATACCTAATCTCATTTGGGTATTGTTAGCAATAGCGGTACTTTTTATTGACACTAAATCTGCATCACTTGTGCTTTCAACTTCTAATTTATAATCAGGACTAGTTGTTCCAATTCCCACTCGACCTGAACTATCAATACGCATTCTTTCTGTACCACCATTATTAAATTGTATTATACTTGCAATAGTACAATCTGCTTCTAATACTAAATTACCACCATTACCTACTGATGACAATTTTAAATCACTCAAAGTTCCAGATGCTTTTATTAAAGGTGTGTATGCTGTTGATGTATCTATAAGAACTCCACTATTTGTACCTTGTATGTGTAGTTTTGCACTAGGATTAGTCAGTCCAACTCCGACATTTCCGCCTGTAGCATTAAAATAACTAGTACCGCCACCATTGTTTATAAAAAAAGAAGCACCATATGAAGATGTAAAGCCGTGAACATTTCCTGCTGTAAAAAGAGTTGACCTAACTATAGCTGTTCCAGATACATCAAGTTTTTCAGTAGGTCCAGTCGTCCCAATACCCACTCGACCTGAACCGTCTATACGCATTCTTTCGGAATTACCAGTTCTAAATTTCATAAAGCCACTACTAAGAGAAGCACTATGATTATATTCTATAGCCCCTGCGGTATTACTTGATGGTGATGCAAAATAAATTCTTCCTTGACCAGTGTTAGTGGAAACTATATTAACTCCAACATTAGAAGTTGTGCCTTCTATATTTAATCCTGTTCCTAAATCGTAAGGCGTAACTCCAACATCCCCATTTTTAATGTGAAGTAATTCTTCAGGACTATCTGTCCCAATCCCGACCGAACCATCACTCTCAATCCTCATTTTTTCGGTTAAATTTTCAACACCAGTAGCACTATAACTAGAGGTCCAAAATGACATAAACCCTCTAGCTGTTTGTAAACCTGTTTGATCACTAACACCAGAGTATATAGCGGATTTTACTGTTTCAGTATCATATCCAGTATAATAAGATTTGAACTCAATCATACTTGCCTCTCCTCCATAAGCAGTAGGAGATATAGATTTTCTAATAGTAAGTGCAGTTGTAGGTAAAGTCGTCCCAATACCCACTCGACCTGTGTTTTGTTGGATTCGCATTGCTTCTCCAACATTATTAACATAAAACGTCATATCACCAGAAGTAGCTTGAAAAGTAGTTGCTGCTTTAACAATACCAGTAGAAGTAATAGTGCCTGAGTCAATTGTACCAGCAAAAGTTGCGTTTCCATTTGTATCTATAAAAAGTTTTTGTGAAAAACTTGATGTGTATAAACGAAAGCCATCACCAGCTCCACCTATATACATACCACCTGCGTTACCACCAGCTCTAAATAAACCTAATTGAGCAGAAGCATTAGTCATTGTAAATCTTGGATAATTACTAGCGTCATTAGTTACAAACGTACCAGAATTACCTGTGTTAAACGAAGAGCTAGTTCCAGATACAGTTATATTCCCTGCAAAAGTTGCGTTTCCAGTTGTTTTAGCTATTGTTAAGTAATTAGCAACTCCATTTTCTCGTATAGTAAAGTCTCCTGCTGATGGATAACCTGAATAAATACCAAAACCATTTGTAGCATCCCCAGTTTGTCCACCCTTTAAAGTAAGAACAGAATAATTATCTGCACTTATTATGTCAATTATCGCAACACCTGTAGTTTTATTAATAGTTATAGTATCTGTAAAAGTTTTTGTACCAGTTATTGTTTGTGTTGTTCCAATTGTTACATAAGGACCACCTATAATACTTGACCCTGAGCCATCGACCCAGTCTATACCAGTAGGCGTAGATATTAAAACTTGATTAGATGCGCCAGTTGACCCATTTGTATCTTCTAAAAAATTTGTTGTATATTTTTTACCCATTTACCAATTATTTTGTACTATATTAATCCATTCGTATGTTGTTGCGCCTGTTTGCATACACATATCAACATAAGAGTTATTTCCTGACGTGTAATATTTTAGTGTGCCTACTTTACTAGCTGAAGCTGTATCTGTGTCATTAGCCATTTGAATACCACCAGCAACTTGTAGTTTAGATTGAGGATTAGCATTCCCAACTCCGACATTTCCGCCATCTCTTTGCAAACATAAATTATAAGCAGTTGTTACAGCTGCATTGTTAGCTGTACTTGCTGCTCCAGCTTGTAAAACCACATCACCACTTGTTGCTTGACCTCCTACTAGAAGTTTTTTTGTTAAACCTCCAACCATCAAATGCCATATGTCAGAATTTTTAACAATATCAAGAGAGGTTTTAGGTAATGTCGTTCCAATACCTACTTTTTGACTATTATTTATAAACATAGCTACACTACCTGATGTAGAAAAACTAGTAGCAAATGCTGATTTTATTTGTATATTATTATTAGTATTTTCTATATAAGAATCACCAGAAACACTACCGTCACAAAATATTTCTATATAATCACCACTATTACTGTCATTGCTTCTTATTTTACCTTCAACATCTAGAGGAACTGTTGGATTTGTTAGTCCAATTCCTACTGAACCTGTAAAGGTTGCGTTAGCAGAAGTGTCAAGTGTTAAAGCTAATAATGTTCCTGGAAAAAATCTAATATCGTTTCCACCAACAGCATAAATATCATACCCTGTTCCACCGCTACCTGAAACTGTTCCTCTTGAACCAATATAAAATTTATCTGTTCCATCATTTTGGAATCTCATATATCCACCTGCACTTGTAGTTCTATTTAAAGTAAGAATATTACTGTTTGCAGTACTAACAGTTACTGTTCCTGAAAAAGTTGTGTCTTTTGCGAAAGTAAATGCGTTTGCTCCTAAACTTACGTGATCTGTAAACGTACTGCCATTAGCAGCATATTGAA
>Ga0181389_1000580_pt1 | contig 14954 bp, 4 predicted proteins | sample 12SPOviralmetaG_FD_130121 | JGI IMG/M metagenome (GOLD analysis project Ga0181389, IMG submission 130121) | Marine viral communities from the oligotrophic San Pedro Time Series (SPOT) site, San Pedro Channel, CA, USA - 12 SPOT_SRF_2010-06-29 | ecosystem: Environmental > Aquatic > Marine > Strait...
AGCAGCACAAGCAGAAGCAGAAAGAATAGCTGCTGAAGAAGCGGCACAAGCAGAAGCAGAAGCAGCAGCACAAGCAGAAGCAGAAAGAATAGCTGCTGAAGAAGCGGCACAAGCAGAAGCAGAAAGAATAGCTGCTGAAGAAGCAGCACAAGCAGAAGCAGAAGCAGAAGCAGAAAGAATAGCTGCTGAAGAAGAAGTAGACACTCCAGTTATAGACCCAGAGACGGGCGAAGAAGTTATAGCTACACAGCCGGATCAAGTGGAAACTGAGCAAGAACCGCCTGATGCTCCTGAAGACGAACAAGAGCCTATAGAAGTTGATCCCTTTGAGCCTGATATAGATCAGCCTGAACTTGAAGAGCCTACTGAAGCAGAAGCAGAAGCAGAAGCAGCAGCCCAAGCAGAAGCAGCAGCACAAGCAGAAGCAGAAGCAGAAGCAGCAGCCCAAGCAGAAGCAGCAGCTCAAGCAGAAGCAGAAGCAGAAGCAGAAGCCCTAGCAGAAGCAGAAGCAGCTCAAGCACAAGAAACAGTAGATCTTAACGAGGTTGATGGTACTGCGGTAGAAGAAGACGAAGTAAACAAAGACCGTGAAGATGGCTTAGGACGTTACGAAGATAATCCTGAATTTGATCCTGATTCTATGGATAGTTTTGTAGAGAGACAAATTTATGAAGCTATTCTATACGAGAGAGACCCTGTTCTTAGGGAGCGTTTAGAGCAATACTACGAAAGAATGGGTGGAAATCACTTGGATGAAGTGTTAGCCGGTGTCCCTGCCGAAGAGGTGTATGCAGACTACCCCCCAGAACGAATATTCGTAGAAGGAGACTTTGACGCAATAGAGGGCGAAGATGAGTTTAACCAGAGGTTCCCTGACGGATTTCTTGGTGGTTCTTTTAATGAAGTAGATATGAATAACGATGGGACGGTAAGTACTCAAGAAATGTATGACTGGGAGCATGCCTCTGTTCCCGCTGATGATTCTGATGATCCCCTAGAACCTGATTTCGATCTGGTAGATGTACTTGACGGCATAGAGGAGGAGGATGACACTCTAGAGCCTGTAGAAGTTGAAGAACCTGTAGAAGTTGAAGAACCTGTAGAAGTTGAAGAACCTGTAGAAGTTGAAGAGCCTGTAGAGGTAGAAGAGCCTGTAGAAGTTGAAGAGCCTGTAGAAGTTGAAGAGCCTGTAGAAGTTGAAGAGCCTGTAGAGGTAGAAGAGCCTGTAGAGGTAGAAGAACCTGTAGAAGTTGAAGAACCTGTAGAAGTTGAAGAGCCTGTAGAGGTAGAAGAACCTGTAGAAGTTGAAGAACCTGTTACTGGTGATACTGGCGATACTGGTGATACTGGCGATACTGGTGATACTGGTGATACTGGCGATACTGGTGATACTGGTGATACTGGTGATACTGGTGATACTGGTGATACTGGTGATACTGGTGATACTGGTGATGCTGGTGATGCTGGTGATGCTGGCGATGCTGGCGATGCTGGCGATGCTGGTGATGGTACTGGCGATACTGGTGATGGTACTGGCGATACTGGTGATGGTACTGGCGATGGTGATGGCGGCGATGGCGGCGATGGTGATGATGGCGGGTTTCAGATACCTAACTTAAATAGGCCCGCTGCAAAGGAAGAAACCCCGCAGGAAAAAGACAGTAGAGACCCAACAGACATAGACTACATGTATGACTTCCAGTCTATATTTGCTAATCCTGAACAAGCTAGGCGTTTCGGGCGTTCCTACGGGAGCGATACACCTATACGTAAGGCTGAAGGTGGTCTACTAGAGGAGAACAGCGGGGCTACAGAGGCCGCAGAGATTCTAGGTAAAAACATAGAGGATATTACCTCCGAAGACATTGATTTTGCAGTAGATTTAGTAGCGCAACAAACGGTTTTATCTGCCCCAAAAATGCAGTATGATAGCAATATTAATGATACGGTTGACTTCAATATGGGCGGTATGCTACGGCAACGCAAAAGAGTCTCCCGTGATAACTACACAGACGAGCTTTTAAAGCTGTTAGGAGAAGGTTAATGGGTTGGTTCAGCGATATAGTAGACGGCGTCGGGTCAGCAATAGACATCGGACAAGATTTTATTGACAGTGAGTTTGGGGGAAACCTATTTAATTTAGGGTTGGGGTACCTAGCTAAAGATGAGTTTGCGACTAAAACTCCTCAAGTAGGGTATCAGGGCAAGATTCCAGAATATACTGCTGTACGAGACCGTGTGCCTATGCCCGCTCCTGTTGCGGGTCAAGTTCCTAGACGGCCCGGCGAATCGGGGCGTAGATACTTTTCTGACACTATATTTGCACAGACGCCCGAAGATAAGGTTCCTCTTACGCTTGAACAAGCTAAAACGCTGAGTCAAGACTACGCACAAGAGTTGTCTACTAATCCGATAGCTACTCAGGACGAAGTGCTGTCCAAAAGATTCTTAGACCCTAACGCCCCTGTACCCGTAGATGCTAACACCCGTACAGACACCAATGATACCGGCTCCCAAGACCCCGTGACTACAGACCCCGTGATTACTATGGCGGCAGGTGGTATAGCCTCCGCGCACAAGGGTTACTACCTAGGCGGTAAGACTGACGGCATGGCTGACGAAGTTCCCGCAACTATTGATGGTACGCAAGAAGCCCGTCTTAGTGACGGCGAGTTCGTTATTCCCGCTGATGTAGTAAGTCACTTAGGTAACGGCAATTCTGATGCAGGTGCAGAGCAGTTACACGGTATGATGGACGGTATACGTAAGGCACGGACTGGTAATTCCGAGCAGGGTAAACAAATAGACCCTAACAAGTTTATGCCTAAGATGGCTCAAGGCGGAATTGCACAGGCATATAACAACGGCGGCCCCGTACAAAAATTTAATACCGGCTCCCAAGACCCCGTGACTACAGACCCCGTGACTACTACTGGTGGTACAGGTACTGGTGGTACAGGTACTGGTGGTACAGGTACTGGTGGTACAGGTACTGGTGGTACAGGTACTGGTGGTACAGGCGGTTCTACTGATAGTATATTTGATACTATCCCTGAAGAAGGCGGCGCTAACGCAGGGTTTGAGTCCTCCCTATCTAGCTGGGCGGGCGACTATGTCACCGACATGCTGGGTAGAGGCGCGGCGCTAGCAGATACTGGGTATGAAGCCTATACAGGGCCACTCAGTGCCGGAGCATCAGACTTACAAGAGCAGGCGTTTACTACCGCAGGAGGGTTAGATGCGGACACCGCTAACATGGGCATAGCTAGTTTCGGCGCAGACCAAGCGCAACAGTATATGAATCCATACCTTATGGCGTCGCTTAACCCTCAGTTGGACGAAGCCCGTAGGCAAGCAGAGATAGACCGTGTAGCTGCCGCAGGCCGACTTACTCGCGCAGGTGGTTTCGGTGGTTCTCGTCAGGCTATTATGGAATCAGAAGGGCTACGCAACCTACAAACAAATCTTGCGGGCATAACAGGTAAAGGGTATGAAACCGCGTACGATGTAGCGCGAGATCAGTATAACAAAGAGCAAGCCGCCCGTAATAAGTATGGGTTTGATGTTATGGCACAGCAGGAGGGGCTTGGCGCTATCCAGAGAGGTATCGAGTCTGAAGGTATGGCCGCAGACTACGCGCAGTTCAGAGAAGAGCGAGACTACCCCTACAAGCAAGTACAGTACATGCAGTCATTGTTGCAAAGCTTACCCCTCGAAGCACAGTCAAACTATTATACTGGGCCTAGCAGTGCAAGCGAACTGGCCAAAGGCACCGCAGGCGTAGAAGATTTATTAAAATTACTAGGGATAAACACATGAGCAATTTCAGTACCAAGGTAGACCGTACCGTTAAGGCGTATCGAGGTAATCCCGAAGTCTTAGATGAAAGATATAAAGTCAGTAAAGACTTGGCAGACTTAATCGCCTACCAGCAATTGATGGAAGAGAAAGAAGCGTTGTCCAAAGCCGTTATGCTTCGAGAGGGTAAGCAGCCCTCGTCAATTAAAGATCAGTACGAAAAAAGCTTAGTTTCTGGTAGTAGGGACAGCATGATGGATAGAGCAGCCAGAGTTGGAAATATACCTCAAAATTTACAGGGGCAGCGTCCCATGCCACAGGGTATTGCCAGTAATCCACGCCCTCGACTTCCTCAACAGGGGCAGCGTCCCATGCCACAGGGTATTGCCAATAATCCACGTCCTAACATGCGGAATATGGCGCAAGGCGGAATCGTAGGGTTTCAAGCCGGTGGGGGTACTAGCCAGTCGGCGCTCCAGATACTTAATCAAACAGCCCAGCCTCAGCAGGGTACTTACGCAGGCCCCGCCCTTACGCCCAAACAAATGACCGCTATGGCACTTAAACAGGCGCAGTCGAAATACGGTGGTACAGGTGGTACAGGTGGTACAGGTGCACGCCCCATAAACAAAACTACAACTTCTACTTCTACCACAAGTAAGAGTGTGGATGATCGCCTAAAAGAGTATGGTGTAGACAAATCCGATATTAATAAAGAGATTTTGCGTAGCGATACTAAAGAAGTGTCAGACGCTATGGGGCCAAAGGCAATTGCCGCGCAACGCGAAATGGCTAGTAAGGATATTGAGGAGGAGAAGACCAAGGAACGTGATCGCCTGACAAAACGCTACGAAGGCGTCGGTATCCAAGCTGAATTACAGAGACAGATAGACGAACAGAAAAAACTTGACGCTTCTGCTACAGACCCAGCTAAAATGAAAAAAGATGACAGGAATGCCATACTGCGTGGCATGGCTCTAGGCGGTGTTCGAGGGTCTACTATAGCCCAGAATAAGTTAGCGGCCAACAGAGCAAAAGGCGATCAAGAACGTATAGACCGCGTAAGAAAAATGACTAATGAAAAGAATGTAGCTACGTTAAATTTACTTAAAGATGCAGACGCTGGGGCTGCTGACGCGTTTAAGGTATACGCAGAGATGCAGAGTAAAGCGTTTGATAGCCTAAAAGGTCTGAGTAGCGCAGATATTGCTGCCCGAGAACAGAGGTTTGCTAACGACATCAAGTACGACCAAGGTAAGATGGGAAACATATTACGTGCAGTACAAGCGCAAGTAGCTGAAGATACAAGAAAACTAACGCAAGAATCGTTAACCCTCCAACAGCTCAATAGTATGATTGTAGCGCAAGCAGGCGCTATACAGAAGACTGAGGACATGCTACTCAAATCTCAGGAGCTAACTCGAGCGCGGATTGATTCTGAACTCCGCAATGCTCAGAACCTAAATTCTGATAAAGGTCGAGAGCGTATTGCGGCTGCTAAAGCAGAACTAAAGATATTAGATCAAAAGATATTAGATGCTACTATGCAATATTCAAGTTTAATGGAAAAAATGACTGGCATGCTAGAAAATATGATGGATCAGTAATAGCCCTTAAACACCATGTAACAACGTAGTGTGGTTACTAGCATTTCACTGGTATACTACTAGCATAAGACAGTGAGTAGTGTGTATGAATCAAATAGACGTTCTAAGCGCCCAGATAAGAAGGGCTAAAGCCGCTAACGACTTTGCATCAGTGCAAGTATTAGAGCAAGAACTTAACAGAGTATACTCAGAAGAGTCTAGCTGGCTGCCGGACGCAATAAACCGCGCTAACGATGCGGGGGACACTGCAAGTGCAGGATTACTACAACAACAACTAGACAGTTTTAACTTGTCTCCCAGCCCCACTACGCCTAATACTTTTGCGCCTAGTACTCTTACTCCCGCGCCTAGTACTCTTACTCCTGCGCCTAATCCTCGTACCCCCGCACAGGCTTTTGCTGACCGCCAACCTCAATCTCCAGACGAAGCAGGTTTACTAGAAAACTTGTTAGCGGGCACAGCAGCGGGCGTAGTTAATCTAGCAGAAACCTCTGCGTTAGGTTTAGCTACTTTACAGGAAGAAGAAGCCGAGCTTCGGTCTCGTGAATTTATTCAAGGAGTTGGTGACGCTTTAACCCCCGACGCGGGTAATCCAGATGACTTTAGTTATAAATTAGGAACCGGCATAGGCTCTGTAGCCGGTGCTATAGGAGTCACTCTAGGTACTATATATGGTGCGGGTGCCTTGGGAGCATCAGCGGTTGCCGCAGGATTGTCGGGGGTTGCTGCTGGCACATTAACGACCGCGTTTGCAGGTGCTGGTGAAGCGAGTGAAAGGGCAAGAGCTTTTGGTGCTAGTGAAGACGAAAGAAACACAGCCGCCCTTAAAGGGTTTGGCGTAGGTACTTTAGAGCAAGTCCCCATACTTAAAATGCTACGTATTCCCGGAGTGTCTGAAGTGTTTAACAAGTTAGACGCAGACACTATAGGGCGAGTCGGTAGTGCCGTTGTTGCTGGTACTGGAGAAGCTGCTCAAGAAGCTGGTGCGGCAATACTACAAAACTTAATTGCTCAAGGGTACGACCCCGATCAAGTAGCGATTGACGCAGGAGTCTATGAAGAGGGGCAAGTCGGCGGTGCTACGGGCTTCTTTGTACAGCTTGTCGCAGACCAAATTACTGGCAGACGCGGTAAGGTACGAACAGGTATTAGTTCAGAACAAATTGATAATATTCAAGCCGAGACACAGGTTGATTCTGAGGATCGTCAGCTAGATTTAGGTTTGGATACTCCTGAGACGTTGGACTCGCCACCCACCGAAGAACAAGTAAACGAGTTACTGGATAGAGAAGTACTCGTAGACGAGAAAACCGGAGACCCTTACGTCATTGACGACGACGGGAACCGCGAGTACTACATAGACCAAAAAGAACTAGCCAAGTTAGTAAATACTGATAGGCGTTTAACAGATGCCGAAGAAAGAAAAGTACTGAAGTATGCCGGTTGGAAGCGTAAAGTAGGGGCTGACAATTCAATAACTTTTGAAACCGAAACTGAAATGGCTTTGAGCCTATCTCCTGAACTTAAAGCATTCTTGGATAAGATGCGGGATAGAAAGACAGATGCAGAAGTAAAGATAGAGGCAGAATCAGACTTAGGCTTTATAGAAGACCTGTCGCAAGAAGAACAAGCAGCCTTGTTTGAAGATATGACCTTCGAGGAGCAGGAAGCCTTCGCCGCTAGAAATGTTCGTAAACAAGAAGCCGCTGAAGCAGAGGCGAGAACTCTTGCCGAGGCCCGAGAAGAAGGCCAGATCACTCCCAGAGAAGACGACTTTATAGATCAAATAGACGCCTCCGAAACCGCTGAAATACAAGAATTAGTAGACGATGACGCCTACGCAGAAATACAAGCGGAAGAAGACATAAAGGCTCAAGAGCGAACGCGCACCGCAGATCAAAGGCAAGAGTTAGAGCAGGAATCAGAACTAGAAAGTATAACTGGTAGGGTAGAAGGTCGCACACTATCCGACACCGCTCGGCGTAGAGAAGCCATACTACAAGAAGTTATAGAGCAAAACCCCACAACTAATTACAACTCTTTGGGTAAAGCCTTCCAGAGTGCGCTAGAGGCCGAGGGCGTAACAGACTCAATAATTACTGAGACAGAAGCAGGTGCTATACAAAAAGCCGTTAACTTCCAACTCGCTGACCGCGACACAGAAGCGGGGAGGTTAGCCGCAGAGCAAGCTGAAGATGAAAAGCTAACCGCTGCGGACTCTGACGTGGCTGAAATGGAAGCGTTAATACCTGAGAAAGGAGCCAAACGTGGACTTACTACAGCAGTTGACACAGAAAGAGGTAGAGACAGCGTTCAAGATAGTCCAGCAGTCGTGGCAGGGGGAGAGACCCTTGAAGGTGCCAGAGATACTGCACCAACTGACGTTGCAGGATTGGACAGCCCTGTCGAAAGCACTAGCCCTGCTAGAACAGGAAAAGGAACTAAGCGTGGTGCATTAACAACTACACCTGCGGTAGAAACAACTACACCTGCGGTAGAAACAACTACACCTGCGGTAGAAACAACTACCCCTGCGGTAAAGCCGAAAGCAAAGCCGAAAGCAAAGCCGAAAGCAAAGCCGAAAGCAAAGCCGAAAACAGATATGCAGAAGAAGCTGGAAGCGGTCGGGTTTGTCCCTTCTAGTGAGGATACGACGGTAGCACCCACTATTAACCCAGAGACGGGGAAGTTCAGGTTTACTGGTAGGACTCGTTTTACTGTGAAGCCTCACGCAGCTTCGGGTAGAGATACGTCCAGAGCAAACGGATTAAAAAACACCCCAAGAAAAGATAAAGCCCCCGATGGGTACGATGCAGGGCAGAAAGAAGCATACAACGCGAACACTGTTGTGCATAAGTACCTTAATCAATTTGACGATCTTGATAGCGCCTTGGATAGCGCCATATATGACGTGGCTGATCCTGAGAGTGTTGTATACAAAAAACCTAATAAAAAGTCTGGTGAAGTAGACCCGCTAGCACCCAACCTAGAATCTACCGGCGGAGAAAACGGGCAAAAAGTACTAGACTGGGCGACGAATAATTTAAGTGCTGAGACTATGCGACAGGTCAGGGCACGTATGGTTGATACGAAGGCACGTTTAAAGTTAGCGGAAGAAGGAATAATAAAGAAGGGCGAAGCTGCCGCTGCTGATGCAGCTATGCTGGCAGAACGAGAGGCCGATGCAAGGACACAAGAAAGCCTGCAAGAGGTGGGTAGCGCCCAAGAAATAGCTGATGCCGAAGCAGACGCCGCAGAAGCACAGGAAATACTAGACACCGAGGGCAGGGTAGAAACAACTCGTGCTAAGACAGCAGATAAAAGTGCGAGGAAGAAAAAGGAAGTAAGTAAGCGAAAATCCGCCCAAGAATCTGCGGACGCTAACTTTGCCAAGGTTATAAACAACAATAGCTTAGATTACACTTCTACTAATAACAAAGGGTTACTGACCACCACGGCTAAACGGAATGTTGAGCGGGCAGAGTCCTACGCTAACGCTAGCAGTGATCCAGAGACTAACTTAAAACAACTAGCGGAAGTGCTTGCTGTAAAACGCGCTGAAGCTAAAAAGGCTAAAGCCGAAGCTAGAAATAAAGCTAAAAAAGATAGGCAAGACGCCAAGAAAGTTTCAGAAGCAGAGGCTAACTTAGACGCTCGTAAAGACGTTAAGCCTAAACCCAAGACTACTAAACAAGAAATAATAGATGCGGCTGTAGAGAAGTTTACAAAAGTTAAGGGCATAACACGAGAAGACGTTATCGCTGCTTACAACTTAGCCATGCACGACGTACCCCGTAGTAAGAGAGATGCCGAATCCAAAAAGTTCTTTGCGGATGCCAGCCCTGACCTCATTAAAGAAAGCGCAAGAATATATAAAATACAAAAAGAGTTCGGGTACGATTTCCTAGAGTTAGATGTAGATGTTGCAGCAACTATGGATACGGACTTATCTAAAGACGTTATAGAGTTGTTATCCAAAGGAGATTTACCCGGCGCTATGCAGGCGCTTGCTAGAGGAACCAAGAATAACCGCGTTAAGCAGGTAATAAAAGCGTTATCTAACGTAGTTGATGGGGTAAAGGTAGAGGTAGTAAACACCGGAGACCTAGAAAGTATAGGGTACACTCCTAGAACAGATGATAATGTTATAGCAGGGGTATACGACGCGGACTCCAACACTATATTTATCAACTCCGACAACCCCCTTACAGTACATACTCTACTGCACGAGATTACTCACGCGGCTACTGTTGCTACGCTTAATAATCCGTCTGACCCCAACACCAAGAAAATACAAAAGCTATATAACGACCTCGTAGCAAGCGGCAAGATTAAGCAATTCGACAACATAACTAACATACGTGAATTTGTAGCAGAAGCATTTAGCAACCCAGCGTTTCAGCTTCGTCTGGCGGAATTAAACTCTCAGGGTAAGGATTACACTGCCTTACAGGCGTTTTTTGATGCGGTTACTAATATAGTGCGTAGAGCGTACGGCGCGGTAAAGCGTGCAGGGAGTAAGGTATCCGGTATTGGAGGAGACGTAAATGTAGAGTTTAGCGGCTCCGCTTTAACAGCAGTAGACCAAACTATACTGACCATGCTGTCCACCGACTCAAATTTTAGGGGTATGGATAAGCTAGCCGCGATGGAAACGCAATCTGCTGTGAGAGACTTTACGGGGGAGGACAAATGGCGTCCCGCTACTTCTCCGTTGGCCAAGGCTATATTTAGAGGGTTAGAGCGTAAGTCATCTTCTAGTAGTCAGAGACTTGCGACTTTGAGAGAGTTCTTCTTTAAAGGCGTAGACATGGCCAAGCAGCCTACTCAACTTGCACTTGGCGCACTTGACTTACAGACTCTAGGAGATGTAGCCAGAAACACAGGGTTTGGGCAGCTAGGGTATGATTTGTATAGGGCAATTAGTGCGCAAAGGGTACAGATAGGTTTAGGGCAGAAATCCGTAGAGTCCGTACTAGTTAAATTTAGAGATTGGGCAAATTCCGTAGATAGTAAAGTAGTTGATTCGTTTAACACTCTAATATACAGCACTAAGTTTGGCGCTACTATATATGGAGTAGACCCCGAATTAAGTAAAGTAGACGCTAGAACTAGGTATGAAGGTAAAGAAGCTGGTGACGGCAGAGACTTGTTTGACGTGTGGTTAGACCAGCGAGAGCACTGGGATAATATAGGGGAGAGAGGGCAGGCGGAGTTCAGAAGACAACGCAAGCTGTATAAAGGGCAGTTCGATGATCTGTTGGATGTGGTATTCGGGCAAATTGATAGTACTTCCGGCGACAACAAGGAATTAGCCGCAAAAATGAAGGACAGGATAGCCAGAGAGTTGGCGGGGAAAGGTGCTCTAGACGTGTACTTCCCGTTAGTACGGGAGGGAAAATACAAGGTAGCCTACAGTGTTAAGGTAGATGGTAAAGAACAACCCGTGTTTCTTATGTTCCAGACTAAAGGAGAGCAGGAAGCGGCGGCCTTAAACGCGGCGAAAGATGCTATAGGTGGAGTGGAGGGAGTCAGGACATACGATGCCGACATGGACATTAAGCAGTTCAACAAAACAGCTCCTTCTGGATCACTTGTGGCAGACATACTACAGCTACTAAGGGCTAATGATATTTCGCCGGATATACAGACTTCGGTGATGAACATGTTCATCAATACATTACCAGAGACTGCCTTCGCTAAGTCTCTACAAGGACGTAATAACGTGTACGGGTTTGAACCCAATGCAGCACTAGGCTTAGAGAAAAAAGGCTATAGCCTAGCCGCGCAAATAGCTAAGATTAGAAGCGCCGCAAAAATATCTGCTCTTAAAGAAAAAATAATTGAGGCGGCGGGAGACCCTAAGTCTATAGACCCTAAGTGGAAGAGTACTGCGTTACGTAACTATACCCGCAATGAACTGCTGGATAGGGCTGACTTTGCTCTGTCTGGGTCTCCAAACAATATGTTTGAGAAGGGCGCTAAGATTGCTAATCAGATAGCCTTCATATACACCATTGGTTTTAACGCGTCATCAGCACTTGTTAATTTGGCTCAACTCCCCACAATGGTATTTCCCAACCTAGCTTCTGTGTACGGTATAGACGCTACCGTTGGGGCGCTCAACAGTGCTACGGCAAGAGTAATGGCTAGGGGTAACAGGATAGACAGAGACTACGACGTTAAGCAAGTCAAAGTAACACGTAACGGTAAGGTTGCTATAGAGTTGCAAGTCACGCTGAAAGAAAGTAAGCGAAAGCAGTTAATATCCTCCGCTAAGAATCCCCTGTCTTTAGACGATACAGCGCAGGTTAAAAGAGATATAGAGGCGCTTGAACGAGACATACCCCTGATAAAGCACGCTCTGGAGCAAGGGCTTATAGAGACTACAGTAGGTATGGATATATCTGCGGCGGTAGAGGCCAGTGGGGAGAAGAGAACTAAGAAGTGGACGAGCCTAGACTGGTGGGGAGAGACTTCGGCTATTATGTTTAACTCGGCTGAGAGGTTTAACCGGCAGTCTTCTTTACTTGCTAGTTACGACTTACTGTTACAGCAGATGGATTCTAGTAAGCGAGTGTACAGTAAACTACAAGCTAAGTTTGTTGACGTGCCAAGTAATACAGAGGCTAAGAGAAAGTTTGCGGCAGAGGAAGCGGCGTACGTAACTCACGAATTAAATGGCGGCGCGACTCTGGAGACTACCCCCCGACTCATACGCGCTAACTTAGGACGCATTGCAGGTATGTACAAGAGTTTCGGTATGCGTATGTACACTACTATGATAAAGAGTCACTACGACCTAGTCGTTGGAGGCACCAAGGACATGCCGCGCCAAGAAAGGAACGAGATAAGGACGCAAGCATTAAAAGCTATAGTAGGCGTTAACCTGACCGCATTTGCTGTTGCCGGTGTGCAGGGTATGCCCTTGTTTGGGATCGTACAGTTCGTAAGGGACTTGTTTAAAGAAGACGATGAGGATATGACTAGGGCCGAACTACAGCACGCTCTGACAGCCGTCTTCGATGACATTCATTTGGGGCTTATGGCATATAAAGGGCCACTGTCTTACTACTCAGGTGTAGACGTGTCTCAGCGTGTAGCCCTTACAAACTTGCTGTTTCAAGAGAACAGGTACAACCCAGAACCCACAGAAGAAGAACTTGTAGCTATGTTTACGGGTGGCCCTGCATGGAGCACTGTAAAGAGAATTATTAGAGGGATCGAAGACGTAAAAAAAGAGAATTATCAGCGAGCCATTGAAAATTTTCTACCTGCGGGTGTTACTAACCTGTATAGGGTAACTCCTGTAGGGCGATTTTATCAAGAGAGGGGTATGTATACCAAGACAACGCAAGGTAGGTCACGTGCTGCTATATACGAAGGACTAACCAATAAAGATTTGTTACTTAGTGGCGTAGGTTTTCCTCCTATGGGGTACGCATTACAGCAGGAAGTGAACGCTAGGGTAAGTAAAAAGGCGAGGGCCATAGGTAAGCAAAGAAAAGACCTAATGAGCGAGTATATCACGTCGTACATGATAGATGATTCGCAAAGACTAGATAAAATAATGCCAAAAATAATTGCTTTTAACGATAAAAACCCCACTGTCGTTATAACCCGAAGTAGTTTGGCTGAAGCCTTACTGCGTGATGTACAGACGACTGCGAGTATGCAACGTGCGAACGGTTTATACGTAAACCCTAAACTCCTAAACTTGGTAGATGAGGCCGCGTTAGATGCGGTTTACCCTAGATAAAAAACCCCCTGTCGCCTCGGAAACGAGCAGGGGGTTGAGAGGGGTATAACCATAGTGAGTCAGGGGAGATTCCCACTACGTCCCATATAGTATCATATAGTCCGCCAGATACGTATACCTAATTTGCCATTTTCTATGGCTATTTTTGTTTTAACTTGCCATTTCTTACGTTTAAACAGCTTTACGACCTGTTCCTTAGCTACTTGTGTGTTTAGACACGGGATAAACACAGATGCTCCCACGTGCATAGCGCCCCAGTTTGTTACGATTTTTATTCCGTCAGGGGATATGTCATCTACCATTAACACGTTACTGTGTCTCTACATCTACCTTAGAGCAGTCCACAAACAACGCGTGCGTTAGAGGTAACACGGTAGTAGTACCTTTAGTAAGTCGCACCTTAGTGGTCTTAGCCCCAAAGCCATCTTTGAGTTCCTGTATAAACGATCCGTAGTTTATCTGCTGTCGCCCACACCATGCCTTCAGCGGTTTAGGTATTAGGTACGCACGTTTGAGGTCAGTCTCATACCTACCAACTAGCCGCACTTTAGGGTCTAGTTCGGGTATAACTAGGTCGTCCATGCCGTTGCCCTGATTCTTGCGTAGGTCGTCACTACTCTTGATTTTAAGTATGCTACCCCAATGCTCGTGGATATAGTCGTTGAGGGTATCTGCCGCAGAAGAACCCATGTCAGCTACCGCATTTAAGTTCTCACGTAGTAACTTGATAACATACTTAAACAGCTTGTTAGTGTCGTAGTTAACTAGTCCTATCTTCTTAGCCACGAGTACACCTGTCAGGTTGTTTGCCGCACCTGCTGACCAGAATCGGTTCTCAGCGGTGAGTCCTGCCACTTCATCTATCTTTGCCTGCACGGAGTCGCGTAGCTTCTTTACTTCTTCTAGGTTCTTCATAACGTACTGTATGTAAACCGTTCCGGCGTGGCCGTATATAGACACAGCGTTGCGTGCGTGAGCATCAGTAATGCTCTTAGTTCCCGCTTCTTTAAACAGCTTAACTGCCTTGGTCTCTAGCATACGTTGAGCCTCCGCCTTCGGCCCATTCTTGTACATGCTTATCTTTTCGATGATGCTAGTGTTACCTGTAGTGACAGCCTGTAGGCTCCAAGGCTTACCCCGTGCCCGTTCCGTATTTGCTCCACCGCCAGTCATGCGGTTCCTCTGCTTACCCCCAGTCAGTTGGTACACCATGTCTGATAGGTCGTCGCCTTTAGCGTTAGTCATCTCGTCAATGTACAGTGGCAGGTTATGGTACACTTCTCCACGTAGCATCCTAGAGTTCTGCGTATCGTTCTTATCCAGCACTAACTCTTCGGGGTTGCCCCATACAGATGCCCCTACGAACATAGCAGTAGTTTTACCAAGGCCACTCTCCTTACTATGCACGTGGAACCCCGAGCAAGCTACCGGACTAAGTGCCATAAGAGGTGATCCAAACGCGGACGCAACTATGTACTGATGTAGTTCAAACCCGTCACGGTCGTAGAAGTTAGCCATGTCGATCCACTCTTGCAAAGTACCCTTGGGTTCAAACGCATGGAACAAGCCCACCGTGGGGGTGGAAGGAGGATTGGCCTTTATACTATCTTCAAATATTTCTTGGTTGCCTACTACAAACGATGTGTACGAATCATCAGTCCATCCAAACTGCCTACGTGCTTCGTCTGCAACACTGGTAGCCTGTAACTCGTTTACCCAAGTAGTCATATAAGTCATAAGATCGTCCATCCTCGAAACAGCAACCCCGTTCATGGACATCTGCTTCCGTA
>Ga0181389_1000583_pt1 | contig 14897 bp, 17 predicted proteins | sample 12SPOviralmetaG_FD_130121 | JGI IMG/M metagenome (GOLD analysis project Ga0181389, IMG submission 130121) | Marine viral communities from the oligotrophic San Pedro Time Series (SPOT) site, San Pedro Channel, CA, USA - 12 SPOT_SRF_2010-06-29 | ecosystem: Environmental > Aquatic > Marine > Strait...
CTCTAGCTCTTCTAACCACGATGCATTACGACGAAATAGCACATCGCCTGACTCCATCCTAGCTGATAAAGGTAAAGCCTGTGTTATTTTATCTTTAGAAGTGTCCATTTCTCTAACTCTCATCCCAGTACGTTGTGCTAACTGTGTAAAGTTTTTAGTAAAGTTTTGTTTTTCTAAACATACATGAGCCCATTTGTATTTATTGTACATTTGTTGAATAGTAGGAACAATATCAGGACCTTCTATTTTGACTCTTACCATATCCTCAACAAACAATTTCATATCAGGAGAAATTGCACATGATAAAATTACTGTATAATCTGAAGTTGTTTTAGTAGTAACGGCAAGGTCAGCAGTTCCAAAGTGTAACATTTCTGCTGGGTTCCATTGAGAACCACCACCAATGTACATTCTGTCTTTTATATCAAAATAATTAATCCATTCTGGTTTAAACATACCTTGACCTGCATCTACAAATTCAGCTAAATACTCTTGTGCAAAAACAATAGAGCCAACTTCATTTTTAGCAGAGTCAATTTCATCATCATCAATCATAGGATTGTCGTATGTAGAAAATCTAAATCTTTCCCAATTAGGTGCTTTTTCAGCAGTCATCCATAAATCATAAAACCAATTATCCATACCCATAGGAGTACTAATAAAAAGTGCAGAACCTTTTCTTTCAGTTAGTGTAGGTCTTAATACTTCTTGCCAAACATCAGGTTTAATAAACGCAGCTTCGTCCATTACTAAGAAGTCCAAACCCTCACCACGTAGTCTTTGGGGATTATCAGCAGATTTACAAGATATAGAACCACCATTTGGGAATATAACTTCCATGTTAGCTAGTGATACTTTAGGTCTAATCTCTTCGGGAAAAGAATAAGCTGCATTTTCTAATGCTCTCCAGCCAACTCTTGCAATTGCAAATGTAGGTGCTACCCACCATGCTCTACCACCATTTAAAGCTTTTTCCATACACATATGAATTCCAAGTCTTGTTTTACCAAAACGTCTACCAGCACAAAGTATTTTCCACCTTGAATCTGAACTAGCTACTTCTTTTTGATTTTCATGAAGTCCTGGAAGTTCTGGTACGTATACAGGCATTTTATAGTTTAAATTTATATTTCATATTAAGGTAGCCAATTAACAATTCTCTATAAGCTCTTTTACTACCTTTAGTATCCCTACCATCATAAATATCGTGATGATATTTACATAGTATGCAAACATTATCTAAATCATATTTCTTATCTGCACTTCTACCACCCATTCCTATATCGAGTATATGTGCAAGTTCTAACCATTGTTTACTACCACAGTCTTCCCATTCACATGCATATTTAGCTCTTTGTAAAGCTTGTTCTCTTATTTTAGATAAACCACCTTCAGGTTTTACTGCATTTTTCTTTTTACCTACACCACCACGCATACCTTTACCTTTTGTACGCATTTTAAATTCTTTGTGAGTTTCTTTATCGGGGTCCCAGAACTCATAATTGTCTACCATCTGAATTTCCTTTTCTTCGCTTTTTGATACTTCTGATAAGAACTAGTTGTTAAATCGCTTGGGTCTTTTTCCCATTCTACATCAACTGGTGTTTCAAACATGACATTACGAGAAATTTGTCTTTGAGTAGGACTTGCACATTTTGGACAATTTATTTTAGGTTCTTCTTTTATTCCATAAGTAACTTCAAATAAAAATTCGCAAATATCTTTTAAACACTTGTGTTCATATCTAGGCATAATACTTAGGATAATTCAGTAGGGTCGTACATACTGTATTTAACTGTAATTTCTTCTCCAACTTCAATGTCTCTTAAAAAATATAAATACCTTACTCTTTGCACTTCTACGATTTTAGCATTAGGTTCTTCACTGTGATTTACAAAACCACCAAGTGGAGTTCTAAACAACTTTTTACTTAAAGGGTCAGTAACATGAGTTATGCCAGCATTATATCCTTTTTCTATTTTCTCTGATGTAAATAATCCCAAACCATCTATATCAGATTCTTTGATAGTTAAAAATTTTGGTAGTGGTCTATAGTTTTCCATTTATTAACTATAACATCTAATAGTTTTAGATACAGCTCTCCTAAGAGAGCCGATGATGGGAGGAGGTCGGTGTGGATGCCGACAATTTAACTTTACCTCTTAATAGAAAAACCTGTGGTATTTGACAATGCAGGGTAACTAGATAAAACCACAAAAGAAATCTGTTGAATTGTTTCAAGTGAAGTTAAATTACTAGAAAGTTTAAATGTATCTACTACTTGTTTATCTTTTATCATTTCAACTAATACTTTTTCTGAATTTTTTGGTATTTGTTTCGTTTTGAATCTGATGCCGCCGAGAATATAATCCATAGTTTTACAACTGTATCACAAAAAAAATTTTTAATATGTCTTTCAATTTAATACTATAAATATAGAACATTTGTTCTAAAATAAATAGATTATGGATTATTTAATTGGATTTCTTTTAGGTTATTTTTTAAAAGAAGCTATCAGATTTATTAAAAGAATAAGCGAATACGATTGGGAAAATCGTGTCGTATATAAAGATGAGTGGGAATCCATACCTTTCAGTGAGGACGACTTACCTTAATAAATCTCCTAAGGAATCATCTTCATCCTTAACAGGTTGCATTTTTCTTTCTTTACGTATTGCTCTGCGTTCCCGTTCTGATTTACCACCCCAAATACCAAATCTCTCACCTCGTTCAAGTGCCTGTTCTAAACAAGGCTCTTTTACTGGACACTCGTTACAGATTGCCTTAGCTTTTTTTGTAGAACTACCTCGTTCTGGAAACCATTCATCTGCGTCAAGTTCTGGATAAACAACAGTATTGCAAGCGGCGTCTGAATACCACTCAGGAATACCTAATACTTCTGCTAATAAGCTAGCCATATAAAGAACTCTAAACAAATTTATTAACCTTTAAAAGATTTATTAAGAAAACTAAATGCGGATTGTAATGATGTCCAATTATAGAAGGGAAGAGGTCAGGGGTAACAAGAGACACAAGAGACACAATATGTGTGTATGTATGTTATGACAAGAAAACAAGAGATATTCGTGGGAGGTGCTAAGCCTAGTCTCCGTATGAAATTTGAAACTTAATTGGCTCTCCACCCTCGCCACCTATCTCAACAGATGACCTTTTACCCCATTTCTTAGGGAAACTTCGCTCTAACCACCAAGCACTCGCTTGCCATACTCCATTATCACTAGCCCTACGTATATTACGTATGTGAGCACCCTCAGCTTCTGCTCTTGCTTTTTTTACTGCCTCCGAAAACTCCGAATAGAGGTCTAACACTTCTCCTTCTACAGCTGCATCACCTGGTACTATCTCAACACCATCCTCAGTGTTTGGTGGGTTTAACATCTTATTATCTGCCTTTTCAATGACTTTATCGCCCCTTTTCATCCATTCATAGTAGGTTGAGGGCGAAATACCAACCATAGTGGCTGCATCTTCCTGATAATACCCCATCTTAAGCCAATTAGTAATGTCTTCTATCAATTGTGGGGTTAACTTAGTAGGTCTACTCATCTTGAAAACCATTATATCAGGTTTTAACTAAGGATATAGCCTTATATAGAGCCAAGTGTATAGATGGTGCAACTCGAAAACAAGAGATTTTTGTACGGGGTGCTAAGCGTTATAGTTGTGTTACAGTAGCGATTTCAAAGGTACCCCCCCCTACCTTCTGATAATCGAGATTAACCACGAGCGAAGCGAGTGGAACACATCATTATCTATAGACCGTTGAAAAAGAAGTAAATGGTCGGAAAGGAGCTCACATGTTGGGTTTCTGGAAAGTACTTATGTACTTTCTACTAAAACCTGTAACTAGTTGTGCTAGTAGTGAAGCCTGTGAAGGCAAACTATTTCTCAACTGGGCTAGGGACGCATGGGATGTAACTTGTTCATCCTGTGTTAACTTAATGTGGTGCGATGCTCATTGTGACCAATTTGGTCATAGTGACAACTGCCTCATCTAGTTTGTCTCTATAAACAGTGCAGATGCTGGCTCTCTGTATTACTCAACCAGCACCTATCCTACTGCTTATCGAGTTTGACTTGATAGGCAGAAGGATACGTATGTATCATATGGTTAAGACAGTACCATCAAACTGTCAGTACCTTAGGAGGTATATATTGCAGAATGCAATCACTGTGTTGTTGGACAGTATAAAAACCAACACTGTAGTTTCTTTTAGCTACAGCAACGAGATAATGCAAAAGCTTATCTCACTTGGTGCAACTGGGCACCACTCTAACGGAACTACTTATGACATCAATGCTGATGGTATAAGGGTTTCGTATGATGACTGCTCTAAGAAGTGGTACATCAGCTGTAAGTGCTCTAGTGAGTCTTACTTCAAGTCAGGTAGTAACTACTTGTCTGAAGATAAGACTGCAGAGCTTGCAGAAAGGTGGATGGCTAAAGTGCAACTTGTACTACAAGTACAGGAGCACAAGCTTGACACTGCTCATGATAACTGTATAACAGTTGAAGAGCAAGCTACGTCCTTAGACTGGGCGTAGTGACTACTAAGGAAGTTAACTGCACTACTTGTGGTTCGTTTGACAGGTGAGTAAGCCTGTTCAAACCGTTAACTGTTGGTATGTCGTAGTCGAGGTAGGCATTGGGTTGTGACACCATGTAAGTCCTGTCTTTACTACGCATACCACCTTACCACTACCTTGGTAGTGGAGAACATATTATGTATGTTGTCCGCTATCAAGGCTGGATTAAATGCACTACTTGTGGTTCGTGCATCACTTCCGAAAGGGGGTGTATGTACCTTTAATCTTTGACAAGTAGTAGTGAAGGTAGGCAATGGTGTACGTATCCTGATAAGTCCTGTCTCTCACTACGCTTGTCTCCTTGGTGTCCTTTCTAACTGTATAACAGTAGACATTTTCTTCTGGTTTATACGATATGAAAGGAGGTGACAATGACTGATAATCATTGCACTGATTGTGGTCGCGGTCCTATCGCTATCACAATGTGTCCTTGTGGGTGTGGTACCCCAAGGTACACAGGTTGCGACTGTAAATTCTAAATTTACTTCGTAGCTGGAGATGCTGGCTCTCTCTGTAACTCAACCAGTATTACCTACTGACTATCAAGTTCGACTTGGTAGTTGGTGGGTAGATATAGTGTGTCTGGATGGGCACACGACACCTAGGGGGATGACGACCCTCTAGGTGCTTGGCGTACGGCATACTGAACAATAAGTAAGTATGTTAGCCAGAAAGGAGATTCTATATTGGAAACTCTATCCGACACGGTCATTGAGCTTGCTTACGCTATAGCAGACGAGATAGACCGAATCGATGCTCAATTGTTTGATATGTATGTATTGTATGTCACTACCATGACTTACCTTATTGCATTCTTACTAATTAATGTATCGGTGCTCGCTTATATACTATATAAGATGAAGCTTAGAAACGATTTCTTACAAGAACAGATTACTTCTGTTCAACGTAGGATTCGTGAAGAGCTTAATCCTTTTATATATAGTTAATAAGCACTTTATGCCTACCCGTACTTGTATACGTATCTGAAATGTCTAGTCAGCTATAACGATACGTATTTCAAGTACAACCACAAACCAGAGCAGGACTGGTATATAACCTGCATTACATAGAGCACCCAAACACTAGCGGGTGCTTCGTTGTCTGTCAAAGGTCAGACTGTATATACCTTTAACCCATGACGGTCTTAAGTCAAGTTCGACTCTTGACATGGGTACGTGTCCCTTAAAGAGTCCATCACTCGTTGATGGAGGGATAAGGCACTCAGAGGAAACTTCTGAGGAGGGTAACAACCTAAAACGCTGCAGTAATGTAGTGACAAACCGTTTACAGCGTGATAGTCTCACGTGGTTGATTCAAAGAACACAACGGTGTTTAATTGAAAAGCTGAAAGAAGCTTAGTAGTCTCGGAATCGTAAAGCTCCAAACTTCCACTAATAGACTATACATGTAATGCGTCCACATCTGGACTGACGCCCCAGGCTGGCTACTGTAGAGTGCCAGCGGTTGGAAAACCTACAGTGTGTGTTGCTCTTCTCCTTGAGCGTGACACACTGGGAGACACCCTCCCAGGTATCAAGTCCCACGCTTGATACTGAACAACCTAGATGAATCTTGCCGAGAGGGAAGTGTGCTGTTCAGTCAGCTTAGTCGAAGCCATATCTCCAGTATGGTTTTAGACCACCTACCCTCCGTCAAGCTCTTCACTAGTGACCTAGCTTGTCGTATAGCTTGTGCTACTTCAGTAATGGAGTAGCCGAAGGTATACAACAGTATATCAGAAAAGGAGAATCAAATGATTGCTCTAAAGCAATATTGTAATCAATGCAGAGAAAACAAACTTACCATAAGACTTATGGCTAAGTTTATCTGTGATGAATGCAAAGCTAATCTTCAAGTTAATACTTGGAGACAATTGCAAACTATAAACAATGGAAACATTGTGGAAAGGGGGTTGTAATGACTCCAGCACTATTCGTAGAAGAATTTGTGCTTGGTTTGCTAAATGCTTCAGTTAGTGCATGGTTCCTGCTTATAGCAGTGACACTATCACTTATGAAGCTAGCAAACATGCTAGGTAAGAAATTATTTAGCTAGTAGCTCGGACCCTATCGGTAGGTAGGGTCTAGGGTACTAGATACCAACGGAGTACTTCGATGCCTTAAAGTTCGAAGAAAGGAGATACTGTATTATGTTGAAAGACAGTCCTAGGACGCTGTTCCTAGATACAGAGACCACTGGCTCGTGGTTATTCGGGAATGCGTTCTCGAAAGTAACTACGGCTGGAACCCCATACTTATGGGATGACCTAACAGAAGTAGCCATCTGCTCGTCAGATGGAGAAACTGTATACAGGGAATATGTTCGTCCACCGAAGATATACTTAAACAGTCTCATAAAGTGGTACCCCTTAGGTAACTCAATTAGTGCTAAGAACACTGATTGCACTAAGGCTATGATGGGTAAGACACCAGGTCAGGTAGTTCAGGAACTTGTTCCGTTACTGTCTGACGCCACAGTTGTAGTTCACAACTTAGACTTTGACCGTAAAGTCATTGAGGATAGTTGTGAGGTGTCCACTGGCGTACAGGCTTCACTTGCTGACCTGTTCCCTTCTACAGACTTTGTCTGTTCAAAGAAGAGAGCGGTGAGAGTGTTGCCCAAGGCAGAGGTACACTATCCAAATTGCGGCAAATTTTGTAAAGGTCACAGGTTGACCCATTTACATCATCAGTTCGGATTTGGAGATTACGATGAGCATGACCCTTTAGCAGATGTGAAAGCATTGGCTAAGGTTTGGTCTGTGCTACCTACTACATCGTAATCAGCTATAACTTAAGGGATGGTTGGCTAGTTCAAGTGCTAGCTAACTGTCCCTCGTGGATTACATTCTTCAACAACAGCAACACCCTTGTGGAGTGTGGATTCTGAGAACACGGCAACGCCTTTCTTCGTGTTCTGAGTATTTCTACATTTTAGTTCACCAACGTACGGAAATTCAAGACTTACCGTATCGGCGGGGGATAAATGTATCCAAACGCATTTTGGACATACCCCTTTTGATAATTGTAAGAAGAGAAAGAAAGGAGACTATATGAGACGTGCTGTTTATGACAAAGCGTGGAACGTCACGATGTATAGGTTGGTATGGTCATGGAATTATCTATGGCAACCAAGCTATCTTTGGGAATACTTATTGGATAGATATTACTATTTCAAAGTTAGATTCCAAGGGTAGATAGATAATGCTCATGGGAAACTGTGGGCATTGACCTATCTATTACGGATGGGAGTGAAAGAAAGGAGACTATATGGTAGGTATCGATACAAAAGATATAGTGCGTAATCCAAACGCATTAGAAGCTATGTACGATATTAGCTAATAGCTCGGACTCCATGGTGCAACTTGAACTGTGGAGTCTAAGGTATTAACACAAGGTTAGTACTACTAAATGAAAGGAGTCTTATGACTGAAGCTCAGTTAAATAAGATGAGAGACCGTGCTCATAAATTGGTCTGGAATAAATTAGACCATGAGGCAAAAGATAAAGCATGTGACCAATACAGGGCACTCAAGTCGATGCTAAAACGAACTGATGACCTTGAAATAAGAGAGCACTTACATCAATCTAAAGAGTTTGCCAATAATAGATTGACACGTACATACGATGATGCTTTTGTAGCTGTCATCACAGAAACATTAGCTTCTCTTGATGCTACTAGAAAGTTGAACAGAGAACTTACTAAGAAACTATCGGAATAGCTAGTTAATAGCTCTGAGTTCATTTATGAGGTGAACTCTAGGGTATTAACAATAATACCACTAAAAAAAGGAGACTATATGAAGAAGAGTCTATTCAAGAGAATCACTTATCTAATTGAGTGTTTCTATAGTTTAGCAAAAGGTAGATACACTACTGACTTCGAAGCAATGAATATTGCTATGGATGTTTATGGAAAGTATCTATTTGTGAACCTAGGCGTAATTCAAGATGCACCTAGATTAATGTTGTTTACAACAGAATGTTGTAACGACGACTAATAGCTCGGAGCTCATTTCGGTGAGCTCTAGGGTGTTAGGAAATTCCTATCTACCGAGAGAAAGGAGGTATATGAGATACTACGGATTACCTGAATTTGGGTTTATCGAATTGAAGTATTGTAATATACCAAAACACATTCACCATCCGACTAGAGGACTAATTACGAAAGTCTCTTGTGAAAGAGTCTACAGTAGTATGTTTGGTTGTGATGATTGTGCTAAGAAAAATAGAAAACGTATCCGTCGCTATGCTAAGAAACATAATCTTAATTTTAGTCACAGGATACTAATCAGTGAAAGATACTACGGCAGTCGAGCTATTGCTTGACAGCTAGAGGACTAAAGAAAAGGAGGTATACGTTGAAGCAAAAGCGAAACGTTATCCAGTACCTCAGAATAAATAAGATTGTACCCAAGCCGTTGTGTACAGGCTTATATACAGTTGAATCAAAAGTTGCATTTAATAGTGTAATGTATGCATTTAACTGTGGTAGATGTTCTGATGTACATCTAATAGCTAGTTAAATAGCTCGGACCTACTAGATATAGTGGGTCTAGGGTGTTTAACACCAACATTATAAATATTGAGTTGACGTAGCAATGTTAATAATGTAAAGTAAAAACTACAGATTGAGCGTCAACCTCAATCCGTATAACCAATAAAAAAAGGAGAACTATTGAAAGTAACAAACCTACCCTTCGGGGAAATGGTGGATGCTTTTGTAGATGCCTGGAATAATGTTCCATTCAACGAACATGACGATTCAATCACATGGTTGTTTCCGAATGACGGAATGGATTCATGGGAGTTCGATGAGCTTCCCAGGGAGACACAAGAGAATATGGTTACAGAACGATTCAAAGAAATAATAGTCGAAAGACAAATTTCTAAATTGTTCCGTAGTACTGGTATAGCTAATACATCAGTCAACGGTAATAATTATATGGACTCGTTACGTGCCATTACTGAAGAAGTTATCAACAATACCAAATGGGAAGTTGAATCCGATGATGGAACTTTAAGAGTAAGATTCTTTGAGTTCATTCCGATACGTCCTGATATGAAACACTGGGTGTTTGTATCTTATGACGGAGAGGAAACTCGTCATGGTTCTGTATCTACTCATTGGAGAATTGAGCAACACAAGAACAAACTGACAGCTGGTGTCAGCGTTAGAGAGGAAACTCGCACACGTAGGAAATGTCCTGAGTGTGATAGCGTATGTAATCCAGGTACAGAAATGTTCACTGTTGAACGTTCTCAAAGGTGGGGTAGTCAAAGACCTTGGAAGCTATGTGTACTATGTACAACATTCTTTCATGACTTCTATGACTTCGCTACTGGCAGATTTAGATTTGTCGGTACACCTGTAGAAGTATTGGATAACTTCAACTTTGAAGATATTCGTTTACAAGACAGAAGGAATCTTACAAGATTCAATCTGGAACAATGGATAGTAGACAAAGTTGGAACTCTACCATTTATGCCTAACACTAGGCATGAAGATTACAGTTATGAACTTAACTGGAGTTTTTGGTCAATGAACCAAAACAATCAGGTAGTTGCAATACCAAGCGACCGTTACGGTAACCACATACAACGTAACAGAGACCATGAATCTAAAGGATATGCCAAACAAGGTATGCCCTTAGGAATGGAGCTCGAAGTACAGTATAGGTTACAAGACCGTAACTTAAGTCAAGGTATAGCATCTTTTCTTAATCCTCTACATAAGGACTTTCCTTATGGAAATGAGAGATTGAGAACTCACAATAATCAGTTAGCTGTCGGTACATACGACACCTCAACTGGTAGACATGGTCTGGAATTCAAGTTTCAACCTATGTCATGGGAGTTCTTAAAGGGATTACCTGATGAGTTCTTTACTACACTGCAGGATAACTTCAGAGGATACCACGCAAAACGTTGTGGTATTCATTTGAATATTCCTAAGGCAGTGCTAAGTACTGGACAGTATTGGTTCTTTATAGCATTTCACAATATGGCTATGTACAATTTTGAACATGGACCAGAAGGTGATAACGGAAACTTGCTAGGTGACATCTATCAAAGAGTAGATGTTGAGTATGCAAAGTGGATGTATCTAACTGAACCAACATTCCATAGACAAGACAACACTTGTTGTGACGACCATTCTTCGGAAGGGTTGACTCCACAACAGCAGATTGCTTGTTCTACAAGTAAGTATCTTAATAGGTATCGACATAGTCCACAAAGAAGTTGTTGGATTAATATCGAGAACCCAGGTAGATTAGAAGTAAGAGCCTTTTCTTCGAATACAATGAAGGACAGACTCATCAAGAACTTTCAGTTCATGGAAGCTCTATTACTTTATTCTGATGCTGTAACTTACAACTATCGACCAGATAGTCAAGGTAATGGTATTCAGTTCGACGTAACTGAAGCCTTTGCTGATTTCAATGAATTTGAAATGGTAAGTAGGATGTTAGACGAAGACATGTTCATTAGATGGTATGTCATGACTGGACTTGACCACAAGTATCCAGAATTGACTGCTTATCTTAATAGAACTGGACATCTTAATAGGATAGCTACACCAACAGATGACATGAGACAAGGTCATCTAAGAACTGTAGTCAGCTACAGCTAGTAGATAGCTTGAGCCCTTGGGTAACTGAGGGCTCTATGGTATCTAAGAGTAGGTACTGGGTTTAATACGATACCCAAAAAATTCGTATACAAAATAAGGAGGTACACAAATTGTGTATTATAGCTAGTGTTCCAGCAGGGACACAAGTAACCGAACTACAACTTGAGGAGATGTGGAATCGCAACTCTGATGGTGGTGGTGTAGCATACTTTGACAATGGAGAAATTGTCACTGAGAAGTCTATGGACAAAGCAAAGTTCATAGCTAGAGTTCTTGAAGTTCAAGAAAAGTATGGTAATCGAGACATGTTAGTTCACATGAGAATAGCAACTCATGGGTCTGTATGTATTGACAACAACCACCCATTTCAAGTTAACAAGAATACAGTGATGGCACACAATGGTATTTTGCCAGAGGCATTTATACCACCTGTCAAATCTGACTTGTCAGATACTAGATTCTTCATAGACTATTTTATGAAGTATGTTCCAGTATCAAAACTTGATGACCCTTACTTCCGTGACATGGTTGACGGTATGATTAACCAAGGTTATGGAAACAAGTTGGTGTTTATGACATCAGCTTCTACTAAGTACGATACTTACATTATCGGTCAGTATCACGGTACTTGGGACAAGGGTATATGGTTCTCCAACGATAGCTACAAGACTCAGAAATGGGTTGGTAGAAATCATCAGACTGGAGGACTAACGAGAGTTGGTAGTGATTTAGTTGCTGACAATTGCGAAATTGTTGGTGCTGCTGACTACATCGACTTTGATGATGAAGACATGAACTCTGTTCAAGATTGGATGACATTTCATCCAGACATTTGGCGTGAGTTTCATGAGGTTGGAATCCAATCTCGTGAGGAAATGTGCGACAAATTCAAAGTCAAGTTGAGTTGGGATGGTCTAACCTGTACTGAGTGCGGTAACAGGGTAGAGGGTATTTACAGTAGATATTGCGAAATCAACTGTGAAGCTATATCACCAGTCATGGATTGGTGCTATGAGAACCTCAACCTATCGGACGACCAGATAGACCAAATGCTTTATGAGGAATCTTTTTACAAGGTTACTCGTACTGCAGAAGTAGAACAACCTCAGTTGTTCGAACAGCCACAGTCTAAACCTAGCAAAGCTAAAAAGTCTAAGAAGACTAAGAAGCAAGCTAAGTCAGAGACTAAAGCTCGTAAGTAATAACAGGTAATCAAGTCCTGCCCTACCGGGCAGGCAGATTGCCAATACTAAAAGGAGAAACATGAGTAAATCAATTCCTAAATTCCTTCATGTAAGTTTGAAGGATACTATAGGTAAGATGAAAAGGGCTTTGTTTTCTAATGACGAAGTCCTATCAACAGAAATCGTTTTCGAACGTGAGTGGGACGAACTCCACACTGTTGAGAGAGTCATTACATACAGACATACTGAATCAAGAAATATATCACATATATTAGATTATTCAAGTAAGTATGAGGGTTGGAAACAAGCAACAGATGCAAATAATCTGGAACTTGCTGAAGATATCTTAGACAATGCCATTATGGTATATCAAGATGACTTCAATGACAATTCTATTGACTACGGTGACGTTGTTGATGAAGATGATAGAGACCAAGAGTATGAAGATACTCTTGATATTCGTGAAAGAGCGTACGTTGAGCCTGTAAATCACGCTATACGCCCTGTTCAAACGGAAATGCTCAATTACATGAGTGTCACCAGAGAAGTGTGGTACAAGCATGTAATACAGTGGATATGTGGATTAAAACCAACTCCACTAAGCCCTAGTGATGAGGTGAGTTTCTTACAAAACAGAAACAACCCTACTACAAGCTAGTAGCTAACCTCCCTCTACTTAATTGTGGGGGGAGACAGGTGCTAGCACCCGTTAAGTACTACGACGTTACTGTAGTACACATACTAAAAGGAGAAATATGTGTTATTTCGATTGCTATCCTGAACTTGATTCAGGTATAGCTAGTTATTCACACAAACCAGAAGTAAGATATATCCATGCAGTGGTTGCTGGAGATGGCGAATTAATTTTCGATACCATCGACGGAGACCGTACTGCGGATTATCTACCTTCTATTGTATCAGCAACTAAAGGCTTTATTCCTATGGGAGTAGAGTTGGAAGTAGAACATATCAGAGATAATGATTATCACTATGATAGGGATGAATCAGCTTATGAGGCTTTAAGAGAGTTTCATGAGGATACACCCTGCATATACAATGATGACGACAATGTCATCAAACAATTGGTAATTGCTAAAACTGATGGTTCTTTGAATCATGGTGTTGAGTTTGTTACTCAACCTTTGACATTGACTGCACACCAACAATTAAATTGGAATGCAACTCAAAGCAAAGGGTTCTATGCTTGGAATGCAAGTACTGCAGGAATGCATGTACATGTTCCCAAGTCATATTACACAACTACTCAAACATGGTTGTTGCTTAAGCTATACCAAGACCTTTGGACTAATCAGAAAGATTGGTTCAACTGGATAGCTGGTAGAGCAGAAAACAGTTGGGCAAAACGTAACTTGCCTTACCGTGATTCAGCTACTAACAGTCTACTTGCTGTAGCTAGTACTAAGCATGACGACAGACGAGATAGGTATTCGGCTCTGAGTTTTCAGAACCCATACACTATTGAGCACAGATTCTTTCGTAGTAATATGAATGATGATGGTCTCATGAGTAGGTTGGAATACATCCAAGCTACTTACGACTTTGTTGTAGTACTTAGTAGACTTGATAAAGCAAGTATGTTCGATGCAATATCAAAAGGATTAGGTAAACAACTACATATGTTTATCTGTGCAAATGCTGATGAGTATAAGAAATTATCTCACAGATTGCTAAACACCAACAAGTTTGGTGTAAGGTCTGGATTTGTTTCCAGAAGTGAAGTAATCCCTTCACTAATTAATGGCTTAAATCAAGCCAGGAAAGGAGCTTAATGTTAACATTGCTTCTTTGGTTCGTAGGTCCAATGGTTATCTATTTCTTAGTCTTAGTACTAAGACCTGGTAGCGACCCAACTGATGATATACGTATGTATTTCAAAGACTTGGACGACCTAGAGTAACCAAGCAACTCGTAGCTAGTCGGTAGCGTTGGGGGGTTCGATTCCCCCCACGAGTACTTAGGAGAAGACCATGTAATGTAGAGGGAGAGTTATGGGATACCCGAATCTACATTTTGGTTTAGACCCGCTGAATGGGACGCCATACCCTACTAAAATGTTTGTTAGGCATTTGGGTAGCACGACGGGGGAGAGGTGTATCCAAACTGGATTTCAAGTTTCACGCAAAATTCGGCATCAGTCCTTCTCAGGTCAACCTCATCTTATATAAATGTTGAAATATATGCTACTGTATTTTACTAATTCCCCGAATAAGAGATATAAGACATTTCCCCAAGACTCTCGATGAAAATGAGGCTATATCTTTAGGGGTTATGATGTCGAAATTCGCTCCGAACCTGCCATTCTGTGTTTCCACAATGTATTGGGATATAAATAAATCTATTAAACCATATAGTGTAAATGTACCATCCCAGAAGCGATTCTGCAGGGAAGAGGAGAAGACGTAACATCAAGTCAATGTTTATAGGGTTTTATGTTGACACGGCTGGAGCTAA
>Ga0181389_1000584_pt1 | contig 14894 bp, 18 predicted proteins | sample 12SPOviralmetaG_FD_130121 | JGI IMG/M metagenome (GOLD analysis project Ga0181389, IMG submission 130121) | Marine viral communities from the oligotrophic San Pedro Time Series (SPOT) site, San Pedro Channel, CA, USA - 12 SPOT_SRF_2010-06-29 | ecosystem: Environmental > Aquatic > Marine > Strait...
CACATATGAAAAAGCATTATAGCAATAACTACAATAAAACAGTTGCGTGGGATAATGGTTATAAGTGTAATTATAACGAATATTATCAGGTTGAAAAAATGGAAGATATTGGAATGGTTTACCCTTCTCCACAATACCTTAAACACAATAAAGAAATGCGTGAAACTTTAGGTGGTGGAAACCAAGCATATAGATATGCTACTAATGGAGAAGTCGAGTTCTATGTAGACTTTGAAGCTAAAGCTTTTTGGAGGGAGGATTTTAGATGAATCGTAAAGATAGAGAATTTTTTGAAAACGTCGTATTTGGATGTTTTCTGTTTTTAGCCTTTGTAGCATTTATAGGAATGCTTACAAAACTGATTCAAAATATTTAGATTATTAACACAAATTTTATGAAACAACAATTATACGAAATGCTACGAACTGAAGCAATTGCTGATAAAAATAAAGCTTTGCTTTCTATTGATTTACTTTCTAACAATCCGGCTGGAATTGGCGACCATTCTACAGAAGATTTTTGGAACAATGCTCGCCAAGCTCTAAATCTTTTAGTTGATGCTAATGATAGACTTGAATGTCTTGAAAAATACTTTATAGAAGAACCTCTAAAAAGTAAAAACGAAGCTAGTTAATGGAAAACACAGTAGAATTAATAGGCCATTATGGATCTGATGAAACTATTGCGTGTAGTGCATGGACATCGACATCAAGGGAACTAAATGAAGAGAAGAGAAAGAGAATTCCGAAGCTCATCAACATGCTTTGGCGCGACGGACACGAGACACCTTTTGAAAAGGGTAGCGTACACTTTCTTATTGATTGCGATATTGCCAGCCATATACATTTACTTAAACATCGGCTTTCTTCGCTCAATGCTGAGTCGGCTCGCTATAAAGAGCTTAAAGAAGATAAAATGTTTATTCCACAAGATTGGCCAGAGTGTTGGCAGAGGAAGTTAAAGGATTATGCAAGGTTTGGTAATACTCTGTATCATTCATGTGTAGCTGATCTTACTAGTACCCTCGGCCGAAAACGAGCTAAAGAAAGCGCTCGCTTTTTTAAGTCATATAACAGTCGTATTCAGTCTGATATAATGTTTAACATGAGAAGTTTTGCTAACTTTCAGAAGCTTCGAAACAGTGAACATGCGCAAAAAGAGATTCGCGAAATTGCTCAACTTATGATTGATCTTGTAAAGAAAATACCTGGTAAACCCTTTAAGCATACACTTGCAATCTGGGAAAAGACTTTACACTAAAAAAGCTATGAAAAACATACTTGTAACAGGAGGAGCTGGTTTTATTGGTTCTAACCTTGTTGATAGATTAGTTGGAGAAGGTTATAATGTAACTGTTATTGACGATTATTCAACCGGACTTAGGAGTAACGAAGGAGATGGAGCAAAATATATTAATGGTGATATTAGAAATCCAGATGTAATTCAATCATCCAATCTACAGTATGATGTAATCTATCACCTTGCAGCAATGTCTCGGATTGCACCATCATTAAGTAATCCCGCCGATTGTATTAATAACAACTTTAGCGGTACTCTTAATGTGCTGGAGTACGCTCGTGAGAATAAGTGCCAAGTTATTTACGCAGGATCAAGTTCAAAACATGTTGGGTTGTATAATAGTCCTTATGCTTGGTCTAAGTTTGGCGGTGAAGAGCTTTGTAAGTTGTATAGTACCTCTTATGATTTGAATACTACTATTTGTAGATTCTATAATGTTTATGGTCCTAATCAAATTAGGACTGGAGACTATGCAACTGTTATTGGTATATTTGAAGGCAAATATTTGGCTGGTAAACCGTTAATTATTACGGGGGATGGAGAGCAAAGAAGAGATTTTATACATGTTTATGATGTTGTTGACGGTTTGATTCGTTGCCTTGGACAATCTTACCGTGGTGAAGAGTTTGAGTTTGGTACAGGCTGTAATCACTCTATCAACGAAGTAGCCGCTATGTTTGGTGACTATCCAGTAGAGTACATTCCAGCTCGTGAAGGTGAATATTCTGAAACGTTATGTACCTGTACTAAAGCAGATCTTTTACTTGGTTGGTCTACTACGAAAAAATTAAAGACTTGGATTGAATTCAGCACATATTGTCATTTACAAAAGTCTAAAAATAGTGTAAAATAAATTTAATGAAAACTAATAAAACAAAATCCCAAATCTTTTTCGTAGCATCGCTAGTATCTGTATTAGCTTCAATTTATCTGTATACTAATGTTAATTTATGGCATGGAATCTTTGTCGGATTATGGGCTCCTACTTTAATGGGTCTATCCAATAGATATAGTATTAAGGATGTAGACGCATAGGGTAATTTGTTATTTACAAATAACAAATAATAATGTAAAATAAATTTAATGAAGACTAAGAATATTAGGGATCAGTTTATTGATCTATATAATAAGAAAGATTACGTCACTGATAAGACAGGTGTAAAAACACTTGAAATTGTTGGTGCCTCTTTTACTGCGGATGAAGCATGTATATTTGGTACTCCAAATGACGAGTATATTAAAAGAGAAATCGATTGGTATCTAAGTGAAAGTCTTTATGTCTATGATATTCCCGAAAAAACTCCTGAAATATGGAAACAAATATCATCAACAAAAGGCAAAATTAATTCTAATTACGGCCACCTTATCTTTAGTAAAGAAAACCATAAACAATACAACCACGTGTGTCAGCAACTCTTGTGTGATCCAAATTCACGAAGAGCTGTTATGATTTACCAAAGACCTACTATGCATGACGATTTTAGTGTAGATGGTATGTCTGATTTTATTTGTACTAATGCTGTCCAATATATGGTCCGTGACAATGCTCTTCATGCGGTTGTTCAAATGCGATCAAATGATGTTGTATTTGGTTACAGAAATGATTATGCCTGGCAAAAGTTTGTCCTTGATCGCCTAGTAAAAGATCTAAATGATTTTGGTGAAAATACTTATTCCGCCGGTGATATTACTTGGCAAGTAGGATCTTTACATGTTTACGAGCGCCATTTCAAGTTTATTGATAATGAGATTAAAGCAAGAAAAAAAGCTGATGAAATTCTGGCACTTGCTAAATCAACTATGGGTGACTAATGAAATTTAATGCATCTCAACTAAATAATGACTTCTATCTTACTCGCGCTAAGACCGAAGCAAATGAAATCTTCTCAAATGAAAGTACTCGACGCGGAAGATCATTTCAAAATATCTTAGAGACTACATTGTACGGTCATGCAGCAGAGGTATATCTAATACAAGAATGTGGCTTTAAAGACGATAAGCGAAAATATAAAGATGTATTTGACACAGACGGTTCATCTGTTGAAATTAAAGTTACCGAAGGTGATTATTATGTTCCTTATGTTTTAGAGCGCGCAGAAAAAGCAAAGTTACAAGCATGGAGAGGATATCCGGATATTTTATATGTTTTCATTGGCAACAAAAAAAGTGCAGATTACGAATTAAGTGGTATTTACAAGTGGAATAAAAAAAGATTTGTTTTACAAAGTGCCGAAATTAGTGTATAATAACTTATATGGAAAAGGAATCAATTAAAATACTCAACGAATGTGCTGATATTCAACTTAAAAAATCTAGGGATTATCAAAATCCTAATTCTAGAATTAAGCAATCAGATTATTATCCACGCGGTGTTATGTCAATCATGGAATTGATCAACACTAAAACAATTCGTCTATGGTCGATCATTGAAGCAATGGAAAACGATCCTACATACGAACCAAATTTTGAGTCAATCGAAGACTCACTAAAAGATTTAATTAATTATTCTTCATTTGCTGTAGCATACTCTAGAGGTAAAATCGAAGGCCAAAGTAAAAATCATGATTTCCTCAACCGTGAAATTGTAAAAGGGGATGATAGTTAATCCGATATCAAATATACCAGTAAATAAAAAATCTCATGTGTATGGATGGGCTAAAAAATGGTCTGATCTTTTAGATATTAAGATTGACCATAAATGTGATCAGTATCATGAGACTGCTTATATTGAGCATGGTGCTAATTTTTCAGGAACATTAAACCTGTTTGGTGGTGCCAATAAGGATGTTTTTGACCGGATTAATCGTGTCATGACATCCGAAAAAGTTGTTTCTCTTGATCACGAAATGCCTGATTATGGTGAGATGCTTAGAAAAAGAATTGGAGCTAAAACAACATATGAAGGAATAACAGAATCTTGGTGTGATAGATTGTCTGTAAAATGCAAATGGATTAACTCACTGAAAATGGAAGAGCTCGAAAATGCATATGACGGTATTACTGTTGGTGATTCTCATACAATAGCGTATGCAAATAAAGGAGACGTTGTATTTCGTAACGATGGTAAAACTCTTCATGGTGCTTTAAACGAAGGATTAGAAACATTCATGCGTGATGTTTCAGCCAAAAGAGACAAATTTATGTCGTTCGACACGCCAGTTACTTTTTGCTTTGGGTCAATTGATATTCGTCATCACGTTTGTCGACACGGAGGTTTATCTAAATCTATGATCGAAAGGTATGTTGATCAGGCGCATACTGTCACAAACAACCCATTTTTTGCTAAACCAGTGCCGGTTGAGTTTGTAGGAAGAAGAATACCAAAAAGCGGATTTTATAAAGGAGAACCTTTTTATGGATCATGGGAAGATAGGCGAGATATTACCGGTGAGTTTATTATGCACTTGCACGATCTTTTGCCTGAAGAGAGAATCGTTGGACCTCCAGAAGAATGGTATCGCATGGATCCTGAAAAATATGCTAAAACACATATGGAACTCTCCTCAAGTTTTCATATTGCTCCGACTTACTATAGAAGCGAAAATTGGGGAATCAACGAGTTTTTTGTATAATAAAACAAATGAAAACAACTAAGTACTACGAGGAGTTTAAGCGCTACTATAAACTCGCCGAAGCTCAACAAGCTAAAACTAACTTGGGTTGGAACGACTATGATGATTCAACAAGTGATGACTTGATGAATAACGTTCAGTTGTATGATGTTGTAGAAAGGAAGCTAGCCGGCTTTTCGCAAATTGTTAACGATGCATTTTACGGTTCTTCCACGGATCATCCTTATTATGATAAGATCCAAGCAGGCCATGCGGATAATAAGCGCAAATACATGATAGCTAAGTGGGATGATCGAAAAAACGTTTATGGCCTCAGAGAATGGTTATATGTTTTTTTAGTTCATCGAATTACTGGTTCTGCAATTAATTACGGCACAATTCCTTCAGGTTATCACAATACCATTTTATTTGATTTATATACGTGCGACAACGTTGCTGAAATGGCAAAAATGATACCGCACTATAGAAAAACATTTTACACTTCAATTGGCTATCAGTTCCCAAAGTTTCCTAAACCTCCAGAAGGATATAAACGAGGAGGAGATTATTATCTTTCAACATATGCGCCTAGATTAGTTGATGAGATGGCATCATGGCTTGAAAATGGAGGTAAGCGCAACTTCCGTGAAATGGGAGATTGGATGTTTGAATGGAATGAAAAAAATGGGCTATGCAGATACAAATTTCAATACGCAGCGTTTTTGGCTGATATTGCTGATTGGTTTCCAGAGTTCGTTAATTCTGAATCACATTTTTACTATGGAACTAACGCAGTGGAGTGCATATCGTATTTGATAGAGGGAAAAAAGAAAGATCAGAACACTTTAGATTCTGTCATGGATATGGTTTACGAAGATCTTGGATCTGTTCCATATAATGCTGAAGATGTTTGTTGCGATTTTATTCGTTGGGTAGAAAATTATGTTCGACCAGGTACTCATTACGATCACGTAGATCGAGACACTACTTGGTCTTCATGTGCAATTAATGATCATCCTAGAGGCAGACAAAAAGCTATGTTAGATTTAGGTTTAGTCGAATCATTTAATACTCTTAAGTATCATCCTTCCGACTTAAAAGTTCTCGAAATAAATAATTTAAGCATTGGTGAATACCAAGACCTCTGCAAAAAACTTTAGTATCTCTAAAGTTTGCTATTTACAAAGTAGTATAATTGTGCTATAATATGCACATACAAAACACGTAAAAAATATGTCACTATTAGATAAATTAAAAAAATCTTCCCGGTCTGCGGGCGTAGCAATTCTTTCAGAATCAAAGCTTTTTTCTGAAAAAGAACTGACAACAACACCAGTGCCAATGATTAATGTTGCACTTTCTGGATCAATCGACGGAGGTCTAGCTTCAGGGCTTACAGTTTTAGCTGGCCCTTCTAAGCACTTTAAAACTTCGTTTGCGCTTTTAATGGCAGCTGCTTATTTGAAAAAGCACGAAGATGCAGTTCTTATGTTTTATGATTCAGAGTTTGGTTCTCCGCAATCATACTTTGAATCTTTTGGTATTGACACTTCTCGAGTACTTCATACTCCAGTTACTAACATTGAGGAACTTAAGTTCGATATTGTTCATCAATTAAATGAGATTGATCGTAAAGATAAAGTTATTGTTGTTATTGACTCAGTTGGAAATATTGCTTCTAAAAAAGAAGTTGAGGATGCCGAGAACATGAAATCAGTTGCTGATATGACACGAGCAAAAGCTCTTAAAGGTCTCTTTAGAATGATTACGCCGACATTAACGCTTAAAGATATTCCTCTTCTTGCTATTAACCACACTTACATGGAACAAGGCATGTTTCCGAAAGCTGTTGTTTCAGGAGGAACTGGAGTAATGTATTCTGCCGATAATGTTTGGATCATTGGAAGGCAACAAGAAAAAGATGGAACTGAAATTAAGGGATATCACTTCGTGGTTAATGTTGAAAAGTCACGATTCGTCAAAGAAAAATCTAAAATTCCGATTTCAGTTTCTTGGGAAGGTGGAATCCAGAAATGGTCTGGATTGCTTGATGTAGCCTTAAAAGGAGAATATGTTGTTAAGCCTAAAAACGGTTGGTATATGGCAAAAAACCCTGAAACAGGTGAAGAGCTTTCTGGAAATGTTCGTGCTAAGCAAACTTTAGAAAAGGCTTTTTGGCAACCAGTGTTTGAAAAGACCGACTTTGCACAGCATATTGAAAAAAGGTTTAAAGTAGGAACTGTAGAAATGGTAGCAGAAGAGGAGGTTGAAGATGCCAGCGAATAAAGTAAATGTCGACCGCTATATTCAATTTGTTGAAAAGGGTGATAGTGAATTATATGCGTTAAAGGTTGTACATGGGCCTTATACTGGTGTAATATACACTTACGGTAAAGTTGAAATTAAAGGAACAGTTGATGAACCAGTTGTTAAATTTGACTTTACAATTAACGAAGTTCCTAAGGGAAAAAAGAAAAACAAATTAGAAAAATCTAAGACGTTTAAAAATTTTATGGGTGATATCCTTATCACTTTAATCGAAGAAAAAGTTAATGACGAATCTACAGAAGCTGATACTCAAGAATCTAACGAGTGATGAAGAATTTTGCCGACAATCTTTGCCGCACTTAAAGCCCGAATACTTTGAACATGAGCATAGACCCGTTTATGAACTTATACTAAAATTTTTAAGTGACTATAATAAACTTCCTACATCTTCTGCTTTAGATGTTGAGTTTCAAAAGTCTAGTTTGATAAATAAGCCAAATAAGAATGAGATTCATAATTTGATCACTGATCTGAGTAATCATGAGAATGTTGACAGAGAATGGCTACTGAACTCTACCGAGGAATGGTGTAAGAATAGAGCAGTCTATCTTGCTATCATCAAATCTATAAGCATCATCGATGGAAAGGAGAAACAACTAACGGATGGTGCAATCCCCGGAATACTATCCAAGGCACTTCAAGTGTCTTTTGATACAAATGTCGGCCACGACTATTTTGAAAATTCAACCCAACGATACGATTTCTATCATGCTCAAGAAGATAAAATACCTTTCGACCTATCGCTCCTTAACACCATTACGAAAGGTGGTGTTTCGAATAAAACTCTTAACATCATATTGGCAGGTACGGGTGTGGGAAAAAGTTTGGCAATGTGTCACTTTGCTAGTGCCAATCTCGCCGCTGGACTCAACGTATTATACGTTACTCTCGAAATGGCAGAAGAAAGGATTGCTGAGCGCATCGATGCAAATTTACTTGATGTCCCGATTGATCAACTTGAGACGTTGCCTCAACAACTTTTTGATACCAAGGTTAACAAACTCAAGGAGAAGTCTAGAGGCAAACTCATCGTAAAAGAATATCCTACAGCTACAGCGCACGTCGGTCATTTCCGGGCTCTGTTTGATGAGCTTCGGCTTAAGAAAAACTTTAAGCCTGATGTTGTCTATGTTGATTATCTTAATATTATGGGCTCGGCTCGTATTAAAGGCTTAGGCGGTTCTGTTAATACATATTCTCTTATCAAAGCAATTGCTGAAGAACTTAGAGGATTAGCTGTTGAGCTTGATGTTCCAATCTGGTCAGCTACTCAAGTTACTCGTTCAGGCTTTGGTAATACAGATGTTGAGCTGACAGATACTTCTGAGTCATTTGGTCTTCCTGCCACCGCGGACTTGATGTTGGCACTTATTTCTACTGAGCAGTTAGAGGGTATGAATCAGCTGATGGTAAAACAACTAAAGAATCGTTATAATGATCCAACTCAAAATAAGAGATTCGTTGTTGGTATTGACAGATCTAAGATGAGGCTTTACGATGTTGAAGATTCGGCTCAAACCCTTACCAGTGATGAAATTACCCCAGCACCCACCGCAAATAATGACTTTTCGGCCTTCAGAATCTAGTTTTCGGCCGAAAAAGACTAAAAAAAGGCAATTTTAGGCCATTTTCGTGTGTACAAACCGCTCTAAATATGCTATAATAGGTAGTACAGAATGGTTAGGGTAAAAGGATCAGGTAAAAACAAAAGAGAAAAGGCACGTTCTGTTGCCAAATATTGTATAGAAAGGCTTATGCCTAGGCTTAAAGGTAAATTGAGTATTAATATTACTCTCATACCTAGGCTTAAAGAAAAGGAGTCGCTCTCAGGTGATTGTATTTGGGAGGATGATAGGTGTGTTCGACCTAGAGAATTCACTATAAGAGTTGATTCAACTCAGAGCTTGCAATCGATGTTAGAAACTGTTTGTCATGAGATGGTACACGTTAAGCAGTATGCCCGTGGAGAGCTTAAAGATTTAGCTCGTTCTAGTAAATGTTGTAAGTGGAAAGGTAAACAAGTAAACTTTGAAAGCACACACTACTACGATCATCCATGGGAAATTGAAGCACACGGCCGTGAGAGAGGTCTCTTTCTAAGATGGTTTTTTGAAAGTAAATGGAAAAAGTGTCATTGGGTGGATTATTAAAAGCTAATTCTCTATAAATAGAAATATTACATACTAATTTTATGGGTATTATGATTAATTTAAAATCCTTTTTAACATTTTTTAACGAATCTACAGCATACGCCGCTTTAAAACACAACGATCTTACAAAAAGGGGAGGTGCTCGTATTTCGGTTTTCATCGATAAAGTAAAAAACGGTGATGCATTTCTTACTACACACGGAAATGTTATAATTGATAAAGAGTCATTTAAAAAAGAAACAAAAAAGAAGAAATTTGATAAAAAGGGGTTTAGTGCTCAATTTAAAGGAATTCTTGACAAAGGGCAAGTAGTTGTACAATATCCTCGTGATTTTTATAAGACTCCAGAATTTGGAGGAAGAGGCGTAGGAGCAGGAACTGCTGCTGAAGATATGCACCTTGCAGCATTTCAAAATGAAATGGCTAAGGTGATGAAAAAAGATAAAGTTCACACTTTAGATCTTATAGTTGGGAAGCGCCGAATAAACAATGTAGTATCAATGGAGTCAACCCCTGGTACACCAAAAGCTGATTTTCATATACAAGATTTAGATGGAAACGAGGTAGCATGGATATCACATAAAGCAGGTAAATCTGCAAAAGATTTTCAACAATATGGGGGTATTACTCATCCGGTTCTCCAGCAGTCGGAAGGAGTTCAACGCTTTATTAAAGACATTATGGAACTCCGGCCGGAAGGATTAGAGAAAAAAGAATCATTTTGGCGAGAAGTTAAGGACACAAATGTTATTCACCAATCTGTTTGGGGTATTGATTATGGAAAAGATCGAGGCCGGAATAATGTTGACGAATTTCACCAAGGTAAGATGAAATTAAAAAAATCTGGTAAGTCGTATAAAATTGTTTCAAACCATTCTGCAAACAACGGAGAAGAACCTAAGGGCGAATACGATGCTTATTATGTAGCAAGATATCAAGGTACCCGCGGCCAATTTGGAATTTTAAATGTTCGACTAGGTATATTTCCTAAAGGTCAGAAACCAAAATCTACTGGAGAAATTATTTAATTAATGAAATCATTTATAGAACATCTCAGTGAGGCAGAATATGACGGCCGAAAGGTTACTCTAAATAAGCCATTTCGTTCAGATGATAAAAAGAAAAAGTTTTACGTTTATGTAAAGAACGAAAAAGGCAACGTTATAAAACTTGGCTTTGGAGATCCTAATATGGATATTAAACGCGATAGCCCAGGTCGATTAGCCGGATTTAGAGCACGTCATCAATGTGATACAGATCCCGGCCCAAAGTGGAAAGCACGCTATTGGTCTTGTAAGTTTTGGGAGAAAGGTAAAACCGTAACAGACCTATTGGACAGTGTTGATATATGTGACAGTATACTAGAAGCATCTCGTGCAGGTAAAAACACTCACATGACACATATCGAAGATCGTGTTATTTACGGTGGAGTTAAGGGAGCAAGAGAATCAATTCTCGCTCTTCGTTCTTTGAGAGATATGCTAGCTGGTAAAGTTAGTTCTTCAACTAATGTTACTGAAAAATGGGACGGTGCACCTGCGGTATTTGCCGGAATTGATCCTTCAGATGGTAAGTTTTTCGTAGCAAAAAAAGGTATTTTTAATAAAGATCCAAAGGTTTATAAGTCAGAGGCCGATGTGAGAAACGATACATCTGGCGACTTAGCAGACAAATTAGTAATCGCATTCAATGAACTTAAAGATCTTGGTATTAAAAACGTTATTCAGGGAGATATTATGTTTACAAAGGGAGACCTTGAATCTGAAACTATCGATGGTGAGAAATATATTACATTTCAGCCTAACACACTCGTTTATGCAGTTCCTTCCGGCTCTGATTTAGAAAAGACAATTTCAAAGGCTAATTTAGGAGTTGTATGGCATACAACTTACAAAGGTGATAGTTTTGAATCTATGACTGCATCTTATGGTGTAGACGTTTCTTCTCTTAAAAAGAAAAAAACAGTTTGGTATCAAGACGCTGATCTTAAAAATCTTTCTGGTACCGCAACATTAACTAAAGCGGATACTGAAGAAGTTACTGAGCAACTTTCAAAAGCTGGTAAAATCTTCCAAAAGATTAAGTCGACAACGCTTAACGAGCTAGAAAATAATCCAGAACTTGCTACTAAACTTGAGACATTCAATAACACACTCGTAAGAAAGCGTGAGCGTATTGAAAATACTGCAAAGCATGTAAATGATTTAATTGCTTGGTTTGATAAAAAACATAAGGCCGAGTACAAAAAGCGCAAAAGTGATAAAGGCAAACGAGATATAGCACTGAAGAATGAAAACGAAATGAAATTCTTTTCTAAGGAAAATAGAAAGAACCTTGATATGATGTATCAACTAATGAATGCAATTATTGATGCCAAGTTGATTATTATAAATAAATTAGATAAGTTAAAAGAGATTGACACTTTCATTAGAACAAAAAAAGGTTTTAAAGTAACAGGTTCAGAAGGATTTGTTGCAATTGACTATAATACTAATGGAGCAGTCAAACTAGTTGACCGATTAGAATTTTCTACAAATAATTTTTCACCAGACGTTATTAAAGGTTGGGAACGATGAAAAAAATAAACGATATTAAAGGATTTAAGCAGTTTAATGAAGACAGCGTAAACGCAGTAGTTTTTACGTTTGGAAGATTTAATCCACCTACTGTTGGCCACGGTAAGCTTATAACCAAAGTGGCTGCTGCAGCTATTGGAAATCAATATCGTATATACGCTTCTCAATCAAACGATTCTAAAAAGAATCCTCTTAAATATAAAGAGAAAATTCGTGTTATGCGTAAGATGTTTCCAAAACATGGAAGAAACATCATTGAAGATAAAAATGCAAAAACTGCATTACACATTGCTTCTATTTTACACGATCAGGGATTTACTAAGATGACCATGGTTGTTGGCTCTGACCGAATAAAAGAGTTTCAGAAACTTCTTAAGAATTATAATGCTGTAAAAGGCCGCCACGGATTTTATGATTTTAAGGATGGTATAGAAGTTATTTCAGCAGGCGAAAGAGACCCAGATGCAGAAGGTGTTGAAGGAATGAGTGCTTCTAAAATGCGGGCTGCAGCAATTGATGGTGACTTTAAAGCATTTACTCAAGGATTGCCAAAGGAATATGGAGAAGACATGACACTATTTAATCTGATTCGAAAAAGAATGGGATTAAAAGAAATGGTTAGCTTCCGTAAGCATGTTCAGCTCCCAAGTCTTTCAGAGAAAAGAGAGCAATATATTTCAGGCGAAATATTCAATGTAGGAGATAGTGCAATCACCGAGTCTGAAGAAGAAATCTTGATTAAAGAGAGAAAGTCAAATTATATTATTGATTCAAAAAATAAAAAACATTTTGTTGAGAAACTTAAGCCAGCATACAAAAAGGGTTTATCAAAATCAACAAGTTCAAAACGCCAAGCACAGTTTAATAAACAGGCGGAAATGGATGATGACAATCCGAATTCTTATAAACCTGCACCTGGAGATGCTCGGGCAAAGACAAAGGTTTCTAAGCACACAAAAGCATATCACAAAAAATTTGGTAAAAAAGAAGCTCTAGATCAAGGTACTGATGAGTTAGTTAAAGCATACAAAAAGCTTACACCACTAGAAGAAAAACAAATTGCCGGCCTTAAGAAAAAAGCAGAAGAATCTGGTATGCCATATGGCATATTAAAAAAGGTATTTGATCGCGGTATGGCTGCATGGAAATCAGGTCACCGTCCAGGAGCAACTCCTCATCAATGGGCATATGCACGAGTCAATTCTTTTGTTACAAAGAGTAAAGGCACGTGGGGCGGAGCAGATAAAGACTTAGCAGCAAAGGTTCGAAAAGAATCTATTGACGAGGGAGAAGGCAAATATAAAGGAGAAACTTGGGAAGATGGTTTTAAAAGACGTGTAATAAAAACAACAAAGCCCGAACATAAAGAACAAGGTTACACTTGGCGCATTAAAGGAAAGGAGCGGGATGAAATTTCAATTAAGCTTTATAAAGAAAAGCCTGATTTTAAAGAATTCGAGAAACAAATGAAGCGTGTGGCTGGCCACGAGTTTGGAGGTTAAAATTTTATAAATAGCATTATTCTAATGGGAGACATGAATCAATCAGATAAAAACAGACTAGATCGTATTGAAGAAAAAATCGATAGAATGTCAGAAGCAGTAATTGCTTTGGCAAGAGCTGAAGAAAAAATTATTTCACTTGATGAAACTACACGTATGATTTTACAAAAAATGGTTAACCAAGATGAAAGACTGCGTAAGGTTGAAAATGTACAGCACGACAATGAATCTACGTTAAAGACTATAAAGTCTATTGTTTGGACTACAATATCTGCATTAATTACTACGGCCGTTGCAACTTTAGCCTGGATCTTTACTGGTTCACCCGACTAAATGATTTCTTTTAAACATTATCTTATTGAAAAACCACTGACACCTTCTCAACGAGTTGCTAGAAGTCGTCAGATGAAAAGGTTAATGCCTAAGATACAAAAGAAACGTGAAATAGCAATGCGTAAAAAAGCTTCTTCGACACAATTAAAAATGCGCGCACAAAAGAAGGCCACTGCTATTATCCGTAATAAATTCATTCCTGATGGCCAAGATTACGCATCTATGTCATTCGCCCAGAAAATACAACTTGACAAAAAAGTTGAAAAGAAAAAAGCAGCTATTAAAAAGATTGCAAAAAAATTAATGCCAAAAATTAAACGTGCAGAAGCAGAGCGTTTAGAAAAATTAAAAGCTAACAAATAACTATAAATCAAAAAAACTAGTATGAAACCACAAGACCAAGCACTCGCAAGTATCGCAGAAGCGGTAAAGCGTGTTATGAATAAAGAAACCGAGGTTCAGCCTTCAGACAAAGACTTTGTTGATCTTCATTCGATTGATAAAGAAAAACGTCGTGGCTCAACTCCTCTTACAGAAAAAGACATCGAAGAAGCAAATGAATTTACTAAAGCTGCCGCAAAAGCCGCAGTTGCTGGTGATGACGAGTTTGAATTTGATGGTAAGAAATTCCCTACTGAAATGGATGTAGATGTAGCCAAGAAGATCCTTGGTGAATCGGCCGAAATTGATGAAAAAAAGTATGAGTTTGTAAGCACTTTCGATAAGAAACTTATAAAGCCCGACATTAATATGAAGGATGTTATTAAACTATATCCAAAAGCAAAATTCTCTAACCGGTCTTTATGGCGCGGTCATGCGGTACAATACCCTGGTGGTTCTGTAGCATTAGAAAAAAATCTTGCAGCAAGATTTCAGTTTAAAGACAGAGAACACCCCGGGAAAAAAATTACACCTAACGATAAGTTTACGGTTGTTGCAATTTGGTCTTTTAAGAAGGCTCATACGCCAACAGCTATATACGGGGATTTTGATATGGATGATGATCCAAAACCTGGGAAAAATGAATCAGTCGAACTTGATGAAGCTACCATGAGCTCAGGTGTAAAAATGGCAGCTGAACGCATTTATGCTTTAGAGAATCAACTAAAAGTCGGATCAGCGGTGAATAAGGGTGTTAACAAAGCGCTTGGAGGA